>Ga0208357_1000541_pt1 | contig 30340 bp, 26 predicted proteins | sample NGESurdeep092012_6_FD_184487 | JGI IMG/M metagenome (GOLD analysis project Ga0208357, IMG submission 184487) | Arctic peat soil microbial communities from Barrow, Alaska - NGEE Surface sample F52-2 deep-092012 (SPAdes) | ecosystem: Environmental > Terrestrial > Soil > Wetlands > Peat ...
CATTATTTCCTGAGAATTCATCAATCTCCCACAGTTTATTTTTGTATTTTATTTTATACCTCGTTTTTGTAAGTGTGCCAATGCAAAAATTATCTAACAGATCCCTTGCATCGTTTACAGGTATTTCGTATTCATATTCGGGCCTTGATGCCCCGATGGTTCTTCCTTTTATTGTAATAAAACCGTGCATCTCCGCAAGACGTATTCTAATTGTTTTATCCGGTTCGAGCAAAATATAGCCCTGTTTATAATGCTGGCCTGGTGGTTTTGAAACCGATTTCCACTTTTCCTTATTAACCAAAAATTTTTCTTTCTATTTCAATTCCCATTTGAATTCAATTTAAAAAGATTCTATTTTCCGGCATTTAAAATGTACACTAAATTGTTTTTTCAAATACAAATTTAATTATAATTTACCTTTATTCATCTTTGCCCCAACTACTTTTACACTCATTGTTTTATCGAAAAATCAGCTATTTATCCAGAAACTTTTTCAGGATAAAGTTTATAGATTTTTTGATTACTCTTTTAGCAGTATTTTCCAAAATATAATTTCCCAAAAAAAACTTTACGACATTTACACGAATGGAAAGATCAAACTTTATTGATTTAATAAAAATATTTTGCAGTAGCGGCCACGGGGGAGCGGGTATCAGGCATTTTTTAAGAAATAAACTTACCGCGTTTGGCGGTCCTGATGGTGGCGACGGTGGCCGTGGAGGGCATATCATTTTGCGGGGCAATAAAAATCTTTGGACGCTGTTGCATCTTCGCTATTACAAACATGTTCATGCGGACAAGGGAGAAAACGGAAGCAAGAATAACTGCACGGGTCACGATGGGAAAGATGTGATTATCGAAGTGCCGCTAGGGACCATAGCTACCAATGAAGAAAATGGGAAAAAAGTAGAAATACTGGAAGACGGCGAGGAAAAGATTTTACTGAGTGGTGGCCGTGGTGGACAGGGAAATTCTCACTTTGCTACTCCTACCAACCAGGCGCCGGAACACGCACAGCCAGGCGAACCCGGAGAAGAAAGTTTTGTTACTTTAGAATTAAAAGTTCTTGCTGACGTGGGACTGGTAGGCTTTCCCAATGCCGGAAAATCAACGTTGCTTTCAGTAATCACAGCAGCTAAACCCAAGATAGCTGATTATGCATTTACTACTTTAACCCCCCAGCTTGGAATTGTGTCCTATCGCGACAATAAAAGTTTTTGTGTCGCAGATCTTCCGGGAATTATTGAGGGAGCGGCGGAGGGGAAAGGGCTTGGCCATAGGTTTTTAAGACATATAGAGCGTAATCCGGTTTTGCTTTTTGTAATTCCGGCAGATAGTAAAGACCATAATGAAGAATTTAAAATTCTGCAGAAAGAATTGAAAGAATATAATCCGGAATTACTCGATAAAAAATTCCTGATCGCCATTAGCAAAAGTGATATGCTGGACAGCGAACTGAAAGAAGCCATTGAAAAAGAATTGCCAGAAAATATTCCTCATATTTTTATTTCATCACTAACAGGAAAAGGACTTGTAGAATTAAAAGATATGCTTTGGAATGCGTTAAACTGATCTTTTGATTTGCATTTTACTTACATTAATAAATGGTTTTAAATTTTAAAAAGGAGTAAAAAAGTAATCATAGAAATTTTATGAGTCGTAAAATTTTATTTTTTATCAATCCCATTTCAGGTACTCGAAACAAATTGTTTTTGGAGAAAAAAATCATTAAAAAATGTGAAGAAAAAAGCATTTTTTTTGAGATTCTATTCACCTCAAAAGATGGAGATTATGATTTTTTGCATGATAAAATTAAAAATGAAAATATAACTGACATTGCCATTTGTGGGGGTGATGGAAGCATATCGCCCATAGTATCTTCCATTTTAAATATCGAGGTAAATATTGGTATTATTCCACTCGGGTCGGGAAATGGATTGGCACGTACCGCCGGAATTCCTAATTCTGTTGACAAATCAATAGACATTATTATAGCCGGCAACGCAAATTACACAGATGCATTTTTTATCAACAACAGGTTAAGCACTCATTTGTGCGGTTTAGGCTTTGATGCAAAGGTGGCATTGGATTTTGCTCAACTAAAAAAACGAGGACTTCATTCATATACCAAGCTGGCATTTAAAAATTTCTTTTCTGCCAAAACCTACCCATTTATACTTGAACAGAATGCCAAATTAATTAAGGTAGATGCATTTCTAATTTGTATTGCCAATAGCAACCAGTTTGGAAATAATTTTAAAATTGCTCCCAAAGCAAATATTTGTGATGGCCTTCTGGATATAGTCGTATTGAAAAAAACAACTAAAGCAAAAGCCGTATTGGCTTTCTTAAATCAAATATTTACGGGGAAAATAAAAAATATTGAAGAAGAAAATTATCAAAAAAATAGCATTCTCTATTTCCAAACCAAAAAAATAAAAATCGAAAACTTTCAGTTAGCTCCGTTGCATATTGATGGCGACCCTGCAGAAACTTCAGAATATTTCTCGATAGAAATAATTCCTTCTGCATACAAACTTATACACCCCTTATCCTGATACAAAATCCTCATTATTTGTTGCCCTGCTGTTCAGAGTTCGATTGTAAAATATTTTTGATCTGCTGAAAAGCTTCCACATTATTTTCCCTGCTCAATGAAGCTTTCACTTCTTTCTTTTCACTGGCGGTTAAATGAAAATTCATGGGCACTCCATCTTCGGGAGTTTTTGGGATATACATCAGTGACACGCGATGAAGCTTTCCACCAAATTCATTTTGTATATATGAAATCTCATCGTCTTCAAAATAATCCTGAAGCCTGAACCAGTTGGTTTGCATCATAGTAAATGGGTTGGTAATAATATCGGAAATACCTCCTGTTCTATAAACATCATCCCAGCTACCTTTTTTCCTCGCGCGAACCTGTATGATTAGTATGCCCCTGGTATTTTGATTGACCCAGTCTTTAAATACGTGCAAAAAGCGGAGGGTGGTTTCCTGCCCAGTGTTGTCGCGCAATCCCGCGTCCATTACATCTATAATGGGCCTGGATGGAAGCCAAACACTTGGTAATATATACGGATAAGTAGCATTCATCCGCAATGCAGTTAGCATCCTTAAATTAAGGGGATTCATATTTTTAAACAAAGCGGCAAAATCAATGGCATCGGGGCCGGACATAGCCGAAGTGCTGTCTTTAAACTCAGATTGCATCATAAAACTTATCGGCTGCGAACATACCAGCATCTTCTTAAAATCTCTTGTAACGGTAGAACTTAATATCATCAGCGGAATCTGAGCATTCTTTTCAGATTCGCTGTAAAACCCAATCGGTTTATCCAAAACGTGTTGTGTATTATGGTCCAATTTCTGCTCAAAAGCGTAGCCACGATCTTTGACATAACGGTAACCGCCAAACGTAAATTTTTGAGAAGGGGAAATAAGATCGCGTGCTATCAAGGATGAAAACACAGGATTCAACAAGTCTTCAGAAATATTATCAAGATATTCTTTGTTTCTAAGATCAATATCAGCACCATTGGCTTTTAGCCTGTACAGTTCACGAAAATACGCCGCAGCAAGCATTCCACCCGAAGCGCCTGTCATCATCATCGTTTTATTCATGATAGCACCATTGGTAATACTATCTAACTCCTGTAAAACATTCATAGAAAAATCGGCGCTCCTTACACCTCCGCCACTGAAATCAAAAAGTACCATCAGGGGTTTTTCTTCATGTTGTTTTTCTTTCCACTTGTTGAGAATGGAAATCATATTTTTTTCATCAGCGTCTGTTTTCGCTTCTGTATTTAGTGCTTCCAGGCTTTTGAGAGAATATTCGGGCCTGTCAGGATTTGCATAATTAAGCCCGTAAGCTTTATTCCTTGGATCTATGATATCATATTTGTAAAGTACATTCAATACTGCATACAGCAAAATCATAAACAAAAGACTCCAGCTTCTTAAAAAATAAGAAAGTGCGCCAATGACTGCAATTAATATGGCAAAAAAAATGAGAATACTTGCAGCAGCAGGTATTTGAAAAAATTTATTGTCAAGGAAAAAAGCAATAAATATCATAAACAGGAATGCCAAAAGAATAGTAAGCATTGCAGAAAAATGGTGCCTTTTAAAAATGACATCCAGGAAATTTTGGCTGTAATGGCCTACGGGCCGCACTTTTTTTATTTTGAAACGACTGCTGACATAATTTGTCACCGGCAATCCAAAAGTATCCGTTAGTATTTTCTCATCAGTAGATTCAGGAATTTTATTTTCATCAAAATCTAAAACGCCCGGCTCAAATGTTCTTACAATTCGTCTGTCGGCAGAAAAAAAATAAACAAAAGAAATCAGGATTAAAAGAAAAAGACCACCGAGGAAACCTCCTGCAATCATTAAAAAGTGTGGCCATGGAATTAATTCTTTCGCCACATCAAAATGTAACGCCTCGATAAAGTAAAGAATTAAAAAAGAAATTGGTATTAAAGCATTATTTATACAATATTTAAAGAAGGGTTTTGAACTCGTAGCCAGGAAACGAAAGCGGGTACTATGCAAAATGAACGTAGTAATATTCCAGCTCATAATAAATACACCGATACATACCCCTGTAATAGCAGCTCCGCCAGCATTTACATTTCCCAAATATTCGGGGGCCAAAAACAATGCATTGGCACCAAAAAATTCCATGAAATTGCCGGATACCGTAAGAAAAAGTATGAGCCATACAATCAGCAAAACCTGGGATTTCCTGAAATGAAGCAATAATAATTGTATAGGAAATGAATAATAAAAATTATGAACAAATTTCTTCATTACAAAAATTATTGCATTAGGTAAATGTTATAAATATCTATTCTGTACAACGGGCGGACGCAGGATATACAGCATAAAAATAATTGACATCAAAAATAAGATTGCTACTGTCTGATGGGCAACGCCAAACCATACCAGGTTATTGCGATATGGCGAAAGAACTACCGTGGCAATCCCAAGCGCTACCTGCAATAGAACGAGGAATAGGGGAATGAATTTTGCCTTTGAAAATAATGCGCTTCCTACTATTTTTTTTGCTTTTACCCACCATATAATTACTAAAACTAAAATAGTGTAAGCTAATCCGCGATGAATAAACTGAACCATAATTTTGTTATCAATGAAATTTTTCCAGCCCGGAGACAGGCGATACAATGTATCAGGGACCCACTGGCCATTGATTGTTGGCCAGGTAGGAGCGGCTACTGCAGCATGAAGGCCAGCCATAAAAGCACCATATATCAATTGAAAAAAAAGCACCACTATAATTGCCCACGTTATTTTCCGTAACGGCTTGTTTACTATTTTCATTCTCGAAGGAACGGAAATACTTAATGTAAACCACAAAGTATAACACAGCAACACCAGGCCAGTCATGAAATGTGTGGCTAATTTAATATGATCTACAAACATTCTTTTGGGAACCAGGCCGCTTTCTACCATTATCCAGCCAATTGCGCCCTGAACCATTCCCAGCAAAAACAAAATAATAAAAGGAATGATCATGTCTTTATTAAATTGTTTTTTTATCAGGAAATAAAAGAATCCAACCAAAAAAACAATTCCCATCAATCTTCCCCAGGTGCGATGCAACCATTCCCAGAAAAAAATAAATTTAAAGTTGCTTAAAGTAAAATCAGAATTAATATACCTAAACTGGTCGGTGCCTTTATATTTGGCAAACTCTGATTGCCATTGAGCTAAATTCAAGGGAGGCAACGCACCGGTGATAGGATTCCACTCAGTAATGCTCAGCCCCGATTCGGTAAGCCTTGTAATACCGCCTAACATAATCTGGATTACCAACATGAAAACCCCGAGGTAAAGCCATTTAGCTACATTTTTATTGGATTTTTTTAATACGATTTCAGCCATTGCATTTTTTCATTTTTCATTTTAAGCCTGGGATATTCAGATTTCAAATTGAACAAAGATAATTCCATGTAGGCATACCTTCCTATTTCGGTTAAATATAAACCGTTGTGTTGAAAATTCTATCCCATTACATGCAAAAGTTGGGCTACATTTGAAAAAATATATTTTTTTAATTGTTGCTGCCTTTTTTTCATAATAAATTCATTGAAGCCGGTGTGGACGAGGTGGGCCGTGGATGCTATGCGGGGCCGGTTTATGCCGCCGCAGTAATTCTTCCAAAAGACTTTTATCATCCTTTATTAAATGATTCCAAAGAACTTACCAGGGAAGAAAGAAATCTGCTAAGGCCAATAATTGAAACCGAATGTATTTCTTTTTCGGTGGCAAGTGTCAGCAATGTAGAAATTGATCGGATTAATATTTTACAGGCATCTTTTAAGGCAATGCATCTTGCATTAAATAAACTTAAAAGTGTACCTGAACTTCTATTGGTTGACGGAAATCGTTTCAATTCTTATAAAAGTCTTCCCCATCAATGCATCATAAAGGGGGATGGTATTTATGCCTCTATCGCTGCAGCAAGCGTGCTGGCTAAAACTTACCGCGATGAATATATGGAATCACTTCATGAAAAATTCCAAATGTATTATTGGAATAAAAATAAAGGATATGGAACCCGCGAACACCGCAGTGCTATTGAGATTCATGGATTATGCCGCTACCATCGCAAAAGTTTTGATATATGGCCTGCCTTTGAAAATATAGAAGAAAATATTTTAGAAATTGAATAAGAATCCAGATTATTTATTTGTCAGCTGACGATGCAGATTTGTTTACTATTATTCCTCTATCCCGCTTTTTAAATTCTCTCCTGAACTATAACTTAATTCTCCGTCCAAAATTTTTGCAGGTGCTGTATATGGATGTTCTTGTTCTTTTCCCACGTCCATAATATGCATTACTTTCCAGCCATGCACTTTCAAATAATCGGAAACCATAGAACGGTGGCAGCGCCACCACACAGCTTCTGAGCACATATATGCGGTACGTTTTTGCAAAGCAATATTTTCCAGTTCTCCCACACCTTCTTTAAAATCTTCGGTTTCCATATAATCTGCATAACCTCTGAAAGCAATATGTCGCCATGCAATATTTTTTGAACCAGGATTTACTTTTCTTCTTCCGCCTAACCTTTTTAAATGAATGTATTGTATATAATTTTCAGGTAATGAAATTTCAAGCGCTTCTTTGTTAAACTGCGGATAACGCCGTGATCCGGGGTAACTTCTGATGTCCGCTATTATTTCAATATCAAACGAATGTAGCATTTCAACTAATTCTTCAAGAGTTCGTGTGGAGTGGCCAATGGTCCAGATGGTTTTATTCTTTGTCTTATTCTTCATTGCAAAAAAAATATTTCTTTTGGGAAGAATGCTATCCTATTCACTTTTCATTAATAATCGCAGCAAGTTCTTTATCCCAATAACCTGTTTTTCCATATTCTACAAGGCGACCAATCTCTTTTCCATCTTTCATCACAATGATTGTTGGAGTAGCGGTTATATTCATTGCCTGCGCAATGTTGCCTATAGCATGTTTATGCCTGTCAACAGCAAAAAGTAAAATCCTGTTTTCAGGAAAATCGCTTGCTTCCTGTATTTTAAAGAATTTGGGTAATATAAAATGCGTGTCTTCGCACCAGGTACCGCCAAATATTATAAAATATATTTTGTCTTTGTTTTCCCTAAAAGCTGCAACAGCAGAGCTATCTGGTTTAGGATAGATGCGCAGACTTTCTGCATACCATTTAAATGCAGTATCATTATCAATATCTTCTTTGGTAATTATTCCGCGTAGCATTTTGGAATTATTATCAGTAGAATCAGTAAGTATTTGGTAGGTCTTTTGTGCCACACTAGCATAAGAAATAAAAAAGAAAACCAGGGAAACTATTATCTTGTTCATAAAAATTGTAGCTATTAAATTTAAAAGAGGTTAACCATTTTTCTTTCGCTTCCCTCCTTCACAGATTATTTTTTAATTCTAATAAAAAGGATTTTATTTTTTCAAGTGATTCTATCATTTCATGCTTCTCACCGGCAGCCTTATTATTTTTTAAAAACTCTTTGGCGCCTTCAATTGTATATTTTCTTTCGCGCAACAAATGATAGATCATCTTTAGATTTTTTACATCTTCAGGTCTGAAAAAACGATCACCCTTTTTATTTTTTTTTGGTTTTAAAATTGAAAATTCATTTTCCCAATATCGTATCAAAGAAGTATTTTCTTTAAACATCAATGCCACATCACCAATAGAATAATATTGTTTTTGAAAGAGTATTTCATCTTCCGGTACAGCAAGTAAAACAGGATCTGCATCATATTGCTTCAGGCTTTTTCTTCCCCGCGTGGATTTAGGTTTTATTTCTGCGCGAACGGCCGCCAAATTGGTGTCGCGGACAGTTGGTTGTTGCTTTACTGCTTCTTTAGATTCATTTCTATTTGTTGAATCTTCACCGAAATCAAATTTTATTTGTGAAAGTGCCATATATGATGAATTGGTGTTTTAGCATTAGAAAAAAAATTATTTTTAAATATCTATAAAAAACCCGGCATGTTTGTAAATGCACTCAAACCAAATACCTTTGCGGCATTAAAATATTTTTAGAAATCAAAGATAACCTCTTAATACTCTAAATCATTCATAAAATTCACACAAATCTATGATGCAAAGCGCGGAAATAAGACAGCAATTTCTTGATTTTTTTAAATCAAAAGATCACCATATTGTTCCTTCTGCACCAATAGTAATTAAAAACGATCCTACCCTTCTTTTTACCAATGCCGGCATGAACCAGTTCAAAGAATATTTCCTGGGAAATAAGCCTGCACCGTACTCGCGCGTAGCTGATACACAAAAGTGTCTTCGCGTGAGTGGCAAACATAATGACCTGGAAGAAGTAGGCGTGGATACCTATCATCACACGATGTTCGAAATGCTAGGCAATTGGAGTTTTGGAAGTGCAACAGGAAACCCGAAACCATATTTCAAAGGAGAAGCAATTGCATGGAGCTGGGAATTGCTTACAAAAGTTTATAAAATTCCTGTTGAAAATTTATACGTTACTGTTTTTGAAGGCGATGAAAAGGAAGGTTTACCACGTGACGAAGAATCATTGAGCTTTTGGAAAAACTGGATTAGCGAAGACAGAATTATTTTTGGAAATAAAAAAGATAATTTCTGGGAAATGGGTGATACCGGGCCTTGCGGGCCGTGTACCGAAATTCATGTAGACTGCAGAAGTGAAGAAGAAAAAAAATTGATCCCCGGAAAAGATTTGGTAAATAATGATAATCCGCAAGTAATAGAAATATGGAATGTGGTATTTATTCAATACAACAGAAAAAAAGATGGATCGCTGGAATTGCTTCCTGCAAAACATGTAGATACGGGAATGGGCTTGGAAAGATTAGTAAGGGTTTTGCAAAATAAAAAAAGCAATTATGATACAGATATTTTTACAATAACGATTGCAGAGATTGAAAAGATATCAAGGAAAAAATATGACTATTCCGATTCAAAAGAAGCGGTTGCTTTTCGGGTAATTGCTGATCATATTCGCGCAATCGCTTTCCCCATTTCAGATGGACAATTACCTTCAAACACAGGTGCAGGCTATGTTATAAGAAGGATATTAAGAAGGGCGGTGCGATATTATTATTCTTATCTCGAAGTGAAAGAACCGTTACTTTATAAACTAGTTCCGGTAATTGCAGCGCAGTTTAAAAATGTATTTCCTGAATTGGATAAGCAAAAAGATTTTGTAACAAGAGTGATTCATGAGGAAGAAAATAATTTTTTAAGAACATTGGAAAAAGGGTTATTGAGATTTGATGTTTTTTTAGGCTTTGAAGGTTATCCAAAATATATCAAAGACAATAAGGAAATATCTGTTTTGCCTGGAAATGTTGTCTTTGAATTGTATGATACTTTTGGCTTTCCCTTAGACCTAACAAAATTAATTGCAAATGAAAGAGGATTGACTGTTGATGAAGCCGGATTTGAAAAAGAAATGCAACAACAGAAAAACCGCAGCCGCGCTGCCGCAGTTGTAGATACCGAAGACTGGATTGTATTACATGAAAATAGTCCTTCAAAGTTTGTTGGTTATGATTTATTAGAAACAGAAAGTAAAGTTTTAAAATACAGGAAAACAAAAACTAAAGGGAAAGAAATCTTTCAATTTGTTTTGGATACTACTCCATTCTATGCTGAAAGCGGCGGCCAGGTGGGAGATACAGGAGTTTTAATTTTTGGTGAAGAAAAAATCCCTGTCATCAATACTAAAAAAGAAAGTGAACTGATATTGCATTTTACTGAAAGACTTCCTGCAAATATTGGAGCAAAAGTCATTGCCAAAATTGACTTTGGAAAAAGAAAGAAAACAGCCGTTCATCACAGTGCGACACATCTTATGCATGCGGCATTACGAAAAGTGTTGGGAACGCAAGTACAACAGAAAGGAAGTTTGGTGAATGATGAATATTTACGTTTTGATTTTTCTCATTTTAGTAAAATGAACAAAGAAGAAATTGAAAAAGTAGAAAAAATAGTTAATCAAAAAATAAGAGAAAATGTTCCCGTGGTGATAAAGCAAATGCCAAAGGAAGAAGCATTAAAAACCGGTGCTATGGCGCTTTTTGGAGAAAAATATGGCAATGTGGTGCGTGTGGTAATTATAGATCCGGAATATTCAATTGAATTATGCGGCGGCACTCACGTAGGAAATACAGGCGAATTGGGAATTTTTAAAATCACCAATGAAACTACCGTTGGCGCAGGTTTGCGTCGTGTAGAAGCGATGAGTGGAAAAGCTGCAGAAGATTATATCAATAATGAATTGAAAGAATTAGAAACAGTAAAAGAAAAATTAAAGAATCCGAAAGACATTCAGAAAGCACTGGAATCGCTTTTGACAGAAAAGGAAAAATTAAATAAACAGGTTGGGCATTTAGAATCGCAAATACTTACTACAGTAAACGAACAAATAAGTAAGAAAGCTGTTTTAATAAATGGTATGAATTTCATTGGAGAAGTAGTTTCCATTTCTAATGCTGATTCGTTAAAAAAACTGGCTTTACTGTTAAAAGAGAATTTGAATAATTTCGTGATTGTTTTATGTGCTGATATTGACGGAAAAGCAAATGTGGTGATAGCGATTGATGAGAATTTAGTTTCTTCAAAAAATTTAGATGCTGTTAAAATCATCAAAGAAAATGTGGCTTCTCTTATAAATGGCGGCGGCGGCGGACAAAAGGCTTTAGCTTCAGCGGGCGGCCAGGATTCATCAAAACTGAACGAGGTGATTGAAAAAGTAAAATCTTTATTATAATATCAAATTATAGAATTAGTGCACTTTTTAACTACCAGATTGCTCCTTTGACTACATTCAATTTTACGTTAACATTAAACTATATAATCTCAAAAAAATTTGAATTTTAATATGACCGTTTTACTTTGAGAAGACTAAAATCAGTAAAATCACAAAATCATATTAAAATGAAAACAATTATTTTATCCGCAATGTTTACTGCATGCTGCGGATTGTTCAGCAACAACGGATTTGCGCAAAATGAACAGCCACAATCCAGGAAAAACGAAGAGATCATTATTAGTAAAAACGGGGACGACCCATCAAAAATGTTGATCGAAATAGATAGTAATAATATAACGATCAATGGTAAACCTCTTTCTGATTATAATGGTAATATTACCATAATGAAAAGAAATTTTATGGGTGGCAGTGGTAATAATTTTATGAATATGCCTGATGCAAATTTCACTCCATTTACCAATTCTGATAAATCATTTCTTGGAGTACTTACCGCCAAATCCGATAAGGGCGCTGTCATTAAAAATGTAGTTGATGGAAGCGCTGCCAAAAAAGCCGGTCTTCAGGAAGGTGATATTATTACAAAGGCGGCAGATAAAGAAATCACTTCTCCGGAAGATTTGAGAAATGCAATTCAGGATATGAAAGTGGGAGATAATATAACTCTTACTTACCTGAGAGACGGGAAAGTACATACCCAAAAAGTAGAATTAGGCAAAAATGAAAATAATACGATCACCCTGAACTCAAATAATCTGCAGGGAATGATGGGGAATATGCCTTTGAATAATCCCAACTTCAGAATGCCACAGATGCCACGTTCTTTTAATTATTTCAATAATCGCCCTAAGATGGGTATGAAAATTGAAGACACTGAAAATGGCAACGGCGTTAAAGTATTGGACGTGGAGCAAGGTTCTGCTGCTGATAAAGCCGGAATTAAAAAAGATGATATCATAACAGAAATAAATGGCGAGAAAGTGAATGGGGTGAATGATGTGATGTTACAAATAAATCAATCTGCCAATAAAAGTGATTATAAAATAAAAGCAAAACGTGATAATAATGAAATGAATTTTGATGTGCTAATCCCCAAAGTTTTGAAGAAAATAAATGTGTAGTAAATTGGACGATGTCCTGATGAAAGCCCCGGTTTTAGATTTCTAATCCGGGGATTTTTATTTAATTTCTATTAGACTTTTATAATAATTAAAATAGAAATTTTAATTATTCCTTTATTTACCGTTCCTGGTCAACTTATACCGAATTTAAGTCTTATATAGTCCAAACTATTTTCTGTCGGTATAATACCATCTAATATTTACACATAGTCTTTCGGACTATTTAGTAAATAAAGAGTATTACTTATTCCAAAGCCCTGTTAATAAATTTTACCAAAGGCATTAGTGCTTTGAAAGATTGGATCACTTCATTGGTCAAATTAGGAGAAAGTATTTCTGTATCCAAAATATTTTTTGTGGCTACAAAACTTTTCCTTCTCAAAAAATCAGCAGCAGGATTATCTTTTTCATAGCCTTTGGGGACATTTACGAGCATTTGCTTTTCATCTTTTTCAAGTTCGCCATAATGTTTTTTAAATGCAGGCGCCGCAAGGATTTTTTTAAATTCAGGAAGACAATAATCAATTTCCTGGCGCAGCTTTTTCAGGTCAGCAGGCTCCGGCATCCAAAGGCCTCCTCCAGCAAAACTATTTCCATCTGGTTGCAGGTGAAAATAATAACCGGCATAAATTGATTTTTTACCACCCCGGTTGAAAGATGCGCTGAGATTGATTTTATATGGAGTTTTATTTTTTGAAAAGCGGATATCGCGGTTAATTCTGAAAGTGCAATTTTTTGCTACAAGTTCTTTCATATCGCTATCAAACAAAACCATTTTTTGCAACAGCAAAGAAACAAATTCCTCAAAATTATATTTTGCGGCAACGTATTTTTCACGGTTTGTATCAAACCATGGTTTGTTATTATTTTTTTTTAGTGCTTTTAAAAAGGCAACGGTAGAAGAAGAAATCAAGATTAAAAAGTGGTTTAATTTTTTATTACAAAATTATTTGAAAACGCTACAAACTGTGAAATACGAATTTATTATTAACGCAAAGGTTCAGGCCGCGAAAGAAAGCATCCCGGCCAAAACTATCAACTATAAAATATACACTAAATCTTTCCCCAATTCTCCCCGGTTTTTATTCTGTGGATGGTCATCAGGCTTACATGATATTTATCAGCGATTTGCTGGTGTGTGAGTTTTCTTTTTGGATTAGCTAAAATCGTTTTGATAACCTTTACCTGTGTGGCATTAAGTTTCAGCCCCTTGGTTTTAGCTGTCTGAACTTTTTTATAGGCTAATTTTTTAGGGCTTTTCTGTTGATGTGTGTTCACCTCATTTTGGGTGGACCATTTTAAATTTTTTATATTATTATCCTCTTTGATGTGATTAATATGAATTACATATTTATGTTTAGGAGATTTTTTCTTATTGAAGAGTTTGGCTATTTCCCGATGAAAATAAAGAGTGCTGTTATTTCCATCAACGTGAAGATTTAAAGTTTTATACCCTGAAGTAAAGGAACCATCAAGTAATTTACCATCTGCAAGAATATCACTCTTGTAGCTGGCAGCGCGCCCGTGAGAGGATAAAGCGTACTTGTTCCGCATAAGATGCGATCCTGTAAATTTAATTGGTTTCCAGGTTTCACCATTATTTTTTTTGATCATAGCTAGAATTTAAGGATGAAGTTACAAAACTAACTTTGTAACATATTCAAAAAATCTTGTTCATTTATAATTTTTATGGCTTTTATTTTTTTTGCCTTATCTAATTTACTTCCTGCCGCCTCTCCCACAACGAGGTAATTCAGGTTGCTGCTCACCGAAGAAAGTAGCTTGCCGCCATTGTCTTCAGCCATTTTTTCGGCAGCACTTCTCTTCAAAGTGGGTAATATGCCGGTAAATAAAAAGGTAAGTCCGGAAAATTTTCCTGAAGCAGGCTCAGTTTTGTCGCCTCCAATGTTGACCCCTTTTTCAGTAAGGCGGTCCAGCATTTTGATATTATCTGCATTATGGAAAAAACTGAAAACGCTTTCGGCAACCTTACCGCCAATATCTTTCAATTCCTGTAGGTCTTCAATAGAAAAATTTTTAAGATCAAAGATGGTATCAACACTTTTTGACAAAGTCTTAGCCGTAGTTTCACCTACATACCGTATTCCCAATCCATAAATCAACCGGTTCAGGCTTTGCTTTTTTGAGTTTTCAATTGCCGATTTAAGATTGTCAATTGATTTTTGTTTAAAACCCTCCAGTTCAGCAATTTTATTAAAATTGATAGAATAAATGGAAGGTATATCGCTGATTATTTTTCCTTCATAAAACTTCCTTACATTAGCCTCGCCAAAGGTTTTCATGTCCATCGCATCCTTGCTCACAAAATGGATGATACGCTCTACCACCTGGGCTTCACAATTGATATTAACGCACCGCCATACGGCTTCTCCTTCCGGTTTTATTAATGGATCGCCACACACAGGGCAATTGGTTGGAAAGAGGGTTTTCTTTTCTTTTCCGGTTCGTAATTCAGTTAATGGTTTTACAATATATGGGATCACATCGCCGGCTCTTTCTACTATAACAGTATCGCCTATACGTAGATCTTTTTCTTCAATAATTCCTTCATTAAACAATGAAACAGAAGAAACAGTAACGCCGCCAATAGGTACAGGGGTAATTTTTGCAACCGGTGTGATAGAACCGGTGCGCCCCACCTGGAATTCAACGTGCAACAATTTGGAAGTAGCCTGCCTTGCTTTAAATTTATAAGCAATAGCCCATCTCGGATGATGCGTAGTACTGCCAACCTGCTGCTGTATTTCTATTTCATTCACCTTTACTACCATTCCGTCTATTTCATAAGGAAGCTCATCTCTTTTGGTTTCAAATCCAAGGCAAAAATTGACTACATCCCGGATATCATTAAATACTTTTTTCTCTTTTACCGGCGTCCGAAAACCGCAATCAGACAGCATTTGCAAAATACCAGAATGTGTATTCAACAATTCAGGATATTTTTCCAATCCTTTTTTATTTAATTCAATAAAACTTACATGATACAAAATCGCTTCGAGTTTACGCTTTCTTACTGCAGCAGGATCCTTCATTCTTAATGATCCTGCTGCAGCATTTCTTGGATTGGCGAGCGGAGCAAGTCCTTCTTCAGAAAGTGATTCGTTGTATTTTTTAAAATTTTCTTTATTTAATAATACTTCGCCACGGATTTCTATTTTTTCAATTCCGTATTGGGAAAATTTTGCCGACAAGGGAATAGATCCTATTTGCCTGATGTTGGTAGTAATATCATCTCCTGCAGAACCATCGCCGCGGGTGGCGCCGCGAACCAAAAGATCATTTTCATAAATTAATGAAATGCTGGCGCCGTCGTATTTGGGTTCTACACTAAATGATACTTTTTGCTGATCTACTAGAGATTTTAAACGATTATCCCACGCTATCAGGTCATCAGGATTGTAGCTGTTCTCGAGGCTAAGCATAGAAACCAAATGCGGAACTGTTACAAAATCCGCATTGAGACTATTGCCCACTCTTTGTGTAGGCGAATCGGGCGTTATGAGGGAAGGATTTTCATTTTCAAGTTTTTCTAATTTTTTAAAAAGCCCGTCATATTCCGTATCAGAGATCAATGGATCGTTTAAAATATAATAACGGTATTCGTGAAAACGAAGTGCTTCTCTTAATTGGGCAATATTAGCCCCGTTTTTGAGAAGAGTATTGGTTAGATTTTGTAAATCCTGTGTCTGCGTTTTTGTGTACATACATCAATTTGAGAAAAATTAAAACTACAAAAAAAACAGATGTAGGATGTAGAAGTTTATTGATTTTACAACCTGCAATAATTATATCATATTAGTGGACAGTAAGCAGACAAATAATTCAGGTTCTTATTTTATTTGTAAATTTTCGGGATCCAAATAACGCTAATGTATTAATTAAAAAGATTCTAATATCCTACATGGCTTATCAGAGAAGCAGAAAAGGCAATTGCTTTTGAAAGGAAAATTCAGGCCTGTTAAAATTAAGATTTAGTCTTTTTTCATGGATCGCCAAATAATCTGACTAATAAACTGTAGAAGAATTTTGAATAATCTTTGGATTTTCCTCCAATAAACCTGAATGCTAAAATTATCAGGAGAATATAAATACTTGTTGGTAATACCGCATTCCCTGTTACGTATGCAACAAGAGATTTCGTGGGATGAATTTTATCCCCATATTTTCCTAAAATTAAAAACACCATTACAATTCCTAAAAGTATTTCAGCAATGCGTTTTATCATATAAAAGAATTTTTAAAAAAGTAATCCTACATTTTGAATTGAATAAATATCTAAAAGCAAATTTAAAAAAGTTTAAAATTCTGCATTTTTTGGAAAGCGCGGGAAAGGAATAACGTCTCTTATATTAGTCATTCCGGTTACAAACTGGATCATACGCTCAAATCCAAGCCCAAAGCCTGCGTGGGGTGCGCTTCCGAAGCGTCGCGTATCGAGGTACCAATTCATTTCTTCCACAGGAATATTCATTTCCTGCATTCTTTTTTCCAATACTTCTAATCTTTCTTCGCGCTGAGAACCTCCAACAATTTCACCAATACCCGGGGCAAGAATATCCATCGCGGCCACCGTTTTTCCATCATCATTCTGGCGCATATAAAATGCTTTAATTTCTTTGGGATAATTAATAAGAATTACCGGCTTTTTAAAATGCTTTTCCACCAAATAACGTTCATGCTCACTTTGCAAATCAATTCCCCATTTATCTACCAGGTATTGAAATTTCTTCTTTTTATTGGGAGTGGATTCTTTTAAAATTTCTATCGCCTCTGTATAAGTCAATCTTTCAAAATCATTGTTGATCACAAATTCCAGCTTTTCAATCAATCCCTTTTCAGTCCGTTCATTCTGAGGTTTTTGTTTCTCTTCTTCCTCAAGCCTTGCAGCCAGAAAATCCAGGTCTTCGCGGCTATTATCCAACGCATATTTGATAATATATTTGATAAATTCTTCAGCCAGGTTCATATCGTCTTCCAGATCTGAAAATGCCATTTCTGGCTCTATCATCCAAAACTCCGCAAGATGCCGTGCAGTGTTGGAATTTTCGGCTCTGAACGTAGGCCCAAAAGTATATACATCCCCTAAAGCCATAGCTGCCAATTCTGCTTCCAATTGTCCGCTTACAGTAAGATTGGTAGCTTTTCCAAAAAAATCTTCTTTATAATTAATAGATCCGTCTTCATTTTTTGGAGGTTTTTCAATATCAAAAGATGTTACATGAAAAGTTTCTCCTGCACCCTCGGCATCAGAAGCGGTGATAATAGGCGAGTGCAAATACACAAATCCTTTTTTATTAAAAAAATCATGGATGGCAAAAGCAAGAGAATGCCTGATCCTGAAAATAGCTGCAAAAGTATTAGTACGAAACCGCAGGTGTGCAATTTCCCTTAAAAATTCGAGACTGTGTTTTTTAGGTTGAAGGGGAAATTTTTCCGCATCGCTGTCTCCCAGAACTTCTACCGTTTGTGCTTTTAATTCTACTTTTTGCCCTTTGCCTAACGAAGATACCAGTGTTCCCGAAATTTTTAAAGCCGCACCTGTTGTAATTCTTTTCAAAAGCGAATCATCAAACTTTCCCAATTCGAGCACAATTTGCAGATTTGTATTAGCGCTTCCATCATTTAAAGCTATAAACTGATTATTCCTGAAGGTACGTACCCAGCCCATTACTGTTAACTCCTGGTTAATTAATTCATCCTTTAAAACTTCTTTAATTCGTGCGCGTTTATTAAACATTTTCTTTTTTTTATAAAAGCAAATATAAAGTATGGGGGTAAAGTTTTTGGCCTTATCCTTGTTTTACAGTTATTTTAATAAAGAAAAAAAATGGAATTCTGTAACGGATATGTAATAAAAAAAGAAAAAAATTTATTATTTTATTATTTTAATGTAATATTGCATGAAATTAAAACTGACTAGTTTTCTCTTTTACTACAACAAGCTCAGTATTAAAAGAATCCATTCCATAATAAATATCAAAATTTAGATTTTACAACTTCAATTAGTGTTTTTGACTATTAACCTATACGTCTCTTTATGTACGACATCTTACAACTGAACGACATGCTCGTTCCGGAGTTGCTCGATATTGCAGAGCAACAGAATATAACTAACGCTGAAAATTTAGAAAAGCAGGAATTAATTTATAAAATTCTCGATAACCAGGCATCCATGATAACAACAGAACCAACAGAACCAACAGAAAAAAATGAAGGTACTTCCCCAAAACCCAAACGTAAGCGTATAGTAAAACCTGTTTCCAAAAAGGACAGTGTTGAAAAAGCAGATGTTGAAAAAGAAAAAATAGACGTAGAGGAACCTAAAGAAGAAAAAGAATCCAGGCCCAAAAAGGTAATGGAAAAGAAAAAAGTGGTGCATAAACCCAAAGAAAAGATTGCAGATGCTGACATCAATATTGACGAATACGAGGATATTGATGATGGACATGAACACCTTGCAGATCCTAAAACAATTGCACCGGCTTTGTTGGAATTATTAAAGGATGAAGACGAAGAAGAGGAAGCAGAATTGACTTTGACTCCGTCAAGTAACGGTCATCAGCAGCATCAAAAAGGTTTTCCTCAAAAAAAGGAACCGGCATTTAATATTGAATTTGATGGTATTATCCTGGCCGAAGGAGTTTTGGAAATGATGCCCGATGGATATGGCTTTTTAAGAAGCAGCGATTATAATTATCTCTCCTCACCGGATGATGTATATGTTTCTCCGTCACAAATAAAATTGTTTGGATTAAAAACCGGCGATACAGTTTATGGCTCTGTGCGCCCGCCAAAAGAGGGTGAAAAATATTTTGCTTTATTAAAAGTGGAGACTATTAACGGAAAAGGACCTGATGAAGTACGCGACCGTGTTCCATTCGATTACCTTACTCCTCTATTTCCTTTCGAAAAGCTGAATTTGTTTTTAACTCCTAATAATTTTTCTACAAGAATTATTGATTTATTTACCCCAATAGGTAAAGGCCAGCGCGGACTGATTGTTTCTCAGCCAAAGACCGGTAAAACGATGTTGCTCAAAGAAATTGCTAACGCGATCGCTGCTAATCACCCGGAATGTTACTTAATGATTGTACTTGTAGATGAAAGGCCTGAAGAAGTTACCGATATGGAGCGCAGTGTAAAAGCAGAGGTGATCGCCTCTACCTTTGATGAGCCTGCAGAAAAGCATGTGAAAGTGAGTACAATGGCTTTGCAAAAAGCAAAACGTCTTGTTGAATGTGGGCATGATGTGGTGATTTTATTGGATAGCATTACCCGCCTGGCACGTGCGCATAATACGGTTTCTCCCGCAAGTGGAAAAGTATTATCAGGAGGTGTGGAAGCCAATGCAATGCAAAAACCAAAACAGTTTTTTGGCGCAGCCAGGAAAATTGAAAATGGAGGTTCACTTACAATTATTGCAACTGCATTAGTAGATACCGGAAGTAAAATGGATGAAGTAATTTTTGAAGAATTTAAAGGAACCGGCAATATGGAACTTCAACTCGACAGAAGATTATCTAACCGCAGGATTTTCCCGGCAATTGATATTGTATCTTCTTCTACACGGCGCGACGATCTGCTGCTCGATAAGGATGTACTTCAAAGAATGTGGGTATTACGCAATCACATGGCAGATATGAATCCGGAAGAAGCAATCACCCTGCTGATGAAAAATATGAAGGGGACCAAGGATAATGCAGAGTTCCTTACCTCAATGAATGGATAAAGTATAAATTTAGAATATTTCTCCCGCCACTGTAAAACACAGTGGTTTTTTTATTGGAACAAAATGTAATTTCAATTTGATATAATTTGCTGAATATGCCTGTTGAGAAAATTAATATTGAAAGTTTTTTAAATCTTTCGGCAGATCTTCCCATTCTGGATGTGAGAAGTCCTGGCGAATTTAATCATGCACATATTCCGGGCGCATATTCGGTTCCTATTTTTAACGATGAACAAAGAGCCATAATCGGAACTGCTTATTTGAAAGAGAACAGGCAGACTGCGGTAAATTATGGGTTGAATTATTTTTCTGAAAGAATGAAAATAATTCCTGGAGAAATTGAAAATATTATCACAAACCGGAAACCCAATAATGCATCTTATTCAGGGGATCGGGGACTTCTGATCCACTGTTGGAGAGGAGGAATGCGCAGCGAAGCGGTTGCATGGCTAATGAATTTATATGGTTATAAAATTCTTTTACTAAGGGGCGGATACAAGGCATTTCGCCGATGGACCCTGTCGCAGTTTGATAAGAAATATTCTTTAAAAATTATAGGCGGTTATACAGGTTCCGGTAAAACCGGTGTATTAAAAGAATTACAAAAAAGGGGGAAATCAGTCATCAATCTTGAAGGACTGGCAAACCACAAAGGCTCTGCATTCGGTGCATTAGGCGAAAAACCTCAGCCAACACACGAAATGTTTGAAAATATTCTCAGCATAGAATTATGGAAAATCAAGAAAAATAATTTTAACGGGAAAGATGGAATAGAAAATAATAATACTGAAATTTGGCTAGAAGATGAAAGCGTACATATCGGCAAAGTGGGAATTCCCAAAATATTCTGGGGGCTGATGCGGGAAAGCCCATTATTTTTTTTAGATATTCCCTTTGAAGAAAGGTTGAATCACATCGCAGATACTTATGGAGTATTTGATAAAAAGGAATTGATAGAATGCATTTTAAAAATCCAAAAAAGACTGGGAGGACTTGATACCAAAAATGCCATTCAATATATATCACAAAATAATTTAAAAGAAGGTTTTGCTATTTTATTGAAATATTACGATAAGCAATATGCCCAAAGCCTCCACGACCGAAAAAACTTTCCCTTATTATTAAATAAAGTAAATTGTAAAACCGTTTATATTGGTAATGCAGATAAATTAGTGATTCAGTAATAACTTTGAGGGAAATATCCATTTAAATTTTATATGAAATATCTTTTTATCATTTTTCTTTTCCCGTTAAAGATTTTTGCGCAGGATATTTCAGGCGTTTGGGTGGGATATATGTATAATGATACTACTAAGGAAAATATTCAATATGAATTGGCTATTAGTGATTTTGATGGAAAACCAACCGGTTATTCCCACACTATTTTCATGATTGACAGTGTAAAAAATATCGGTGTAAAAACAGTAAAAATAAAAGAAAAGGAAGGGCATTATTATATTGTAGATGATAAGCTTATTTATAATAATTACCCGGAGCCGCCAGCCAAAGGAGTAAAGCAATTTTCTTTTTTGACTCTTTCTGAAAATGATAGCTCCGATGTACTAAGCGGAATCTGGAGAACCAATCCTACCAAAATATATAAGCCACTGACGGGGACTATTTTTCTTGAAAAGAAAAAGAAAATAAAACCAGAAGAAACATTAATCGTTACCAAACTTATTCAGCTAGGACTTTCTGATAAACTTTCATTTTTACCGCCAACTCTGGCATCGAACAATATGCTGGCAATAAATAGTAAACCAAATGTACCTGAAAAAACAATTGAACCTTCGCCGGAGCCTCCGGCAAATACAAATAAGGAAGTAACCCCTGCTAAAAAGGAAAATGCCCGCGAAATAAGAGAAGAAAAGAGAAAGGAACAAAAAGAACTTGAACAAAAAGAGCTCGCACAAAAAGAACTGGAGCAAAAACAGGCGCCTTTAATTAAAAAAGAACCGGTAATTCTGCCTCCGCCGCCACCAGCAGCAGATCTTGCAAATCGAATAATAACTAATATACGTACTGTCGAAATAGCACATGACAGTCTTGTTTTTTCTCTCTTTGACAATGGAATCATTGATGGCGACACAGTCAGTATTTTATTAAATGGAAAAGTGATTATGCCCCGTGTAGGTTTATTGGCAAAAGCAGTTAATAAAACCATTTATCTTACTCCTGAAATGGGAGATTCAGTTCATGTGATTATGTATGCTGAAAATTTGGGTAGCATTCCTCCAAATACAGGCCTGTTAGTTGTACGAGATGGAGAAAGAGATTATGAGATCATGTTTAGCGGTGACCTGAAAAGAAATGCTGAAATAATACTGGTACGAAAAAAGAAAAAGTAATTGGAAAATACTGATAAAAACGAAAAGATAAAACTCACACAATATTCCCGTGGTGCAGGATGCGGATGCAAAATATCTCCCCAGGTTTTAGAAGAAATTTTACAATCACAATTTACCTTTCCCGATAATAAATTACTGGTGGGTAACAGCAGTAAAGACGATGCTGCCGTTTTTGATCTGGAAGATGGAAATGCCTTAATTTCTACTACTGATTTCTTTATGCCCATTGTGGATGACGCGTACGATTTTGGTCAAATTGCTTCGGCAAATGCTATCAGCGATATTTATGCAATGGGAGGAAAACCAATACTGGCCATTGCTTTACTTGGATGGCCTGTTGAAAAATTACCCGCATCTCTTGCAAAAAAGGTTTTGGAAGGCGCAAGAAATATTTGCGCAAAAGCTGGTATCACATTGGCTGGAGGGCACAGCATTGATTCTGCAGAACCATTTTTTGGATTGGCTGTAAATGGGATCATTGCGATCAATAATCTTAAAAAAAATAATACTGCCCGGGAAGGTGATGTTATTTTTATAACCAAACCTATAGGTGTGGGAATATTATCTACCGCACAAAAAAGAAATGTGCTAAAAGAAGAGCATTCAAAAATTTTAACCGAACAACTTATTTCATTAAATACTATCGGAGAAGATTTAGGGAAAATAAAAGGTGTTACTGCAATGACCGATGTTACCGGGTTTGGCGTTGCCGGGCATTTAATTGAAATGGCCGAAGGAAGTAATTTATCTACCGAACTTTATTACTCTCGGTTATGCATAATCGAAGGTGCCCGGGAATATCTTTCTCAACGCATAATACCGGATGCCACTTATCGGAACTGGAATAGCTATAGCAAAAAGATCAGCTTTGAAAAAGGAGTAAACGTAATGGAAGCCTTTTCAATATTACCTGATCCTCAAACAAACGGTGGATTATTAATAGCTGTAAATCCGGATTCGGTTTCGGAAGTAGAGGAAGTATTAAAACAAAACGGATTAGAAAAATTTTCAAAACCCGTGGGCACTTTTATATCTAAAACAGAAAAAATAATCGAAGTTAAAATATAGAGGAATATTTATTTAATATCCTTTTATGAACTTCAATTCAATGCTGCAGTAAACAAATAAATAAACGAGATTTTTATTTTTAAAACAAATCTTCAATGAATTGGGTCTTATTAATTATCGCAGGTTTTTTTGAAGTTGGTTTTGCAACTTGTCTTGGCAAAGCAAAAGGAACTTCCGGCACAACGGCTGCCTGGTGGATAGTTGGTTTTTTTATTTGCTTATCAATAAGTATGTATTTATTGTACCGCGCCACGCAAACATTGCCCATAGGAACTGCTTATGCAGTATGGACCGGCGTGGGCGCTGTAGGTGCCGTTATTGTTGGCATATTAATTTTTAAGGAACCTACCGATTTCTGGCGATTGTTTTTTATAACAACCCTTATTTGTTCTATCATTGGTTTGAAGGTAGTAACGCATTGATGTATTTATGGTCTGACGGTCTCCGTCTGACCATAAATACACTAAGATCCCGGTCAAACCGAGACCGTCAGACTACATCAAAAACCGTCAATTATTTTTGCAAGCTTCTTATCTTTTTCTGTAACCACATCACCTGCATCATGCGTTGAAAGCCACATTTCTACTTTGTTATATTCATTTGTCCACTTAGGATGATGATCCATTTTTTCGGCGGCCAATGCTACCCGTGTCATAAATGCAAAAGCTTCAGAGAAATCTTTGAATTCGAATTTTTTATGAAGCTTATTGTTTTTTTCTTCCCACATAATATTGATTTTTAAAAATTTTTATTGAATTGAAAATCACCTGAGGTATTATTAGAAAAACCAGGCGAGACTTTTATACTTTTTAAAAAACCAGGTGTTGTTTATTTTTTATTTTTTCATTAGTCAATTCCACAACCAATTGTACTGAAGGTATCGTTCTTATTGAATTTATTAAAACATTTACCTCGGAATCTTTCATAACATCATCTTTCATCAGCCACAAATAATTAAAGTGTTTCAATTCGGGAAGTAAATATTCTCCATCATCCTCATTGTTATAAAGGTAATGATTTATGGTTCCAGAATGCTCTCCATACTGATAGATTGTAAAAAAATAACTTCGTATTTTTTTGTTAAGCCGTATTTCAATGCTATTATTTATCCTGAAATCGAAGCTGAGGATTTGATTTAAATGCCAGCAAAAACGATATTGTTCTATCGATGCTACAATTCCCAACAGTCTTGTATTTTCAAAAAAATCGCCAAGCATTGCTTCATTATCAATTCGCAATTTCATTTTCCATTATTTTTAAAAAACCACATCAAAATTCTTTTCTTCTTTTCCCCGCATCACGGTTAGTTTGGCAGCATCTCCTTTTTTAAATTTACTTAAAGCCGTCATATAATTATTAATATCGGTTATTGTAAAATCTCCCAGTTTAATAATAACATCGCCGGCCATCATCCCAATTCTTTGTGCAATTTTCCCATCAATAATTCCATCTGCCCTTACGCCAGTCCCGGAATAAGTATAATCAGGCATGAAGCCCAGGCTTACCGTAAAATGAGCGGTTTGCATTTGTGGGTCACTCGTTTTTGAAAAAGCAAGTTTGGTAGTATTATTGGTTTCTTTTAATACATTTTCGATGTATTGGATCACCCGGAACTCACCTTCAAAATTTATTTTGTCCACATCGTCAGTGGGTTTATGATAATCAGCATGAGCGCCGGTAAAGAAAAATAAAACCGGAATATTTTTGAGATAAAAAGAGGTGTGATCACTGGGACCAATACCGCTTGAATCAAATTTTACATTGAGAGATTTGGTTTTTCCAGGTAATAACTTTCCCCAGGCCGGAGAGGTTCCATAACCACCTATTGTAATAGCGTGTGTGGAATCATTTAAACGCCCTACCATATCGCAATTGATCATATAATCTACCTGGTCAAGCGGTATAGTAGGATTTTCAGTAAAATATTTTGAACCATACAGTCCCAGTTCTTCTCCTGAAAAACAAATAAACAGATAATTATTGTTTTTCAGTTTTGACTTTTTCATATTCTTGGCTAATTCCAATACCAACGCAGTTCCGCTGGCATTATCATCAGCTCCATTAAATATTTCCGGCTTACCTGTCCATAAAGTATTATGATCTTCGCCATAACCAAGGTGATCAAAATGAGCGCCAATAATTATCGTATGTGCTGCGCCGTTATCTATATACCCGATCACATTATGCCCGCTTCTTTTTTTATCTCCCAATGCAGTTTGCATATCAATATTCAAATTGGCAGACTGATCGGACAAATATTTTTTTGCCGCATCTTTTGTAATAAAAATTACCGGAATTTTTAAGGCAGGTATTTTTGATTTTCCATCAAAATTTAATTCATCATCTATATTTCCTGAATTAAAAACAATACATGCAGACGCCCCCTTTTTCTCAAAATCAATTATTCTTTTTCTTATCGCATCTTCGAGGTCAAAATGGGGATTATTTTTATTCGCTTCCAGTTTATCTTTAATATCCAAGAACCAGGGCATTCCCTTTTCCTGGAATGCCGGTGAAGCATCTGCCTTAATGCTTCCATTACTACTAAATATAAAAGGGAAGAAATCTTTTTCTGAAACAAGAGAATTTCCATTAATAATTAAGTGAGTGACTGGTAATATTTGTTTTCCCTCATTTATTTCAAAAGCCTGTAAATAGGTATTACCATCCCCTTTAGGAATTAAGCCCGTCATTTTAAATTGAGAGGATAAATAGTCATAAGCCAATTTTTCCCCGGGAGAACCGGTTCTTCTGCCTTCTAATTTATCGCTGGCGAGATAAGTGATTTCTGTTCTTAAATTCTCAATAATTGCTTTGTCCGATTTCTTAAGGCGCTGCCCAATTGCGCCATTTGAGATTAAAAGAAGAAAAAGAAATATGTTTTTCATAAGCTGAAAATTGATTGAATGCACAAATTTAGGATGAATATATTAATGCAAGAAGCAGTAAATAATATCATAAAATAATCGTGCCAATTATCTCTTTCCCTATTTCGTAAAAATATTATAAGCCGTTACCACTACTTTTGACGATTATTTCATAATAATTTGAGCCATCAATTGCATATTGCTTTAGTAGGGAATCCAAACAGTGGAAAGAGTTCTCTATTTAACTCACTTACCGGCTTAAATCAAAAAGTAGGTAATTTCCCAGGAGTAACGGTGGATAAAAAAACCGGGATCGCCAGAATCTCCGATAGTCTTTCTGCCAAAATTATTGACCTTCCCGGTACTTATAGTCTTTATCCCAAAAGGCAAGACGAATGGGTTGCTTACAAAGTTTTATTGGATCAGGACCCCAAAATAAAAGCTGATATTATTGTATTAGTAGCCGATGCAAGCAATTTAAAAAGGAATCTTCTTTTTTGCTCCCAGATCATTGATCTAAAAAGACCTGTGGTAATAGCACTAACCATGATGGACATTGCAAAGAAAAATAATATCCAGGTGGATGTAGCCGGGCTGGAAAGAGAGTTGGGAGTTTTGGTAGTACCTGTAAATCCAAGAAAGAATAAGGGAATTATTCAGTTAAAAAGAGCGATCATCCAGACTGCAGAAAGTATTCATCTGATTCCGGAAAGAGAATTTATCAATATGGAGCCAATGGCATCCGAAGCCATTAAAAAAGTACAGCATATTTTCCCCGAAGCCGGTAATTACAGGGCAGTGCATTATCTTATCAATCATGAAAGTTTTACTCTTTCGGACGAACATCAGATAGCGATAGAAAATATAGAAACCGAAACAAAGTTCAATTCTACAAAAACACAGGCGGAGGAGATTTTACAACGTTATGGAAAGATAAAAACAATCATGAAGCAAACTGTAGTGGAAACGGATCCATTACAAAAAGCCTTATTTACCCAAAAACTGGATGATATTTTATTGCATCGTACCTGGGGTTACCTGATATTGATAGCCGTTCTGTTTTTATTGTTCCAAAGTGTTTTTGTAATTGCCCAATTTCCAATGAATGGGATCGAATGGACCTTTGCCGAAGCAGGAACCTGGCTTGGCAGAATGCTTCCTTCAGGCTGGCTTACCGATCTTTTTATCAATGGAATCATTGCAGGCTTAAGTGGAATCATTGTTTTCGTTCCACAAATCATGATACTCTTTGGGTTGATCACTTTACTGGAAGATACCGGTTACATGGCGCGAATTAGTTTTCTTACTGATAAAATTATGCGCAAGGCAGGACTCAACGGAAAAAGCGTAATGCCTATGGTTAGCGGCCTGGCGTGCGCAGTACCCGCTATCATGAGTGCAAGAAGTATAGAAAATAAAAAAGAGAGGTTGCTCACTATTATGTGTACGCCACTCATGAGTTGTAGCGCCCGCCTGCCGGTTTATACGGTATTGATTGCTTTGGTAATTCCTCATAAAATGTATTTCGGTTTTGTAAGCCTGCAAGGAATGGTGATGATGTTGATGTATTTTCTGGGAACTTTTATGGCGTTGCTGGCTGCCTATGTGATGAAATGGTTTATCAAAAGCACAGAAAAAAGTTTTTTTATTCTCGAGCTTCCTACTTATCGCGGACCGAGGTGGAAAAACATTTTTACTACGATGGTTGAAAGAGCTAAAATATTTGTAGTACAAGCTGGAAAAGTAATTATGGTAATCAGTTTATTGCTTTGGATTTTGAGTACTTATGGACCATCACAAAAAATGAAAAACGTAACTACAAAATATGCTGCCCTCACAGAGCAAAATCCCTCACAAGCCAACGAATACCATAAACTGGAAGCTACCGAACATCTTGAAAATTCCTATGCCGGCATGCTGGGAAAAACCATTGAACCATTGATTCATCCTTTAGGTTACGATTGGAAAATAGGAATCGCACTTATAACTTCGTTTGCTGCACGCGAAGTATTTGTTGGAACCATGGCGACTTTATATAGCGTTGGCGACAATACCGATGAAAACAGTGAAACACTGCATCAAAAAATGAATGCCGCCACCTGGCCAAATGGCGAAAAAGTTTATACACTCGGTGCCGGCCTGTCCCTTCTTGTTTTTTATGCACTTGCCATGCAATGCATGAGTACTTTGGCCGTTGTAAAACGCGAAACACACACATGGAAATGGCCAATCATCATGCTCGTTTACATGACAGGTCTTGCCTACATCATGAGCTTTATCACTTTCCATTTGTTCAAATAATGACCTACGCCACCCATCGCGCGACTGGTATCTCAAATTAATAGTACCTTGTAAATCATTCTAATTAATTTTTAAAATATGGATAAAAACCAGGTTGCAAAAGAGGTAGTAACTCTTTTAATGGAAAAAGATCCTTTCAGCAAATGGCTGGGAATTGAAGTTTTAAATATTAAAGAAGGTTACAGTAAAATAAAAATGACTATTAGAAGTGAAATGCTAAACGGGTTTGGAATTGTACATGGAGGAATCACCTTTTCGCTTGCAGACAGTGCGTTTGCTTTCGCTTGTAATAACCGTAATAACTTATCGCTCGCATTAGATACTTCAATTAATTTCATAAAACCGGCGCATGTTGGCGACGTGCTTACCGCAGAAGCAAGGGAAATCCATAATGGAAAATCTACGGGACTTTATCAAATTTCTATAACCAACCAAAACGATCATTTGATTGCGCTTTTTAAAGGAACTTGTTTTCGAACTGAAAAAAAACTGATTGAATAATTGAATTAATTGTGCTATTTAATTACACATTTTATTTTGTGTTTTGCCAAGTGATAATCATGAAACCATCGATTTAATTATTCCAGGGTTTTTATCCGAATATCCCTAAAATAAACTACTGACCCATGTCCTAAAAAGCCAATATGCCCTATTTTATTCCCGAGGCCTGGATGGGATTTGTGATCCATAGTTCCATTAGCAATTGAAGGTGCAATATCGCCATCTACTATTACATGGCCATTGAGGGTTACTTTAATTTTAGTGCCATCGGCGCGGATCTCTTCTTCATTCCACTGGCCCACCGGTTTCAAAAATCCACGTTTGGCCGGAATGACACCATACACTGATCCATGATATTGATAGGGATGTAAATCTTTGTATTCATTCGCTGTATTATCCAATACCTGGATTTCCATACCTACATAAGCAGCATCGCCATTTAGTGGCGTACGGATACCAATTCCATTATTAGCGCCTGGCGTTAATTTGAATTGAAAACGTAAAACAAAATTTCCAAATTCTTTTTCCGTATATAAATTCCCAACACTACTATCTTCTCCCAGATATACTTCAATGGCTCCATTTTCCACGCGATATCCCGCTTTATTTCCTGTCCAACCGTCCAGGTTCTTTCCATTAAATAAGGAAACAAAACCCGAATTACTTTGGGCATGAAGGCCGGAAAAACCAAGTACAATTAATAATAGATTAAAGAATATTTTTTTCATGAGAATTTGTTTTATCAAAATAAATTATAAAGTTAAAAAGGTGAAGCTGTAAACTTCCTGACTTCCTCACTGGGACACCCAAGGCAAATTAAACAGTTTTAGTAAATCACTTTGTTCCTGATTTTTGATTAGTAGCCTTGTGTGTTTAGTATGAGAGTAAGGGGTGGTTATGGTCAGTGCGTAAATTGTTTTTAGGATGTCAATTGCTTTTTCCGGGCTTAGGTTTGCTTTTTTCCAGTTGAGTTGGCGTTCCAGTTCTTTATAAACTTTACAAGCAGCAAAAGCAATACAGATGTGAGCCTCTATCCTGCGCTTTAGATAATGAAAGATGGGCCTGATGCGTAAATCGG
>Ga0208357_1000542_pt1 | contig 30330 bp, 21 predicted proteins | sample NGESurdeep092012_6_FD_184487 | JGI IMG/M metagenome (GOLD analysis project Ga0208357, IMG submission 184487) | Arctic peat soil microbial communities from Barrow, Alaska - NGEE Surface sample F52-2 deep-092012 (SPAdes) | ecosystem: Environmental > Terrestrial > Soil > Wetlands > Peat ...
GCGGCTTCGAACGATCAAACTTTTCCTTCGCCATAAAACTACCCAAATCCCTTTCATCGCTCGTACTGCTCGTTGCTTCTCGGGGCGCCGGCGTTCCGGCACCAGCCCCAAAACTTTAAAAACAGCCGCTAGCTTCTAGCTGCTAGCTTTTAGCTCCGCCCTGCTCACACCTACCTCGATCGATCGCCTCAGCCTTTTCAGGCTAGAAGCTAGAGGCTAGCAGCTTGCCCTTCAGTAATACGCGTACAACTTCAAATACCTCTGCCTCATATCCAGCGGCACTTTCTCCACCAGCCGCAAATACCGCTCGCGCGTCAGCGCCTGGTCTGATACCGGCAGCGCCTTGTACAGCCCGATCGCGTCCTTACCCAACAACCCGCGCCCCAGAATTCCTTCGTAATCCCGAACCCGCAACTTCGCCTTGCGCATCCGGTTCAGAAAAACTTCAACGGCGCGCGCGTCAAACGCCGCATCAATCAAAGCGTGCAGCTTTGCGTATCCCTGCTCATCCGTAACCGCAATTGCCGCTTGCTCAAACATCTTCTGCAATCCTCACTTCAGCCTTCAGCTCTCAGCCGTCAGCTTTCAGCTAGTTCCCACCCCAACTGCCCGCCGACCCACCGGATCATCCGATCCCTGACTCCTGATCACTGATCCCTGCACTTCTGGAGCGGGAGACGGGGTTCGAACCCGCGACCAACAGCTTGGAAGGCTGTGACTCTACCACTGAGTTACTCCCGCCCAACCTAGTCATCAGTTCTCAGAAGTCAGTGATCAGCTTTCCCTGCAAATGGAAGCCGCTTCGCTTTTCCCGCCGCAGCCTCATCTGATCCCTGACACCTGATCCCTGCATTTCTGGAGCTGATGACCGGGTTTGAACCGGTGACCTCTCCCTTACCAAGGGAGTGCTCTACCAACTGAGCTACATCAGCCCGCTAAACCCAAGCCCGTAGCTCACAGCCTCTAGCCCTCAGCTCCATTGTTCAATCGCAAGCCCCAAACACTCGACTCGCCTTTGCCGGAACTACTGGCTATTGGCTACTCCCTACTGGCTGTCCTTCTCCCCGCGAATCTTCTCCGCCTTCCGGGCTAAAACCGTTCGCAACGCCATTCCGCCAATCACAATCAGCGGAATCAGCTTCAACTCCACCGGCTTGCCAAACACGAGCACTGAACCATCGCCCATCGTCAGCCAAACTACTACTGCCAAACCCGCAAACATTGCCAGCGCCGCCCAGAACTTCCGATCCAAATCCCTGTCGGCGTCCTTCACTGTCCACTACCCACTAATTGCCAACCACTAATCACTAGCCACTAATCACTGTCTTGGTGCACAGGGGAGGATTCGAACCTCCGTAGCTCCAAGGAGCGGCAGATTTACAGTCTGCTGCCATTAACCGCTCGGCCACCTGTGCCCATCTGCCCCGGCGTCAAAAGCCGCCGCCGGTAACTCAACCCAACTCTGCGCAGGTTGGTGGTTGCCGTATCCTTTCTCGGTCGCCGCAGCGGCCAAAAAGGGTGGAAACCAAATCACCCTTGCCAAATCTCAATCCCGCTCATCCATCTTCCGCGCACGCCGCAACCTCCGGTCGATCTCCGGAACTTCCCGACATTTCGCCTGAAGTGGATTCGCCGCAGAGTCAAAACCCGGCGTTCAAAATCTTGTCCCCGCCGGTCAACTCTTGCCGCTTTCGTCTCCCGCTCCCGCTTCCATATTGTGGAGCTGGCGAAGGGATTTGAACCCCCGACCCTCTGATTACAAATCAGATGCTCTACCAGCTGAGCTACGCCAGCTCTTTAACCACCCGGAAGCCTTCCCGGAACCCGATTCGTGCGCGGACACACTCCAGCTTTCCGCGTACACGGCACAGGAATCAAGGTTAGCACACCGCCGCACCCCGAGCAAACCCCGATCGAGCCCTGAAAAACGCGCGATCGGGCCCCCGAATCACCCTCATTAACCCCCGCATGCAATCCTTCAGAAATCGAGGCCGCCACACCCCCCGCCGCAGTGCAAATTAAGATGCGCCCGGCGCTCATCACTCGATAGTTTTATTGCGAAAATGCCGCGCCTCAGTAGATGATTTTCTTGTATCCGTGAATCACATTTCCCGTTTCGCGTTCCCGGGTTCACATTTCCCGGTTCATATTTCGCGGTTCAGATTTCGCGGTTCAGATTCACTTCTGGAGGTTTCTATGCGCAAGGGCCTCGTTGCTCTTTTGTTTCTTGCTTTCACTTCATTCCTCACGGCGCAGCAGGCGCTCAACAATGACTCCGTCATCAAGATGGTCAAGGCAGGCCTGACCGACGACGCCATCGTCGCCACCATTAACGCCAACCCGGGCGCGTACGACGCTTCGCCCGACGGCCTCATCGCGCTCAAGCAGGCCAGCGTCAGCAACAAGGTCATCGATGCCATCGCCGCAAAGTCCACAACCTCCGCACCCGATTCCCCCTCTGCCGATACCACCGCTTCCACTCCCGATGCGTCCGCGCCTGCGCCGCCCGGGCCCCCAGCGCAACCCCAATTTGCCCCGCTCCCTCCCGGAGTCGATAACATCGGCGCCTACTATAAAGACAGTGGCGGCAACTGGCAGCCGCTTCCATCTGAAGTAGTGATCTTTCAATCCGGCGGCCTGGTCAAGCACGTTGCCTCCGCCGGCCTCATGAAAGAAGACCTGAACGGCCTCGTCGGAGGAATGCGCAGCCGTCTCGTCGTCAGCACTCCCGTCACATTTATCCTCCACGTGCCGCAGGGCCGCACCGCAAACGACTTCGAGCTTATCCACCTCCACGTCGTCTCCAACAACCGCCAATTCCAATCTGTCGCCGGCGGCCTCATGCAGGCCTCTGCCAGCTCGCTCCGCGACGAGATCGATTTCTCCAGCAAGCAAATCGGCCCGACCGCCTACCAGATCGTCCTCAACAACGGATTGGGCGATGGCGAATTTGGTTTCCTCGCGCCCCAGGACACCGGCGCTGACACAGGCTCGCCGAAAACCCCGGCCAGCTCGGGCCAGATCTTCACCTTCGCCATCGTCAATTAGGCGATCCCGGCGGCATACGGGCCACTCCCAAACCAGCAAACGAAAGTTTTATTGCGTAAAACCGAGTTTCGGTACATCATTCTTGTACTTTCCTTCAGGTCGACTTTGTTTTTCTGAACGACAAGGAGAAACCTCATGCGTAATTGCGTTTTCTCGCTCCTGTCCTTGGCGCTTTGCCCGCTTCTTGTAGCTCAACAAGCCCCCGGCGCTTCAGGCAGCCAGCCCGCTTCCTCGGACATAGCGATAACTCCAACAGGGGCGCCTTAGCCACACACTCTGCTGGACGGTACACCCGTGAAGCTGCGCCTTAGCCAGACAATCTCCTCCGCCGACGCCAAAGTCGGTCAGGAGATCCCGTTCGAAGTCGTGGAAGAGATCAAGATCGACAATGTCGTCGTTCTCCCCAAAGGAGGCACAGCGATTGGAACCGTTACTGAGTGCAATCCCAAGAAAAGCATGGGCAGGGCCGGCAAGCTGAATCTCAACATCAGCTATGCACGTCTTGCCGACCAGGAGAAAGTCGCGCTGCGAGCTACTCAGGACAACAAAGGTGGCGGGCACGTGGGCGCTATGACCGGGGCAATAGTCGCGACCGCGATCGTCTTCTTTCCCGCCGCGCCGCTGTTTCTCTTCATCAAGGGGAAAGACATCACAATCCCACAAGGAACCGAGATCACAGCTTTCGTCGAAGGCGACATGCACCTGAACATGGCCAACTTCGGAGTCGCACCTGCGTCCATTGCTCCGCCCGCCATCGTCCAAGCCTCACTAGTCATTGACTCCACTCCGCCCGGCGCGGACATCGAGATCGACGGCGCATTTGTCGGCAACACGCCCTCCACCGTTCCCGTTGCGAATGGAAGCCACGATGTCACTGTTAAGAAAAAGGGATTTTCAGATTGGACACGTAAGCTGACCGTCACCGGCGGCAGTATCCATCTGAGCGCAGCCTTGGACGCTGCATCTGCCCCTACAGAAACCCCTGCCGCCCCCCTGCCCCCCCGCCCGCCTCCGCACCCCCGTCGGTCCCTCCGGTCCCACCCACCGCTACCGCTTCGCCTGCAATAGCGCCACCGTCCTAAATGCGAAGGCTAAACTCTTCGCGAAAGGAAGGCTGTATGCGTCTCACCTCCTTCGCCGCAATGTTTCTGATCGCCGCGTCATGCTCCGTCGCAGCAGCTAAGCCTGCAGACCATCAATGGAGCACAGGCAAAGTACTCGACGAGAATCGAGCGCGCTACTTTGCGGGCATGATCAATAATTCCTCTTCCCAGTCAACGGAAAATGGCAGTGTGAGCGGCACTGCAAACAGCACCTCGTACGGCGACACTGCGAACACGCAAATCGACGGGAGCTATCAAGGAACGAGAAGCGCCTCCTCTTCCGGATACTCGGTACCCGTATATAGGGTGTACGACAACCTCGTGATAGAAGGAGACGACTCGATTTACATCACGTCAGAACACATCAGGTGGCGCTGGTCAAAAGGTGCACACGTTGCCGTCAATGGAACGGTCAAATACTACGTCGATGGTAGAAAGCTCCATATATTGGACGACGACAACAAAGAACACACTGCCGATATCGTTAAGGAGATCAGGAAGACTCCTCAAGTAACCGATTCCACGCCCCCAACTCCATCAAACGCCCCTCAAGTTGCGGTGGCTCCGGCCCCAAGTTTGCCTGTTAACCCAGCTTCGGTGGCGATTGATTCAACTCCCCCGGGCGCAGACATCGAGATCGACGGCGCGTTTGTCGGCAATACGCCCTCCTCCATTCCCGTCACACCGGGAAGCCACGAGATCACAGTCAGGAACAAGGGGTTCTCAAATTGGACCCGTAAACTGAGTGTCACCGGCGGCAGTGTTCATCTGAATGCTGATTTGGATCCAGAACCTGCGCCCGCGCCCCAGTAACAACGCGGGGTGCCCTTCCCGACAACTCCGCTAACTTCGGCGCCGCCTCTGTTACGCTCATTCCTGATTACGTCGCGAAACTCGTCAAAGAGGAGTAGCGCCGTCGCCGATTCCAGTTCGGGGGGAGACTGGCTATGAAACATTTCGCTCCGTTTTTCATTTTCCTTGCAGCTTTCTTCGCGGCCGCGCCCGTGGCCGCCGCCCCCACTGCGCCTCCGCGTTTCAACACCGTGGTTGTAGATCACTTCACCAACGCAAACGGAATGAGTCAATCGCAGGAATTCATCCACTTTTTTTCCGACGACCTTTCCGAGGGGCTCCAGAGAAACAACGTCGCCTCTCAAGTCGTGGACCAGGGAACCACCGTTCCCGACGCAGCCGCCGCTAAGTCACTTGTAATCGAAGGCAGGTTTCTCTCCCACGAAGATGCCGCCCTCCTCAAACCCGGCAAGCTCATCGTCGAAATCAGCATCTACCGGCTCAGCGATCATGCACTGGTGAAAACCTGGTCTGCCACAACCCACTTCCCGCTCAAAGGCGACCAAAAAGTCAGAGCCTACGCCTACTACGCGGGATTCGCAGCAGCCGACGCAATAGTGGATGCGCTCAAAACCGTAGACTTGTCGAGCATTACCGCCGCGCCCCCGGCGCCACGCCCGCGACTCCCAACTCGGCCTCCGCTACAGCTCCGAGCGCAGCACCCAGCCCAGCTCCCGCGCCGTCACCCGACGCCGCGCCCGCAGGCCCCAACGCCGTCGTTCCTACCGGCCCTGACGCTTTCGCCTCCGTGCAATTGTCTTCCGATCCCTCCGGTGCCGAGATCACGATCGATGGCAGCTATGCTGGCAACACGCCCAGTCTCATCAAACTCAGGCCAGGTACGCACTCCATCAAAATGACGATGCCCGGATACGCGCCCTGGGTGCGGGCAATCGAAACCGCGGCCGGCGAATCGCGTAACGTCGCCGCCGCGCTCGAAAAGACCAGCCCGTAAAGCCCGATCCGTGATGCCACCCTCTCTCGGCGCCGTCAGCAGTCTCTTCCTGTCTCCCCGCGCTGGCTCATAGCTCCCCTCATCCGCGCTTCCTGCCGCTTCATTCCCTCATTCACTGGTTCCCTTGGCCCCTCGCTCCCTTGAGCCCTACTGGCTACTGGCTATTGGCTATTGGCTATTGGCTATTGGCTATTGGCTATTGGCTATTGGCTATTGGCTATTGGCTATTGGCTAACCCTACTCCCTGCCCTCACGCGTTACACTCAATCTTGACGGTTCTGAACGTCCTCCTCCACCGCTGAATAATGGGCCGACGTACTCGCAAAACGCTTCTCATCGTTGCCGCAGTCCTCATTCTGCTGGCTCTGGCCATCTTTCTGCGCTCCAAGGCCCCGCCCGAGGCCGCGCGCCTGCTTCCTGAATCCGACGGCATCATTTACTTCAACCTGAAGGCCCTCCGCACCCTCGCCGGCAACAAGTTCAAACCGCCCGATCGCGTCCCCGAGTACCAGCAATTCGTCAATGACATCGGCATCGACCCCGAGCGCGATCTCGACCAGGTGGCCATCGGCCTGCATCGCATGCCCGATCCCAACGGCCCCAACGGACCTGTCGCCTACTCCATGGTGCTCGTCGGCAGATTCACCGGTCAAAAACTGAACGCGTGGCTCGATTCTGAGGCCACTTCGCGCGAAACCTACGCCGGCCACACCATCTACAACATCACCTCTCAGGACCGCACCGTCCGCGTAGTGCAAATCGGCTATGACTCGGTCGCCGTCTCCAACACCCCCACCGCGGAGCAGATTCACTCCATGCTCGACCGCCATCGCGCCGCCGCGTTGCCATTTTCCGGCTCCTCGCTTCTCGAGCAGCACTACCACGACGTGCCTCTCCTCTCTCTCGCCTGGGGAGTCGGCCAAATCGGCCTGCCGTTTTCCGATAGCGGCGCCATCCACATCTTCGGCGTCGCCCTGCCGCTCGAGCCCGACTCCACCATCATCGCCAGCGTCGCGCCCGCGCTTCCCGTCCCCGGCGAGCTTGAAGCGCTGCGTTTCAAAGTCGAGGAGATCGCCACCAGCGAAGACAAAGCCACCGGCCACGCCGCCGATCTGGCCACGCTCCTCACTCTCGTTCGCGCGCTCGCCCAGCCGCCTTCAAATCCTGTCGTCAATGGTCCCAGTACCAATGGTCCCAGTTACGATAGCCCCAGCCCCGATACCCCCGGCGCCGCCAATCCCGCGGCCAACGACGCCTTGAAAGAGCTCCTCAAAACCACGACCGTCACCCAGCACGGCGAACGCGTCGTCGTCACCGGCACCATCTCCGCCACCACTCTCAGCCATCTGTAGTCGAGTCGCCCGCTAACCCCGCCAATTCAGCACTCACCCTTCCATAATGTATGGTTGCCCCGCCCTTTCTCGCAGTCTCATCGCGCGAAGGATGTGCTCGCACAGCCGTGGCTCCGCTAACCATGCCAACCCCGCACTCCGCGTTGTAGTATTGGACCGGCCTAGAAAGCCATCTGGAGACCTATCAGAACTATGCTCAAGCGCATGTCGACCGCCCGCTCCTTTCTCCTGTTAATAGCCGCCACTGGAATCGTTTTTGGATCAAACGTCGCCGCCGCCCAGAACCCGGCCGCCCCCAACCCTACCCAGCCCGTCTCATCCCAGCCCGATTCATCCCGCCCGTGGATGAACCCCAATCTCTCCCCCGACGAACGCGCTGACCTCGTCCTCAAGCAACTCACGCTCGACGAGAAGATCGCCCTCCTGCATGGCAACGGAATGTCTCGCGCCGCCTTTTGGACCATGCCGCTCACCGATCTCGCCAACGGTGGCGCTGGTTACGTTGAGGGCGTCAAGCGTCTCGGCATCCCCGGCCTCGTCATGTCCGATGCCGCCTACGGAGTTCGTGACAGCAGCGCCAACGGAAGATACTCGACCGCGATGCCATCGAGTCTGGGAGCTGCGTCGAGCTGGGACACAGAGTCCGCTTGTGCATACGGCGGCGTCATCGGCAGCGAGCTCCGCGCCCAGGGCTTCAACATGACTTTAGGCGGCGGGGTCGATCTCGCCCGCGAGCCCAGAAACGGCCGCACCTTTGAGTACGCCGGTGAAGACCCGCTGCTCGCCGGAACCATCGTCGGCAATCTGATGAAGTGTGAACAGGCCCAGCACGTCGTCGGCGACATCAAGCACTACGCCATGAACGACCAGGAAACCGGCCGCAACTTCGTCAACGCCATCATCTCCAAGCGCGGCATGCAGGAGTCGGATCTGCTCGCGTTCCATATCGCCATCTCCATCGCCAATCCCGGTGCCGTGATGTGCGGTTACAACCGGGTCAATGGCGATTACAACTGCGAAAATTCCTATCTGCTTCACGACGTCCTGAAGAAACAATGGGGCTTTAAGGGCTTCGTTGACTCCGACTGGGGCGGAACTCACTCCACGGAAAAGGCATCCGCCGCCGGGCTCGATCAGGAGCAGCCCATGGCGAACTACTTCGGCACCAAGCTGAAAGAAGCCGTCGATGCCGGACGCGTGCCGCTCTCTGAAATTGACGACCACGCGCGGCGTGTTCTCTATGCCGAGTTCCTGTCAGGAGTCGTCGACGATCCGCCCCAGAAGAGTGTCGTCGACGTAGAAAAAGGCTTCGAAGTCGCGCAACATGTCGAAGAGAACAGCATCGTTCTACTCAAGAATCGCAACTCCATCCTCCCCATCGTTCCCTCGCGCGTCCACTCGATCACCATCATCGGCGGCCACGCCGATGTTGGCATGATCTCCGGCGCCGGCTCTGCCCAGGTTGACCCGCCCGGCGGCAACGCCATCATGCCTCCCGGTAAAGGAGCAACCAAATGGCAAGATCACATCTGGTTCCCCACTTCGCCGCTCCTGGCCCTCCGCGCAAAACTGCCGAATACAAAAATCACCTTCGATCCCGGCACTGATCCGGCCTCCGCAGCAAAACTCGCCCGCAACTCCGATCTCGTCATCGTCTTCGCCTATCAGTGGGAATCGGAAGGCATGGACCTGCCCAACCTTTCGCTCCCGGATAATCAGGATGCCTTGATCGCGCAAGTAGCGGTGGCCAATCCTCACACCATCGTCGTGCTCGAAACCGGAACCGCCGTCACCATGCCTTGGCTCGACAAAGTCGCGGGCGTCGTCGAAGTCTGGTTCGCCGGCAGCTCGGGACACAAGGCTCTGGCGAACATACTCACCGGCGACGTCAATCCCTCCGGTAAGCTGGCCATCACCTTCCCGAAGAGCGAGCAGGACCTTCCTCACGCAACCATTCCACCGCCGCCGCAGCGTCTTCGCAGGGAAGGCTCAGCCCCTGTCAACGCCGGCGCGCCGCAATCGAACTACTCCGTTGACTACACCGAAGGCGCTGAAGTTGGCTACAAATGGTTTCAAGCCGAGCACAAAACGCCGCTCTTCCCCTTCGGCTTCGGCTTGTCCTACACCACCTTCGCCTATTCCGCCTTGACTGTCGATTCAGCGGCCAAAACCGCGCGTTTCACTGTCAGGAACACCGGCACGCGCGCAGGCACTGAAATCGCCGAAGTCTACGCAACCCTCCCCAAAGGTTCAGACGAACCGTATCAGCGCCTCGCCGGATTCGTGCGCATCACGCTCGCCCCCGGCAAATCGCAAACCGTCACCGTCTCCATCGATCCGCGAGTCCTCCAAACCTACGACGAAACCGCCGCCCATTGGAACCTCGCGCCAGCCAGCTACCAGGTCCTCGTCGGCCCATCGTCAGACCACACACCCCTTACCGGCAGCTTGCTGATTCACTGACTTCCTGAACCGCGGACTCACTGATCCGTTGGACCTGCTGAACCGACAACTCGCCCGCAGCTCGCGCAGCGGGCAAAAGAAGGAAGCCCCAGACGCAAGCCTGGGGAATCGAGTCGAGCTTACATGGCACAGCCCGCGTAGCGGGCAAAAGACGGTAGCCCCAGGCGTAAGCCTGGGGAATCGAGTCGAGCTTACATGGCACAGCCCGCGTAGCGGGCAAAAGAAGGTAGCCCCAAGGCGCAAGCCTGGGGTTAAGTCCAAATCCCCCGGCAGAGCCCGCTTTAGCGGGCGAAAGATCTAGCGAATCTTGCCCTCCCTGCCAACCTAGCAAACTCCTGCCATTCCTCAAGGCTGTGGCCGGCATCTAAAATAAGTATCTGGCTCAAGCGCGTAGAGTTAGTTCAGGCGAGGGTCTCGGTTTCTGTCTCTTCTACTCCCTGAGATTTCCCGATGATCGCGCCTGTTTCTACAGACTTCACTCGACGGCCGTGATTCGTTGATCATCGAACAATGAGTCGTCGTGGAACAATGTCTTATCGAGACGAGAAAGAATTCCCTATGCCGATTCCAGTGAAACCGTGCGACGGCTCCTTCAGCGAAGAGACAATAAAATTGCTCCTCGCTAACGCAGACCGTGCGCAATGGAATCTCCACAAGTGTGAGCGCTGCGGGCAACAAGTTGGCGCGCGACTCGAAAAGGGTCATTGGACTCCCGAAACACATTGGCCTTCGGTCCCGCGGCGCCCCTCTCGCAATAAGCAATGAACGTGCATCATGCTCCACGTGCCCGCTTCCTCGCACGCTGCTCCTTGGCCCTTACGACCTTGCCCCTGTCTTCTCGGTCCCCTGATCCCTCGTTCCCTCGGTCCCTGCCGGGGTCCCCAGCGACAGGTCCTCGTCGCTGGGGTGGCTTGGTCCCTGTTTTTTGAACCCACCACCCTTCCGCCGCATCTGAAACAATAGTTGCTGGTTCCACGGGCGTTCCGCCCCGGTCGTACTTCATTCCGTGAATTTCACCGTCCCGAGAGGTCCCATGATTTATCCGCACCGTCTCCTCGCCGCTTCCGCCGCCATTGCTTTCGCATTCACTCTCACCGCCTCCGCCGCATCCGGTCCCGCAACAAGTGATTCTTCAACCAAGCCTGCTGTTCTCACCGGCCAGGCCGCATTCACTGACGCTTCTCACGAAGCTCCCGGCATTCGCCGCCATCTCACCATCGCCGATCTGCCCGCGCCCATGCCCGACCAATCCGTCGACAACGGCCCTACCGTCGTTCCCCGCCCCAAAGGCGCGTGGCCGGTCGCGCCCAAAGCCTTCAAGGTCGAGCTCTACACCACCGGCCTCGACAACCCGCGCCTCATCCGCTTCGCTCCCAACGGCGATCTCTTCCTCGCGGAAAGCGCCAGCGGAAAAATCAAAATCTTTCGCGGCGTCGACGCTGACGGCAAGCCAAAGCAAATCTCCGTCTTCGCCACCGATCTCCACCAGCCCTTCGGCATCGCCTTCTATCCCCTCGGCCCCAACCCCAAGTGGGTTTACATCGGCGACACCGATGAAATCGTCCGCTTTCCCTACCACAACGGCGACCTCACTGCCACCGGCCCTCAGGAACACATCGCCGATCTTCCCGGCGGCGGCAAGCTCCGCGGCGGGGGTCATTGGACGCGCGACCTCGCCTTCACGCTCGACGGCTCGAAGCTCCTCGCCTCCGTCGGCTCGCTCACCAATGTTGATGACGCCGACACGCACCCCGAGGAATTCCATCGCGCCGATGTTCTCGAATTCACCCCCGAGGGCAAGTTCGTCGAAGTCTACGCTTACGGCATTCGCAACTGCGTCGGCGAAGCCATCAACCCCACTACCGGCCAACTCTGGTGCTCCACCAACGAGCGCGATCAACTCGGCAACAACCTCGTCCCCGACTACATCACCCATGTGCAGGAGCACGGCTTTTACGGCTGGCCGTGGTGGTACATGGGGGGCCATCAGGATCCGCGCCTCGTCGGCAAGCATCCCGACCTGAAGTCAAAAGTCATCACGCCCGACATTCTCCTCGAGCCCCACTTCGCCTCGCTCGAGTTGACCTTCTATGAGGGCTCGCAATTCCCCGCCGAGTTCAAGGGCGACGGCTTCGCCTGCGAGCACGGATCATGGAATCGCGCGCAGCGGGCAGGCTACGAAGTCATCCGCCTGCCCATGCACAATGGCCACGCCACCGGCGAATACGAAGACTTCCTCACCGGCTTCACCGTCGGCAATGGCGACGGCGATGTCTGGGGCCGTCCAGTCGGCATCGCGACTGCTCTCGATGGCTCGCTCTTCGTCACCGACGACGGGTCAAAATCGATCTGGCACGTCATCTACACCGGCAAATAACCGCGCGCAAACAAAACAGGCCCCGGCGCCGGGGCCTGTTTTCTAACTCCGCTAGCTCCGCTAACCCCGCCAGCTCCGCTGTCTTTCGCTTACTTCTTGAGCGCCGCCATCACCGCGCCCGCATCCGCATCCTCAAGGCACGGAGTCGTCTAAATCGGCAGAAACTCTTGCCATTCCGCAAACCACGCGTACAGAGCCTTCGGATCGGTCGTCTCCACCACTGCAAATCCTTTGCCGTTCATTCCATGCCAGCGGCCGATTAGCTAAACGCCTGCCGCCGGCAGTCCGCCCGTCTTCATGAACCTCTCGCTGGCGCCGTGATACGTCGCCTGAGGCAAGCTCCAACTCACAATGAATTTCACATGTGCTCCTGTCTGTTAGGGGAGGCGTTGGTTTGTGTCGAGCAGCGGCAATCCTCGCCGTCGCAAAATTCAATTCGAAAAAATCTCCGCAGGGTGCTGGGTGCCCCAGGTCTCGCTTCTGAGACCTGGGACAGCACGAACGTCAATTCACTGCCCTTCTACCTCCGCCAGCGCCGCTGTCTCCCGTTCTACTTGTACGCCCCGTTCCCCTTCAGCAGCTCATCGCGATGCTGGCTGTAGTCAACGTAGGAATCAAACGCCGGCCCGATCATCGGGTTGTCTTTCTGTGAGCCCCTGATCGCTGCGCGCACCGTATCCACGCCTTCCGGTTGCGGAGTCACGTAGACGATGGCAAACAACCCCGGCGCGTCGGTGTGGATGGCCTCAGTGTCGACCTCATATTCCAGAATCGTCCCGTCGGCCAGCAGCTTCTCCAGCGCCGGCACAATCACGGTCTTGCTCAGCGTTTCCACCGCATCATCGTCCGCAGTCGGCTTCAATTGATACATTGCCACGTTCACATACGCGCCCGTATACGCGCCCGGCTTCCAGTTGTAATAGTGGCTCACGAGCACCATGTCCCAGTGCTTCGTCGGGCTCAGGGAGTGCGGCGAACTGGAATAGTCCAATCCTCTCAACTTATCCAGCACCTTCAACAGCCCCGCCAGCGAGGTCGACGACCACCACGTGTCGTGCGACTCGCCGTCCGGCGTGTGCACCAAATTCACATCGTTGCCGTAGCCCACCAGGGTTCCGTCGGCAAGAGCGGCCTGGAAAATGTTGTTGTCCGTGGCATTGATCTTCGCGATGTCCGCTCCCCAATGCGCCGGCGGAATCTGCCAGTTAGCAATATACGAGTACATCGCTGGCTTCTCTTTCACCTCTGTCGTCTGCGCGCCAGACGGTACGGCGCTCATCGCGAACACCGCGAGTCCGCACAAACCCGTGAAGACACTCCAAGTCTTTGTGTTCATCAGCTTTCTCCTGTCTTGATTTAGTCAGCGATGCCCCAGGAATGGCTGACCACCGCAAGTCTACTCCCGCCGTCCAATCTTCCCGCCTGTGAATTATTCCCGATCTCCGGAATTCTTCGTTCATTCGTCTCTCTTCGCACGCACCCTGGACAAACCACATTCGCCAGCCCGCGTAGCGGGCGAAAAGACGGTAACCCCAGGCGCAAGCCTGGGGAGTCGAATCCAGCTCACGCGTCAAAGCCCGCTTGAGCGGGCGACAGCCCCCTGGCGCCGCCGAACGACAAACCCGCAAACAAGATCAGACTTTGGAAAGCGGCCTATCCGGTAACTTGCTCGCACGTCATCCCGCGGCCAGCCCATGCACTATCCTCGTTTCATGGGCTTTCAGGATTTCCTGGGCAACACGGCCACCGTCACGCACCTGCGCGAAAGCATTCGCTCCGGCCGTTTTCCCCACTCCATGATCCTGGCCGGTCCCCGCGGCGCAGGCAAATACACGCTCTCCCTCATGCTCGCCCAGGCAGTCAACTGCCTCCAGCCAACTGAATCCGGCGGCCTTCCCGATTTCTGCGGCGTCTGCTCCAACTGTGTCCGAATCGCCGCCTCCGCCAACCTCGAAACGCTCGTCGATGAAGCCGTCGCCGCCCGCGACGACCTGCGCGAAACCGACAAGCGCGAGACGCGCATCCTCATCCAGACGCACCCTGACGTGCTCATCATTCCGCCCGATCCGCCCCAGCTCATGATCAAGCTCGGCCAGATTCGCCAGGCCATTCACGTCGCCTTCTACCGCCCGCCCGCGGAATCCCGTCGCGCTTTCACCATCTTTACTTCCTCGAATTTCATGAAAGAAGCAGCCAACAGCCTGCTTAAACTTCTCGAAGAGCCGCCCGACCACACTTCGCTCATTCTGCTCACCGAAAATCCGCAGGAGATGCTTCCCACCATCCGCTCCCGCGCCGTCATCCATCGTCTCGGCGCAATCCCCGCAGCCGAACTCGAATCCCTCCTCGCCCGCCGCCGCCCTGAGCTCAAGCCGCAAGATCGCGCTCTCGTCGCGCGTCTCGCCATGGGCGCAGTTGGTCGAGCACTCGCCCTCGATCTCGCCACGTATCTCTCCAGCCGCGAAGACGCGCTCATAATTCTCCGCACGGCGATTCGTGAGCCGGATTACTCGACTCTCTTTCACGCTACCGAAACCTATCGCGCCGGCGCCGACGGCCAGGAGAAGACCGTCAATCTCCTTCGCGCCCTCGGCAGCCTCATTGAAGATCTCTTGCTCATCGTGGCCGGCACTCCATCCCTCATACGCAACATCGACATCGCCGCCGAGCTGACTCGCCTCGCTGAAGGTCTCTCCGTCGAATGGCTCGACAACGCCGCCCGCGCGCTCGTTCAGGTGGAACAGGGCATGCGCCGCAACTTGTTGCGTTCGCTCTCCCTCGACGCCATGACCATGGGCCTAACGGCAGACAGTATCCTCTGAACGCACTTCACCAACCGTTGCACCCGTTCACTGCCCACCGCTTCTTCTGCACCGCTCGTCGCGCATTGTTTGCCACTCGTTGCGCACGTGCTTGACGCCGTCGTAACTTGAACGCAAAATAAAAGAGCAACCCCCAATCGGCCCCATGCATCTTTCCCAATAACGAGTTCTCCCATCGATCGCAAAGACGGAACGACACGAATCCCTGTCGATGCAGGTCTATTTTCTGCTTCACTTTGCTTAGGGCCTCACTTTTGCGTTCGGTTTTGACTTCGGTTTGCAACTGAGGCTTTCGAATTTGTTAAGCGCGTCAAAAATCAGTTTTGTAACAAGCGCACGGCTTTAGCCGGGCCGAAAAAAGACGACAAAAATATGGGTTTTAACCCCCGAGGGATAATAGCCGGATTCCATACGGCCATTTCTTCAAACACGCTCGGGGAATCTATCCCAGGGCTGGATCCGCGTACTGGTAGTTTGAGTTCCCGTAGTTCGAGTCTTAAGCCAGCAGTTTGAGTTTTAAAGCGCTCCTGCAATTGGGTCTCTTTTAATTGCCTATCGTCTCTTGCGGTTCAATTTTGTTGGCGGAGGGTTCTTCCCATGAGCATGTCATCGATCCTTCCAGGATCGACCACCCCCGAAGCCGGCCAAACTCCGCCGCGGAGAAAAAAGAATTTCTCTACCCCGCTTCCGTTCCGTTTTCCCGCGCAGACCGTCAACGGCGACGCTCCCAACCGCCGCGCCGAGCTCTTCTATCTCCAAAAGCAGATTCAGTCGCAAACTCCCATGGTCATCGTGCTCGAAGATGGTGAGCGCGTAGACGGTTGCATCGAATGGTATGATCGCAACTCGCTCAAGATCCGCGGCCGCACCAAAACTCTCATCTACAAATCCACAATCAAATATATGTACAAGCTCGGCGATAACGGCTAGAACAGCCTCAAGCCGTTAGCTCCTAGCCTCCGGAGTCGATTCTCGTTCCTTGTAATTTGGTGCCATTAACTATCAAGCTTCCGGCGAGCCCAAAGAATCAATCGTGACTCGACGAGCTAGAAGCTAGGAGCTAGAAGCTGCCTTACGGCTCCCTGCTTTTAACAGCCTGTCCCGAATCGCTGCCCCAATCCCGTCCGCCGGCGGCAACGGGCACAGAATCACCGCGCATCCAGCTGCATCAAGCGCGCGAAGCCCTGCATAAAGCCCTTGCGCAAGTGTCTCGGGCTCACCCCACCTTCCCCACGGATAAATCTGCGCCCCCTCAATCTTCTGCGCCGTCACAATTCCGCCCGGAAACATCACTCCCAGTCGCTCGCCTTGCTCCAAGAATGCCGCTTCGATCAGGCACGCACCCAAGTCAGATCCTCGCGCCTCCACCAGCACCAATCGCGCTCGCGGCGCGTAGTGCTTCAGCCCCACTCCCGGTGAAGGCATCGATTCCGTCGGCGTCTCACGCAACTGTTCCGTGCTCAGGAGAAATTCCACCGGTCCCGCCACTTCCGCAATCTGTTCCGCCGTCACCGCACCCGGCCGGTAAATCATCATCTTGATCGGATCGAGCACAGTCGATTCTACGCCGCGCTCTGTCGGCCCAGCGTCAAGCACCGCATCAATGCGCCCATCCAGATCATCCAGCACATGTTCGGCCGTCGTCGGGCTCACGTGCCCAAAGCGGTTCGCGCTCGGTGCAGCCACGGGAACTCCCGCGCGCCGGATCAACTCAAGTGCCACCGGATGTGCCGGCATGCGCAAGCCCGCCAGCGGCCGTCCCGCCGTCACTGCGTCCGGCACCGCACTTGTCCGTTTAAGCAGCAGCGTCAACGGCCCCGGCCAAAATGCCTCCATCAGCGTGCGCGCCGCGTCGGGAATCTCTTCCACCAGCCCATCGAGCATCGCCACCGACGCCACATGCACAATCACCGGATCCCACGCCGGCCTCGACTTCGCCACAAAAATCCGCTCCACTGCTGCCCCGTCCAGCGCATTCGCTCCCAGCCCATAGACCGTCTCCGTCGGCAACGCCACCAATCCCCCACCACGCAAAATCTCCGCCGCACGCTCCAGCGCCTCCTGCGCCTCAGGCGTTCCCAAATTCTCCGCGTCCACCGTGAGCCGTAGCGTCTTCAAACCATAACCCTCATCTGAATTTCTATTCCCTGCTCCCTACTCCCTATTCCCTGCTCTTCTCTCATTCTCGCTTCCCGCAACCCCTCCATGCCATCGGCTTTATACTCTGTTGTACCCATGCCCGTCGAAACCGAGATCAAATTCCGTGTCCACGACCTCAGCGCTCTTGCCGCACGCCTCCACTCCGCCGGCTTCCGCCTCGAAACTCCGCGCAGCTTCGAGAGCAACACCCTCTACGACACTCCCCACCGCCTCATGCGCGCCCGCACCGAAATCCTCCGCATCCGCAGCTACGCAGGCCACTGGACGCTGACCCACAAGCGCCTCCCTGGCCCCGGAATTCCGCGTGAAGGCCGCCACAAGCATCGCATTGAAACCGAAACCCAGATCGCTCATGGCGCCGCGCTCGCCGACTTCTTTCTCTCCCTCGGCCTCGTCGCCGCCTTCCGCTATGAAAAATGGCGCACCGAATGGGCCGACCTCGGCGAACACGGCGTGAATGGCCACTGCGTCATCGATGAAACCCCCATCGGCAATTACGCCGAACTCGAAGGCCCCTCCAAATGGATCGATCGCGCTGCCCTCCGTCTCTGCGTCGATTCCGCCGACTACATCACCCTCAGCTACGGCCGCCTCTTTGACCAGTGGCGCCAGCAGCACCGCAGCACCGCCGAAGAACTCACCTTTGCCGTCGTTGCTGCCTCAATGCGATGACCCCCGCTTCAGCAGAGTCGGCCCGGCTGTTTAGTCTTTCCAAATTACCCTTCTCAATCCAGCCTTATTCATACTCGCCTCGCCTTCTGCCGATAACTCTTCGTGAGCGGTTCTAAATCGTCGCGGCCCAGACTTCGCGAAATTCTGATCGCGTTCCGTCTGGAGGGTACCCATGGCCATTGATTTTGAAATTTTAGAAACCATAAGTCCGGTCCGGCCCGACACTCACGACTCGGACGGGCCGCCCAGGGTCTCGATTGCCATCGTCGATCCCGACCGCGAACGAGCGAAAACCGTGGCCGATTCATTGCCCGGAGCCAAAACCGGCTCAGTCCTCCTCGTGCCCGGCTATCTTCCCTCCTTGCAGGATGCTCCCTGGCTCGCCGACCAGGGATTCGAAATGATTCTGGTCGGCCTCGACAGCAATATGCACGAAGCGCTGCAAACAGTTCAGAGCCTGTGCGCGCTCAGCCCGACCACGGTCTTGGTCTACTCGCATCGCGCCGAACACGAGTTGCTCATTCAATCCATGCGCTCCGGCGCTCGCGAGTTTCTCACCTTTCCCTTCGCGCCCGGTGCAATAGAGGAGGCGATGACTCGCGTCGCAGGCCGCATCCAGGCGTCTCCAACTCCAAAGAAAACGGCCGGAAAGATTCTCGCCTTTGTCGGCGCAAAAGGCGGAGCAGGTGTCACCACCGTGGCCAGCAACTACGCGGTCGCCTTGGCGCAGGACAAAACGAAGAACACCTTGCTCATCGACTTCGATCTGCCTCTTGGCGACGCGGCGCTCGGCTTCGGTTTGGCCTGCGAGTTCTCCACCGTCGACGCCTTGCGCGAGGCCGAGCGGCTTGATTCTTCTTTTCTTTCCAAATTGGTCGTCCGCCACACCTCGGGCCTATCGCTCCTTGCGGCTCCGGGCCAGTTTCCGCAGGTCCCCATCGACAATGCCGCCGCCAACCGGCTGCTCACCGTCGCCTGCAGCAGCTTCGATTACGTGGTCATCGATGCTGGGTCTCGGCTTGATTGGACGCGCACCCACCTGTTTGATCTCGCATCGCGAATCTACCTCGTAACGCAAATCGGAATTCCGGAACTGCGCAACGCCAATCGCATGATCACAGGCTCGATCCCGGCCCACGCCTCCAAGCTCGAAGTCGTGTTGAATCGCTATTCGCCTAAATCCGTCGAAGTCGCCGACGACGCCATCGAGCGCGCCCTTACCGTCGCGCCCCAATGGAGAATCCCCAATGACTACCTTGCCGTGCGCGAAATGCAGAGCCGCGCCGAGCCGCTCGCTCTTGCCGACTCGCCCATCGCGCGCGTGATCCGAAAAATGGCCGGCGACATCTCCGGGCTGTCAAACGATAAGGATAAGGACAAGAAGAAATCCTTATTGGGCCTCTTCGGCTAACCCATTCGCCAGTTCTGCCTTCCAACCAATTCTGCCCCCAAAAGAGTGCTCATTATCGCGCCAGACTTTTTTTCTGCTTTTCTTCAGCCCCGCAAACCCCCGTCGATCCTGTGGCTCCATCCCCATCAATCGCTTGGCATTCCGTCCCGCGACCATCTAGATTCACTCCACCGAAAGGGTCATAGCAAGTCCCATTTCGACAATGAGATGGACTATCATAGAGCGTTGGGAGAATACTGCTCCATATGTCGCAAGCCTCAGGGAATTCCGCCGTTCAGGGCGAGACAACTTTATCCGTCGCCCTCCTCGGCCCCGACGAACAACGGCGCAAGGTTATCGCCGCTGCCGTCTCCAAGCGCCCTGGGCTCAAGCTCCATGAATTCTCCTCGTTCCCTCCCAGACTCGAGGATCTGCCCCAAATGCTGGCGCAGGCCTATGAAATTGTCATCATTGATGTAGATAGCGAGCCCGATTACGCGTTTGCTCTCGTCGAGAGCCTGTGCGCCAGCCGCCGCACTTATGTCATGGCCTACACCGCTAACGCCGATATGAAGCGAGCAGTCCAGTTCATGCGCGCCGGGGTTCGCGAGTTCTTCACTCTGCCTCTTGATGAAGTTGAGGTCTCCGCCGCCCTCCAGCGCGCCACGACACACCGCCCCGCTGCTCCGCCCGAGCAAAATGGCAAGAAAACTGGCAAGCTGTTTGTCTTCCTCGGTTCAAAAGGCGGATGCGGCGTGACCACACTGGCGTCGAATTTTGCGCTGGCTCTGGCTCAGGAAAGCGACAGCTCAACGCTCCTCATTGATCTCGGCCTTCCGCTCGGCGACGTGGCCATCAACCTCGGCATCAAAACCGAATACTCCATCGCCACCGCGCTTGAGAATCCCAGCCGCGTAGATGCTAACCTGCTCTCCACTCTGGTCGCCAAGCACAGCTCGGGATTGTCGGTGCTTCCCGCGCCGACTGATTTGTCTGACGCCGCTGCCACAAAGGAAGCGGTCGACAAGCTGCTTTCGGTTACGCGCGATATCTACGACTATGTCGTCGTCGACGCCGGGTCAAGAATCGACCTGATGGACTCAACCCTGTTTGAGGAGTTCGCAACCATCTTCCTCATCACGCAAGTGGGCATCTCCGAGATGCGCACTGCCAACCGCATGATCGTGAAGTTCTTCGCCCGACGTGGCGAGACACTGCAGATTGTGATCAATCGCAATAAAAGCAGCGACGCGCTCTTTGACGAGGCCCAGATCGTCAAAGCCCTGACCCGCTCCGCGCAATGGAAGATTCCGGATGATTATGCCGCCGCGCGCAGAACCCGCGAAACCGCCACTCCGTTGGTGATGGTCGACTCCGCCATCGCGCAAACCATCCGTCTGATGGCCAAGACGGTCGCCGGTCTGCTCCCCGAGAAGAGCGACAAAAAAGGCTTCTTCAGCTTCCTGCGCTAACGTCCTAACCTCTACATCTCCCTAGTCCACAGTCCCTTAGTCCCTAGTCCCTTAGTCCCCGCTCATGCTTCTCGGCAAGTCCCAGATCAAATCAAGCTGAAACGCAATCGGGATTCAACTGCATAGCGCGCTCCAGATGGATTCTGATCCCTGATCCCTGTTCCCTCCTTTACGCCCCGTGGCACTTCTTGTATTTTTTCCCGCTGCCGCAAGGGCACGGATCGTTGCGCCCCACCTTATCGCCAGTCCGCCGTTGCGCTTGCTCACTTGATTCTCCGCCGCCCTGCCGGCTGGCCGCCGCAAGCTCCTTTTCCTTCTTGCGTTTGAACTCCTTCTCCAGCTCGTCAATGGTCGTCGAAGGTTTACGCGTGGTGATCTCGATCTCCCGCGGAGCGCCGTCGCCGGCAGCCGGTCGCGCGGCGCTGGCTACCGGTGGAGCATTGGGCACGATTCCTCGCGGCCGCGGCGCAGCATCTATCGGCTGCCCGTCCGGCCCAAGAATCTGCATCCGTAACAGGAACCGCACCGTGTCTTCCTGGAACTTCAACATCATTGCTTCGAACATGTCGAACGATTCGCGCTTGTATTCGACCAGCGGATCTCTCTGCGCATATCCGCGCAGGCCGATGCCCTCTTTCAGGTGATCCATTGAGAGCAGGTGATCCTTCCACAGCCCGTCGATCACGCTCAGCATCACCATGCGCTCGTGGTAGCGCATCTGGGCCGCGCCCAGAATCTTTTCCTTGGCCTCGTAGGATTCAGACAGCTTGGCAAAGATCTCCTCGCCCAGCTCGTGCCGGGTCAGCGTTTCCGTCTGAATGCCCGACGCGGCCAGATTAAATCCAAACTGGTCGACCAGTTTCTCGCCCATCCCTTTAAAGTCCCACTGATCCTGCCGCACGCGCTCGCCGGCAAACTCATCCAGAAGAGTGCTCAGAATCCCGCCGACGTAATCCTCCAGAATCATCTCGCGCTGCTCGACGCCTTCCAGCAGTTGTCGCCTCAGGCCGTAGACGGCCTCGCGCTGCTTGTTCATCACATCGTCGTATTCCAGCAGATGTTTGCGCGATTCGAAATTCTGCGCCTCTACCGCCTTCTGCGCGCCTTCGATGCGCTTGGTAATCATCTTCGACTCGATCGCTTCGTCCTCGACCATCACCTTCTGCATCATGGCGCCCGCAAATCCCCGCGCAAAAATGCGGATAAGGTCGTCCTCGAGCGAAAGAAAGAATCGCGATTCGCCGGGATCGCCCTGGCGTCCGGCGCGCCCGCGTAGCTGGTTGTCGATGCGCCGCGATTCGTGCCTCTCCGTGCCCAGGATGAATAATCCACCGGCCGCGATCACCGCGTCGTGCTCCTCCTGAGCCGCTGCGGCGTGCACCGCATTGGTTTCCGTCCACTCGCCATCGGAGACTTCAAACTCCTGGCCCTGATAGTAGAAGCGCTGGAAACCCGCCGGCGCCATGGGATTGATCGCGCCCTCCGCCACGCTGATTGCCCGCGCCTTGCCCTTCTTCACCAATTCCTGGCGCGTCATGAACTCCGCGTTGCCGCCCAGCAAAATATCTGTGCCGCGGCCGGCCATGTTGGTGGCGATGGTCACCATCCCCAGCCGTCCCGCCTGCGCCACAATCTCCGCCTCGCGCTCGTGGAACTTCGCGTTCAGCACCACGTGCTTCACGCCGTTTTTCTGCAGAATCGTCGACAGCCTCTCCGACTTTTCGATCGAAGTCGTTCCTACCAGCGCCGGCTGCCCCTTCGCGTGCAGTTCCGCGATGTTGTCCGCCACCGACTTGTACTTCTCTTTCTCCGTGCGAAAAACAACGTCTGGATTCTCCAGCCGCCGCATTTGCTTGTTGGTCGGAATCACCACAATCTCGAGCTCGTAGATCTTCCCGAACTCCGCCGCTTCCGTCTCCGCCGTTCCCGTCATGCCGCTCAGCTTTTGATAAAGTCGGAAATAATTCTGAAACGTAATCGTGGCCAGCGTCTGGTCCTCTTTACGGATGTTCACGCCTTCCTTGGCCTCAATCGACTGGTGCAGGCCGTCGCTCCAACGCCGTCCCGGCATCAATCTTCCCGTGAACGTGTCCACGATAATGACTTCGCCGTCTTTCACTACATATTCCACGTCGCGCTTGTAAAGCGCGTGCGCCTTGATCGCCGTCTCCACGTAGTGCTTCATTTCCCAGTTCTCGGCGTCGGCAATGTTGCCGATCCCCAGCGCCTTCTCGATCGTCTCCCAGCCCGAGTCCGTTACGCCGATCGTCCGCTGCTTCTCATCCACGAAATAATCGCCGCTAAAATATTTCTCGCTCTCGGCAAGCTCAATGCCCAGTTCCTTCTGGCGCTGCTTGTCGCTCCATTCCACCTCTTCGCCCATTTCCAGATCCGGAATGATCTTTCTCGCGCGCGCGTACTTGTCCGTCGTCTGGTCCGTCGGGCCGGAGATGATTAGCGGCGTCCGCGCCTCGTCAATCAAAATCGAATCCACTTCGTCCACGATCGAGTAGTAATGCCCGCGCTGAACGCAATCCTTGATATCGAACTTCATGTTGTCGCGCAGATAGTCGAATCCGAACTCGTTGTTCGTGCCGTAGGTAATGTCTGCCCCGTAGGCGGCGCGCCGCTGCTCGTCGCTCAAGTCATGAACGATAACGCCCACGGTGAGGCCGAGGAACTCATAAATCTTTCCCATCCACTCGGCGTCGCGCTTGGCCAGGTAGTCGTTCACCGTCACCACATGCACGCCGTGCCCGGCCAACGCATTCAGATAGCAAGCGAGCGTCGCCACCAGCGTCTTGCCTTCGCCGGTCTTCATCTCGGAAATTTTTCCCTGGTGCAGCACCATGCCGCCGATCAGCTGCACATCGAAGTGCCGCATCTGCACCGCGCGCCAGCCGGCCTCGCGCACCACTGCAAATGCCTCGGGCAAAACTTCGTCCAGCGCTTCCTTTTCCGCCGCCTTCTTTTCGTCTGCGTCGGTAATCCCTTCCAGGCGCGCCGCGATCCTTGACTTGAACTCGAATGTCTTAGCCTTAAGCTCCTCATCCGAGAGCTTCTTCACCTCCGGCTCCATCACGCTGATTTTAATCACGATAGGCTTGAGCCGCTTGATGACTCGTTCGTTCTCCGTGCCGAAAATTTTCGCTAACCACTTATCAACAAACACAGGTTTCTCCGCTTTCTAGTGTAAATGCACAGAGTGAATCGGGAATGAGGGGCGCAGGCGTCGTGATCGCAACGGAATCGCACACACAATCACCGAGAATTCAAGTTGTCTGCGAACTCGAGGAGAAGGGAGCGTGATCTAGGCGACCGCTTTGATTAGGTTCTTCCTCGGCCGACCCCCAAGCCGACCGTTTCGCTTCGCCGCGGTTGCCTTGGCGGCGCTCTTCGATTTGCCACCTTCAAAACCAAGTCGGCTCGCCATCCATTTTCGGGAACCCAGGAACCCCTCGAGGAGCGCGGGCAAATAAAGGTCAGCATCCAGCGCAGGAAAGTGAATGCCAAACCCCGAAGGAGAGACTTCAATCGAGTTCAACTGCGCAGCCGATGCGTTCTCAAGTCCCTGCGCATCGCGCGGCGAGAATGCAACATCCAGCCCTGTAGAGAGATGGATCACAATGCGTCCGATACGGCGGTCGTACCGCGCACTCACGGCGTGAGGAAGCGCGTTCCGAAGTTCGCGTCCCCTTCGATTTGCCGCACTGAATTGGTCATTCTGTTCCATGGATTCTCTCCCATTCGGCTATGAGCCCAGCCAGACTCCGAATTAGCGCCCGTTCGATTTCGGCAATCTCACGCCAAGTGAATCCGTAGTTCTCGCGAATCGTAACGGCCCTTATCCTGCCATTCAATTCAAAGACGGCTTCGTTCCCCAGCCCAATAACGTTTACATGGGCCGGTTGATGGTCGTTCAGATAGATGACAACGCGCAGCCCGCCAAGCCTCAGAACGGTTGGCATGAAAAGAGCATATCATAAACCCAAGCGTTTAGGTTTAATCCTTCGCAAAATAAAAAGCCCCCGGCATTTTCGCCGAGGGCCTCAAGTCTCTTTTCACTAACGCGCTTAGGCGCTGAACAGCAACACGCCCGCCGCCTTCTCGTCGCCAACCGTCTCATCCGCGCTTACCGGCCGATAGAACAGTTGGTTTTGGTCGAGATAAACCTCAAGAAACGCCGGCCGCTCTGAGATTTGCCCTGCGATCAGCGCTTCCGAAAGCGGATCTTCGATGTACCGCTGCAGTGCGCGGCGCAATGGGCGCGCGCCGTAGCTGCGATCGACCAGCGTCTTATCGAGAATCCACTTCTTCGCATCGTCGTTCACCGAAATCGTAATCGACTTCTGCGCCAGATTGACGTTCAAAGTCTGCACCAGCAGTTCGACGATCTGGATCAGGTCCCCGTCCGTCAGCGATTGGAAGAGAATTGTTTCGTCCAGGCGATTGAGGAATTCAGGGTTGAACGCCTTCTTTACCTCGGCCATCACATTCTTTTCGACAGCCTCGTTAATCACCTCTTCAGCATCGCCGTGGAAGCCAAGCGATTTCTTCTCCTTCACCAGGTACTTGGCGCCAATGTTCGACGTCATAATGACGATGGTGTTCTTGAAGTCGACGGTGTTGCCCAGGCCGTCCGTCAATTGCCCATCCTCAAACACCTGTAACAGAATGTTGAACACATCCGGGTGCGCCTTCTCAATTTCATCCAACAGCACCACGGAATAGGGCGACCGCTTCACCCGCTCCGTCAGCTGCCCACCCTCCTCGTAGCCGACGTACCCCGGAGGCGAACCAATCAGCTTCGACACCGAATGTTTCTCCATGAACTCCGACATATCGAAGCGGATGAGCGCCTTGTCTGACCCGAATAAGAAATTCGCTAGCGTCCTCGCCATCTCTGTCTTTCCAACACCGGTTGGTCCAAGAAAAAGAAAAGAACCAATCGGCCGGTTCGGAGATTTCAATCCAGCCCTCGACCTGCGAATCGCCCGCGCCAACGCCGAAATCGCCTTCTCCTGCGAGATCACGCGCTTGTGCAGCTCTTCTTCCACGCGCAGCAGTTTCTGCGTCTCTTCTTCCTTGATGCTGGTCACCGGCACGCCCGTCCACCGGCTCACCACATCCTCAATGTCCTCGCGGCCCACAATCCCCGCCGCCGAATCATCAAGGTGGTACTTGTCGCGCAGCGCGCGCAGGTTCTCGCGCTCCTTGCGCTCCTCGTCGGAGTAGAAACGCGCCTTCTCAAATTCGTGATTCGCAATCGCCGAATCCATGCGGTGCACAATAAACTTGATCCGCTTCTGCACTTCGGTGATCTCTTCCGGCAGCGAAGTCTGGCGCAGCTTCACGCGCGCGCCCGCTTCGTCGATCAAATCGATCGCCTTGTCAGGCAAAAACCGATCAGGAATATAGCGGCTCGAGTGCGACACGGCAAACTCCACCGCCGCATCGGTATAACTCACCGCATGAAACTTCTCATAGCGGTCCTTGATTCCCATGATGATCTTGATCGCCTCTGCCTCGTTCGGCGGCGGTACCTTAACTGCCTGGAAGCGCCGTTCCAGCGAGCGATCCTTCTCAATCGACTTGCGGTACTCCGCCGGAGTCGTCGCACCGATGCACTGAATCTCGCCCCGCGACAGTGCCGGCTTCAGAATGTTCGCCGCATCCAGCGACCCTTCCGCCGATCCCGCGCCCACCAGCGTGTGCAGCTCATCGATAAACACAATCGAGTTCTGGCTCTCCATCAGCTCTTTCATGATGGTCTTCAGCCGCTCCTCAAATTGTCCGCGATACTTCGTTCCCGCCACAATCAGCGAAAGATCCAGCGCCAGCACGCGCTTGTCTGCCAGAAAGCTCGGTACTTCGCCGTCGGCGATCTTCTGCGCCAACCCCTCCACGATCGCCGTCTTGCCCACGCCCGGCTCGCCAATCAGCACCGGATTGTTCTTCGTGCGCCGGCACAAAATCTGAATCGAGCGCTCCAGCTCGCTATCGCGGCCCACCAGCGGATCGAGCTGTCCATCCATTGCCGCCTGCGTCAAGTCGCGGCTAAACTCCGCCAGCAAACTTGACTCGCGCTGCCGTTGCTGCGGCGGCGCCTTATCCTGCGTCACCCGCGCCAGCTCATCGCGAATCAGTGTGAGCTTCAGTCCGCGCTCCTGCAAGATCTCCGAGGCAAAGCACTTCTCTTCCCTCAGCAATCCCAGCAGCAGATGTTCCGTTCCAATATGTTTGTGTCCCAGCCGCTCGGCTTCCTCCGCGGCATACGCCAGCACCCGCTTGCACTCGTTTGAAAGCGGCAGGTCGACGCTCGTCGACACCTTCTCGCGGATCGTGGTGTGCGCTTCAATTTGCTTCCGAATCGATTCCACCGAAGCATGCGAGCGCAGAAAGCGGTTGGTTAGCGCCTTATCCTCGCGCAGCAGCCCCAGCAGCAAGTGCTCGGTTTCGATATAAGGCGAGCCGAACTGGCTGGCTTCGTACCGCGCGAAAAAAATTACGCGCCGTGCCTTCTCCGTATACCGCTCGAACATGATTTGCTCCCCCCCGTTTTCGGGGCCCTCGTCACCGAGGGTTTGCCAACGTGATCGCCTGAAGTAGCCGTCCGGTGGTTTTTCCGGCTTCGGCCCAACCCGCAATCGCCCTTCTGTTCATTCGCCGCCGGAGGGCCCCATTTAAAAGTTGCCAAAATCGCCCGCGCTCCGAACAGCTCTTTTGGATGGTTTCGGATCCTCTATCAACCCATCGTCAGGCAGTTCGTAATCCGCCGCCCGACTCCCATCCCAATCCCTGCAAGCCTCTCCCGCAAATTCCTTCGCCAGGCCCTATTTATTAAGACTCAAAACTCGTTGAAAAAGCTGCTTTTTCTGGCGCTAATCTCAAACCCGTTCTCGAATCTGGCCCCCCAGCTTCTTACGCCTTCGGCCCTGCGTCTGTGATCTCTGTCAGTCTACCGTTTCCCAGCCGTAAAATGCGCCGGCAACGCACCGCCAAATCCATATTGTGCGTTACTAAAATCGACGTCAGCCCGTGACTTGCGTGTAGCCGCTCGATTAAATCGAACACCATTCCAGCAGTCCCATCGTCCAAATCGCCCGTCGGCTCGTCAGCCAGCAGCAGTTTCGGGCCGCAAACCAGAGCTCGCGCCAGTGCCACGCGCTGTTGCTCACCTCCGGAAAGCTCGCCCGGCCGATGATCGCCTCGATCCGTTAATCCCACCTCGCCCAGCCACTTCTCCGCCGACTTGAACGCTTCGACCTTCCCCATGTTCCGCGCCAGCAGCGGCATTGCCACATTCTCCAGCGCCGTAAACTCCGGCAGCAAATAGTGGAACTGCCAAACGTACCCAATCTCGCGATTGCGAAACGCCGCCGCCTCTTTCGCGCTCAGTTTCGCCACGTTGGTTGCCGCGCAGTATACCGTTCCCGCAGATGGCCTATCAAGCGCGCCCAGAATGTGTAAAAGCGTGCTCTTTCCCGCGCCCGATTGACCGACAATCGCCACCATTTCGCCGGGCGAAACTTCGAGATTCAAGTCCTCGAATAATGTCAGCGCGCCCCTGGCCCTCTGGTACGTCTTACCCAGGCCTTGAACTTGAACTAATTTTGATGGGTCTGCTTCGGATCCAGACACTCGCGGCCCCGTCTCCCGCGCGGCACGGGTTGCCAGGGGAGCAGCCGCTGAAGGGGTTTCAATCATCGGGTTGCCCTCTATTTTACATCGCTCCGGCAGCCCGCCGCACATCCCCCACTTGGGCCATCGACGAGGTACCACGGATGCCACGTCCGAGAGTTACCACGGTGTCCTGCGCGAACCGCCCTTCGTTGCCACGCACGGCTCAAGGTGCGGCGCCGGTCTCTCGAAAGTAGCGCCGGCGTCCCGCCGGCTGTCGTGCGGGCGTCCTCGCCCGCACAGGGTCGCTGCATCCTTCACGCGATTTGCATCGAAAGCGAAACCGTTAACCCCGCCAATTCCGCAATCTCAATTCGCAAAGCGGGCAAAAGAGAATAGCCCCATGCGCGCGTGGGTGAGGAGGCCATGACCGACCATCAGCCCGCAAAGCGGGCAAAAGACGGTAGCCCCAGGCGCAAGCCTGGGGTTAGGACGCGGTCCGTGACCGCCAGCCCGCGAAGTGGGCGAAAGAATCGACCAACCCTGCAGGGAGACACGACGAAGGGTACGGGCTTCAGCCCGTACATAAGCTGAGCAAAATGATTTGGGCTTCAGCCACTGAGGGAAATATTTTTCAGACTGACCCACAACCCTGCACCTCAACGCGAATCGCGCCCCGCTTGTTATCATCAAATCAACGTCGGGTGCCCCCGGTCCCAAAATTGGAACCGGGGAATGCGCCGCAATCATTTCTTATTCTCATGACTCCCGCCTCCCAAGCCGCTGCGCCTTCTAACCTCGCCGTCAATTCCGCGCCGCACAAAATCCATGCACCCGCCCCCGGCGCAACCGCCACGCTCATCCACGACCTCCGCGAGCTCTTCAAGGTCAAAGTCGTTAGCCTCGTCGTCGTTACCGGTTGGGGCGGCTTCTATCTGGGATCAATGCAGTCCGGCATCTCCACCCTCCAGCGCGGCCTGCTCGACACGCTCCTCGGCATCGGCCTCATCTCCGCCGGCGCAGGTGCTCTTAATGAAGCTCTTGAGCGCTCCACAGACGCGCGGATGAAGCGCACCGAAGATCGCCCTCTCGCATCGGGCCGCTGGCCGCTCTCCATCGGAATTCTCGGCGGTCTGGGCGCTACCGCACTCGGCGCGGTGTGGCTCATGCTCTTTACCAACCTGCTCACCGTTGCGCTCGCGCTGCTCACCGTCTTTGTTTATGTCGCCATCTACACGCCGCTCAAGCGCGTCACTTCCATTGCCACCTTCATCGGCGCATTTCCCGGCGCTATGGGCCCACTCCTTGGCTGGACCGCCGCCCGCGGCCGCATTGAGTGGCCCGGCGTCGCTCTCTTCGCCATTCTCTTCGTCTGGCAGTTCCCGCATTTCATGTCGATTGCGTGGTTGTACCGCGACGACTACGCCCGCGCCGGCATTCGCATGTTGCCCGTCGTCCAGCCCGACGGATGGTCCACCGTCGTCGAAGCTCTCTTCTACGCAGTGCTCATGATTCCCGTCTCGCTCGCGCCGTGGCGTCTCGGCCTCACCAGCGCGGCCTATGCCTTCGCCGCCGTCCCGCTCGGCCTCATCTATCTCGCTTACACCATCCGCTTCGCCGGTGTCCTCCGCGCAAAGTCAGAAGACGTAAGCCGCAAGCTCGCCCGCGACTTGCTCAAGGTCAGCGTCCTCTATCTCCCGCTGCTCTTCACGGCACTCATGCTCTGCGCCCGCGCAAAAGGCTGAGTTTTTGACTGCATGCCTAAGCACGAAGAATGGGTGCCCCGGGTCCCTCGCATTCGGGGACCTGGGATACCAAGAACCATTACCTCGCGACCCGACCTGCAAGAGCAATGGTTCGCGCGAAAGATTAAGGAAGTCTTGAACGAACCGCCGTTTTGAAAGGGCAAGACTTTAGTCGTGCCAATAAGGGCCGAATGAATAAGGGGCTTTACAGGCTGCGGAAAAACTTCAAATGGAAGACGAAAGAGCGAAATTTGGGGGATGCAAAACCATCGACTAACCCTCGCGGATCGTTCCAAGGT
>Ga0208357_1000545_pt1 | contig 30158 bp, 28 predicted proteins | sample NGESurdeep092012_6_FD_184487 | JGI IMG/M metagenome (GOLD analysis project Ga0208357, IMG submission 184487) | Arctic peat soil microbial communities from Barrow, Alaska - NGEE Surface sample F52-2 deep-092012 (SPAdes) | ecosystem: Environmental > Terrestrial > Soil > Wetlands > Peat ...
GGTGTCGAGTGCATCAAGGGTCTCTTCCATCGGAGTGATACCGTCGCGTTGGTGTACCTGGTAGAGGTCGATGTAGTCCGTCTTTAGACGGCGCAGACTCGCTTCACAGGCCCTAAGGAGATATCGGCGTGAGAGGCCACCGTCGTTTTGTCCGGTACCCATGGCAAAGCGGGCCTTTGTGGCGAGGACGATCTCGTCGCGGCGACCAGTGAGGACTTCGCCGAGAATCTCCTCTGAGCGACCAGCGGAGTAGATGTCTGCGGTGTCGATGAAATTGATGCCGCGATCAATGGCGACGTCGACGATTCGCCGAGCCTCCTCCACTTCCGTTGCACCGACGTAGACAAATTTGCCTTGACCACCGAAGGTCATTGTTCCAAGGGCGAGCTCCGAGACACGGAGTCCTGTGTAGCCAAGCTGACGGTACTTCACTCTGCAACTCCTTTCAGTGCCCGGGGCGAGCCCCGGGCGAGCCACGCGCTGTGTGCGTTGGACGACGGACGATTCACTGGTCGAGCAGCTGCTGGCCTTCGGCGAGCTCGCGGCGGTACTCGGAGACCATGAACTTGGTGAGCTCCTCGACCGAGGTGTCCTTCACTTGCTGGTCGAAGGCGATGCGGCCCCGTTGGATGACGTTGAGCCGGTCGCAGAGCTCGAAGAGGTGCGTGTAGTTGTGGTCGATCACGATCATCGACACACCGCGGTCGCGGGAGAGACCCTTCACGAGATCGACGATGAGGGCAGACTCCCGAGCGCCCATCGCCGCCAGCGGCTCATCGAGCAGGAGGATCTTGGCGTTCTGACGGGTGGCGCGGGCAACCGCGATGGCCTGGCGCTGGCCGCCCGAGAGCGACTCGGCCTCGGCGTCGATGTCGGGGATTTCGACCTTGATGTCCTCGAGGTAGCTCTTGGCGAGCCGGCGCATCTTACCCGCGGAGAGCCAGCCCACCTTGCCGAACCGGGTGAGCTCGCGGTTGAGGAAGAGGTTCTGCGCGACCGTCAGCTGTGGGACAAGGGCGAGGTCCTGGTAGACGGTCTCGATGCCGAAATGGCGCGCGTCGGCGACCGACCGGAACGACACCTCCTTGCCCTCGACGCAGATCTTGCCGGTGTCGGGAGGATGGAAGCCGCACAGGATCTTCACGAGCGTGCTCTTGCCTGCCCCGTTGTCGCCAACCAGGCCGAGCACCTCGCCTCGCTGTAAGTGCATGTCGATCCCGCGCAGCGCCACCACGGCGCCAAAGCGCTTGGTCAACCCAACGGCCTCGAGCACCACGTCGGACGCGGCGAGCGTGGCGTCGCGCGTCGGGCTGGCCTCCTCCAGCGGCGACTCCGCCCCCGTCATCGACGAAATCTCCTGGCCACTGTGCCGAGCTGGATGTTGGCGACCATCGCCACGAGGATCATGACCCCCTCTGCCAGATAGAACCAGTTGGCATTGACACCGATCAGGTTGAAGCCATCCTCGAGCACGCCGAGGAAGATGGCACCGAGGGCTGCTCCGACGATCGTGCCGCGACCGCCGGTCAGCGCAGTGCCGCCGACTACGGCCGCCACGATACCCGGGAGCACCGTGTCCAGGCCCGAGCTTCCGGGGTTGATGCTGCCGATGCGGATCGCATCGAGGATTCCGATGAGCGCGGAGGAGGAGGAGATGATTATGAAGCACCACACCTTCACCCGCCGCACCCGGATGCCGGATTCGGCTGCGGCGAGCAGGTTGCCACCGGTGGCGGTGATGTGGAGGCCGAAGCGCGTTCGCTTCAAGAGCGCCCAGATGGCGAGCATCATCGCGGCGGCCCAGAGGATCGTCGACCAGGCGCCGACGCCGAAGATAGTGCTGAAGTGGCCCGTTTGGCCCGGCATGTTGACCTGGATATCATTCGACCCGATCAGCACGATGCCGAACAGCGCGTAGTTGACCGCCAAGGTGACGATCAGCGAGGAGACGTTCAGCCACACCGTTATCAGCCCGTTGATCATGCCGATGGCGGCGCAGCACGCCACCGCGGCCACGATCGCCCAGCCAATCGGCATCCCGCTCGTCCAGAAGAAGTACATGAACCAGGGTGAGGACAGATAGACCGCCCCGGCGGAGAGGTCGATCTCGCCGAGCACGAGGATCAGCACCTCTCCGAAGCCGATCACGGCGATGGAGGCGATGTACTGAGCGACCGTGATGATGTTCGCGGTCGAGTAGAAGGCCGAGTTGGCGATCCCGAAGTAGATGATGACGAACAGCGTCACCAGGATGACAGTGAACTCGCGCTGCTGCATAGCGCGCTGGACGAGCCAATACGCGACAGACCCCCACCCCTTCGGAGCGGGAGTCTGTCGCGTATTGCTATCTGACGCGGTGGCGCGAGCCACGATTCAGTCCACGACTCCTAGATCAGTGCCCGATCGTAGACGGCGGCGCGTAGGCGGTCTGCGCCACTCCGCTGCCTTCGAAGCGTGTCGTGTGTGCAAGGTACGGGCCCACGTTGGCCGAGGTAACGAAGCCGAGGCCCGTGTCCGTATTGCACGGCTTCATCAGGCCGGCAGAGATCTGGTACAAGAACAGCTGAATCGTCGGGATGAATCCCTGCAGGTAGGCCTGCTGGTCGATCGTGAAGTTGAGCTGGCCGCTCTTGACACTCTGCAGCACCGGGACCTCCACGTCCCAGCCCGAGCCCCCGACCTTGCCCTTCAAGTTGTACTTCTTGATCGTGTCCGCCACGGCCACCGCGTCTCCGTCGTCCACGGAGTAGAGGAACTTGACGTCCTTGTGGCCGGTGTACCAGGCCTCGACGGCGGTGATCTCGCCGGGCTCGAGGGCGCCTCCGGCCACCACCGCGGTGTCCAGACCGGCCTTTTTGAAGACCGGCAGGGCGCCGTCGATCCGGGGCTGGATGTTGCCCGAACCTGGCGTCGCGATCACCATGCCGACCAGGCCACCCTTCTTCACCACCTTGGCGATGCGCGCGGCCGCCGCCGCGCCGGCGGTGAGGTTGTTCTGGCCGATGTAAGCCAGTCGATTGTTGGCGGGCTCGTCGGCGTTGTAGGACATCACCGGGATGCCCTTGGCGAGGGCGTTGTCCGTCGGCCGGTTGAAGGCGATCGGGTCGATCAAGGCCGCAGCGATGCCGCTCACCCCGGCGGCGATTGCCTGGTTGAACGCCGTGACCATCTGGGACACATTCGAGGTCGCCGAGCCCGTCCACAGCGGCTTAGGGATGCCGAGGAGGGCCGCTGCGTCGGCCATCCCGTACTGGGTCGGGGTGAAGAAGCTGTTGGTGGTGACGTGGTTGACGAACGTGAACTTGTACGAGGGGTGTTTTGCCAACAATGGGTGGGACTCGTCGTGGGCCGTCTGAGCCGCCGCTCCACGCTCGGTCAACACCTCCATCATTCCGCCGAGCAACGGAACCATGGTCGCCGCCACGCCAGCGTTGCGCAGAAAGCGACGCCTTGACACCTCATACTGCTTTGGATCTACCTCGTGTGGTTCGAACTTGCTCATTCGTTTCCCCTTTCCAGCCTCAGCTGAAACACCTGCACTCATTTCGAACATACCACGACACTTGCCAGGTCAGAGGAGGAAAATATTAGGGTCTTTCGACACTAATTCGTGTGATCAATTGCTTCTGATTTTAAAACAGATTTAAGTGCCGCGAACGAGACCATCTCGACGACGGCATCGGCGATCGGGCTTCGCAGTGACAGCTCTGGATACAAGGTCCAAAATCTTTGGACTGGGCAGTAAAGCGCGATATCCGCAGCGGGCAAGATCAGCGTGAGAGTCCCCTCGGAAGGCGTGGCGTTGCTTCGCGTCACTCCTTTGGATTGAACGTCGCCGTATCCACCGAATGCAAAAGCGAGAACGCGACCCACGTCGTTCGAAGTGATTCGTTCAGTAAACGCTACGGCGACGTCGTCGCGGTCGAGGACCTCACATTCGCCGTCGAGGCCGGAACGATTGCAGGTTTCCTCGGGCCCAACGGCGCTGACAAATCGATGAGCTGGCGGCGAAGCCGTTGAGCCGTTAAGTTATCAAGGTTTAGGTACCAGGATCCGGGGGGAGAGCATGACCGATACGGTGAATGACGTCGCGTCGTTGATGTCCGACGGGCCACCTTTGAATCGGCCGAAGATCCAGGTGGTTCCGTTGAAGGGACTACCAATATCGGCGGCGGCCGTGGTGTTCGTGACTCTGGCAATCGCTGGGAACTGGCAATGGGCACTGGTGTTTTGTCACGTCGCCGGTGGTGGCTTGTGGACGGGTATCGATCTCTTCGTCGGCCTCGTGCTCGGACCGATACTCGGCCGCCTCTCGATTCCGGCACGTGCGGAATTCGCCGCGAGGTTCATGCCCAAGATGGTCATCATCATGCCGACCGTGGTCATGATGACCCTGGCGACCGGGTTTCAGATCGCGAGGAAGATGGGGAACCTCTACGCGAAGAGCCCGAACCACTCGTGGCTCATCGCGTCGTTCTGCGTCGTCGGCGTCATGGCGGTTATCGCCCTGGGCATCCTTGAACCCGCGAACATCGCTGTCTTGTTCGAGATGAACAAACCGGTGCCGAATGGCGAACTCATCGGGCGGCTCATGAAGCGATTCATCTACACCGCGGGCATCACCGGCCTGATGCAGATCGCGACGTTGATCATCATGACGCGCGTGGCAACCCAATGAATATCGATCAGACCTCGACGGTGCCTTCGAGCTCGGAACGTTCGTATCCACCGATCGGCTGGTTGAGCACCGGCGCGCTCGCGATGGTGATCATCGGTGGAATACTCATGGCGTCGTACGCACCACGCAAAGCGCCCCTCGGCGCGGCTACCACTTTGCTCGTGGTAGGAGCCTCGTTGCTCCTCTCTGCGGGAGTGCTGCTCGTGAGTGTGAAGGACTTTTCGCGCACGACGTTCTTCAAAGTCTTCAAGTGGGCGATCTTCGCTGACCTGGTGACGGCGGCCCTGATTGAGTTCGCGTTCGTGCGAGATCACACCAATGGCGAGTCACTCCTCATCGTGACCGGCATGCTGGCGGTATTCACCCTCAGCGTTCCCACGACGATCGCCTTCACCGTCGCTCGCTACGCCGAGGACTGAATTCGACTGATCGGCAACTTGAAATCCGCCCTTCCCCCACCACCGTGAAACAGTGCCCTTTTCGGCGACGCCTTGCACCGGCGGATATGGAGTCGCCAGGTGGTAGGCATCGGACCCCTAGGACTCGAAGTCACCTCTGGCGGGGAATCGCGTTGAAGAACTGAGCTTGGGCGACAAGGATGAACGATTAGTTCTGGGCCCGACGAATGGTGCACGCCCAGTTACAGTCGCAATATGGTTCGAGAAACAGTCTCTGGTTATTGCTGGCCACAGTCAGTTCGACTCGGAGAACACATCGATCTTCACATGTCGTCTTCGGGAGCACGACCGGTGCGCGTCGAGGTCGCACGCGTGGGGGGTCAACGAGAGGTTGTGCTCACTTCGTCGTCGGTGGCCACAGGAGAACACGAGACTCCGAAGACCGCATCGTCGACCGGTTGCGAATGGCCGGCCGCACTCACGGTTGAAATTGATCGCGCGTGGCGTTCGGGCTACTACGAAGTCGTAATGGAGATCGAGGTTGGCGACAAGGTGCGTCGCGATTACGCCTTTTTCGTGGTGCGACCAACATCCAAAGAGCGCATCGTCATCGCGTTGGCTACCAACACTTGGCACGCCTACAACGATTTCGGCGGGACGAACCTCTACAACGGCGGAACCCACATCTCGATGCAACGTCCGATGTCGGCGGGCTTTCTACACAAACCAATCGGCAAGGGCCGTCGCGTCACCGGCACCGGTGCCCCCGATCCGCAGAACGCCGCGCACGTGGGGTACATCCAATTGAATCATCTGTCGGGCTACGCGGGATCGGCCGGATGGCCCGACTGGGAGCACCCTTTCCTCGCGTGGGCTGAACGTGAAGGATTTGATATTGGCGTCTGTACGAACGCAGACCTCGAAGATCATCCCGAAGTAATTGGATGATGCGAGTCTGTACTTGTCGGTCGGTCACGACGAATATTGGTCGAAGGGGATGCGTGACACCGTCGAACGCTTCGTCGACCGAGGTGGAAACGCGGCCTTCTTTTCGGGTAATACCTCGATGTGGCAGGTCAGAATTGAGGGCAGCGATCGCGACGTGATGGTGGGCTACAAGGGATTCTTTAAAGACGACCCGCTCATGGGGACACCGCGCCAGTCGGAGGTGACGACGTTGTGGTCCGACGTCATTGTTGGTCGACCGGAGAACATCATGACGGGAGTCACGTTCACTCGTGGTGGCTATCACCGCATTGGTCGTAATGTGACGGCCGGATTGGGTGGCTACACCGTGCATCGCGCGGGACATTGGATCTTTGACGGCACCGGACTCGGTTACGGAGAGGTACTCGGTTCGAACGCGACCGTGGTTGGCTATGAATGTGACGGGTGCGCGTTCACGTATCGAGACGGGCTTCCGTACCCAACGGGAGAAGATGGAACACCCGCGAACTTCGAGATCTTGGGCACGTGCCCGACGCAGCACTTCACCCGTGAAACCGCTCCACGTCCACCGAAACCGGATGAGCCCAGCGAGTTGCAGTACATCGCCTCGCGTATCTATGGGACCCGCGATCCCGCGGCGATGGACCGGATTCGACATGGTCATGCGGTGTTGGGTGCCTACACGAACGATGCGGGAGCAACGGTCCTCACGTCGGGGTCAACCGATTGGGCGCACGGTCTGAGTGAGCGCGATCCGCAGATTGAACAAATCACGCGCAATGTGCTGACCAAGCTTGGATAGGGATGCCTCGGGTCCTCCACATCGCTGAGTCATTCGGTGGCCGGCTGAAAGGATTCTCGAGGATTGCCCCAAACCGTTCAAGGACAGGCCTTCGAAGAGTTCGAATGACTTTCGGCCCTAGCGCAACACGCTGAATCTGGCGACGCTGGTCATGAAGGTACCTCGCGAACGGAGGCCGACGGATGTCCAGAATCTTCGAAGGTCTGCCCTTTTCCGGCGAGAAGGAGAGATGACCAGTGACCAAGCCCACGTACGTACGATTTTTTGACGAATTTGGTATCGATGATGTTGCACTCGTCGGAGGCAAGAACGCTTCCCTCGGCGAGATGTTCCAAAAGCTCTCCGACCAGGGAGTACGAGTGCCTAACGGATTCGCGATCACGGCCGACGCCTATCGCTACATGCTCGAAGAAAGTGGCGCCGTTGTCGCGCTGCACGAGGCGCTCGATGGCCTCGTGGCGAGCGACGTCACCGACCTCGCACGACGGGCCAAGCGGGCGCGCGAAATCGTCTACGGTGCCACGATCCCCAATGACCTCGCCGCGGAGATTCTGGTTGCCTATCGACGCCTCCAAGACGAGTACGGCGACGAGGTAAGCCTGGCCGTTCGGTCGTCGGCGACCGCGGAAGACCTCCCGACCGCGAGCTTTGCCGGACAACAAGAGACCTTCTTGAACGTTCACGGCGAAGAGAGTCTGCTCGATGCCTGCCGTCGATGCTTCGCCAGTCTCTTCACCGATCGCTCGATCCACTATCGCATCGACCAAGGATTCGACCACTACGACGTCGCTTTGTCGATCGGTGTCATGAAGATGGTACGTTCAGACCTCGCATCGTCGGGCGTGATGTTCTCGCTCGACACCGAATCGGGTTTCCGAGACGTCGTGTTCATTACCGGCGCGTACGGGTTGGGCGAGAACGTCGTCCAAGGTGCCGTCGACCCGGACGAGTTCTACGTCCACAAGCCCACGCTTGCGGTCGGCCATCGTGCAGTTCTGCGTCGCCTACTCGGCGACAAGGGTGTGAAGATGATCTTCGTCGAGGGTGGGACGAAATCAACGGTTCGCAACATTCCCACGCCAAGGGCCGACCGGGCTCGCTTTTGCCTCAGTGACGCCGAAGTGCTCGAACTCGCTGACAGCGCAGTGGTCATCGAAGCACACTACGGACGACCGATGGACATGGAGTGGGCCAAAGACGGGCTGGACGGAAAGCTCTATATCGTCCAAGCTCGGCCCGAAACGGTGGCCTCGCAGCGTCAAGCGTCGATCTTCGAGACCTACGTACTCGACAGCAATGGCGAAATCGTCATTGAGGGGCGATCCGTCGGAGAGAAGATCGCGATCGGGCGTGCCCGCGTCATCGAGAACGTGGCTCATCTTTCGGAGTTCCAGCCAGGCGAAGTGCTGGTGGCTGATTCGACGACGCCGGACTGGGAACCGGTGATGAAGACGGCCGCGGCGATCGTGACCAACCGGGGTGGTCGTACCTGTCACGCGGCAATCATCGCGCGAGAACTTGGAGTACCCGCGGTCGTGGGAACGGGCGACGCGACCACGACGATCAAGAGCGGCGAAGTCGTCACGGTCTCGTGTGCCGAAGGGGACAGCGGTCGCGTCTATCGCGGCGAGGTGGGCTTCCACGTCGATCGAAGTGACGTGGGCGACCTTGCTCGACCCGTGACGAAGATCATGATCAATCTCGGTAATCCCGACCTCGCGTTCAAGACGTCGTTCCTCCCGAACGACGGCGTGGGACTCGCTCGGATGGAATTCATCATCAGCGAATCGATTCGGGCCCATCCCTTGGCCCTGTTGCACCCCGAAAAGGTGAAGGACCCGAAGGTTCGCGCCGAGTTGGCCGAACTGACGAGGAACTACCCCGACGGCGAACACTTCTTCGTCGAGCGTCTCTCTGAAGGGATCGGCACGATCGCCGCGGCGTTCTGGCCCAAGCCCGTCGTGGTTCGCATGTCGGACTTCAAATCGAATGAGTACGCGAGTCTCTTGGGAGGCAGTGTCTTCGAGCCAACGGAGAACAATCCGATGATCGGCTTTCGCGGCGCATCGCGCTACGCGCACCCGGCCTACGAAGAGGGTTTCGCGCTCGAGTGCAAGGCCATGTTGCGTGTACGCAACGACATGGGCCTCACCAACGTGATCCTCATGCTTCCGTTCGTTCGCCGAATACCCGAGGCCGAACTGGTCCTGGATCGTATGGCCAAGCACGGGCTGCGTCGTGGGGAGAACGGACTTCTGGTCTACGCCATGTGCGAAATCCCCAACAACGTCATTCTTATTGACCGCTTCGCGGAGTACTTCGACGGCTTCTCCATAGGATCGAACGACCTGACCCAACTCACCCTGGGCGTCGATCGAGACAGTGAGATCGTGGCGTTCGACTACGAAGAGCGCGACGAAGGCGTGATGGAGATGATCCGCCTCGCGGTCGAAGGTTGCCGACGCAATGGCATCCACTCTGGCCTGTGCGGTCAAGCTCCGTCCGACTACCCGGAGGTGGCTGAGTACCTCGTCGAACTGGGCATTGACTCCATGAGTCTGAATCCCGACACCGTATTGAAGACGACCCGTCAGGTGCTCGAGGTCGAAGCTCGCAAGTAATCGCTGAGCGCCTAATGGGCGCTCGGATCAAGTGGGACGACGCAGTGGGAACCGTACTGCGGGCGATTACCAGGCGGTCATCGTGCGCGCGACGCGCAACAGGGTCGCAGGCACGGGCCGCGCTCCGCTGGCCACCACGCTTAGCGGAACGAGCTCTGCGCCGTTATCGCAGATCGAAACCAGTGTGGCGAAGCGCTCAGCGTGCACGGCTTCCACGGCGCTTACGCCGCAGCGAGTCGCGAGAAGACGGTCCGAGGCTGTCGGGGGACCGCCCCGTTGGACGTGACCGAGCACGGTCAGCCTCGTCTCGTATCCGGTTCGCTGGGCGAGTTCCCTCGAGACCATCGAACCGGCCGATCCGTCAGGTGAGCCGAGAAAGGCACCTCCGAGGGCGCCTTCGGCAACGACGACCACTGAAGATGTCGATCCCGCGTCGTGGTGGCGCATGACAGCTTTGGCCAGCTCGTCAAAGTCCGTCGGCAACTCGGGGAGACAAAGCGCGTCAGCCCCCCCGGCGATTCCTGTGCAGACCGCGAGCCATCCGACCGTCCTTCCCATTACTTCGACGACCATGAGTCGGTCGTGGCTCTCGCCGGTCGTCTGGAGTCGGTCGACCGCCTCGACGGCGGTCGCGACGGCGGTATCGAAGCCAATGCAGTGACTGGTGCCCGCGACGTCGTTGTCGATAGTCTTCGCGATGCCGACGATCGGCACATCGAGTTCGGCGAGGTGGTTGGCGGCGTCGAGCGTGCCATCACCACCTATCACGATGAGCGCGTCGAGTTGGTGTCGCTCAACGGTCTGTATGACCGCAGCGACGCCGCCCTCGTGTTCGTGGGGGTGAAAGCCAGCGGTGCGAAGAATCGTGCCCCCGCTCTGCAAGATGCCCTTGGTGTCGGCCGTCGTCAGGGTCGAGGACTCGTCCTCGACGACGCCACGCCATCCGTGATGGAAGCCAATGAACTCATCGCCGTACGACGAACCCGCGCGTACCGTGGCGCGAATGGCCGCGTTAAGACCCGCGCAGTCGCCTCCACCGGTCAATAGGCCAATACGCATCGCACCCCTTTCAGAGTCTTCCATTAAGAGTGTCGTGAATGGGGCGACCGGTTGCTAGAGGCGAAGGTCACGTGCGACGGACCCCGAAGAAATGAAGGAAAGTGAGCCCTTGGACCCTAGTGACGGCCGGTTGAGAGCGGTGAAAATATCGATAGCGGAGAGGACGCGATGAATGACGACGTGACCGAAGGACCAATGGAGAACGTCGAAACCGCGGGGTACCCCGCGTCATGGGAGTTCGACGGGCTCTTGGCCGACGGGGAGGCGGTGCTCGTGCGACCGGTGCGACCGAGCGACGCGAAAGCGCTGGTGGGACTGCACGTGCAACTCCAGCCCGGAGCGCCACCGCGAATCTACGCCACTCACCCGGCGCTCATGGCGAACGAGATGGCCCATTTCACGACGGTCGATTACCAAGATCGCATGGCGTTCGTGGTACTGGCGGGGGAACGTTTGGTCGCCTTCGCGAGCTTCGATCGTTTGATCGCGCACCGGTCCGTCGCCCAGATCGCGTTCGTCGTCGATGAGTCGTTTCAGCACCGAGGGATCGCCACCCTGCTTTTCGAAAGCTTGGTGGCCTACGCGCACTCGATGGGAGTGGAACAGTTCCTGGCCGAAGTGTTGGAGCAGAACTCGCACATGCTCAACATCTTGACGTCAACCGGACTTCGTTCGACCAGTGTCAACCACGGGGGCACCGTGCGCATCGAGATCGATCTGCGCCCGACGGCGAAGTACCGAGCGCTGTGCGATGAGCGTGAGGCGAACGCCGAAGTTGCGAGTACATCGGCGATTCTTCGTCCGGGCACCGTCGCGGTGGTGGGGGCGGGACGTACGAGTGGCAGCGCCGGTCACGAGGTCGTGCGGTCGATTCTCGCCGGCGACTTCTCGGGGACCGTCTATCCGGTGAACCCCTCGGCTCGTTCAATATGCGGCGTGAAGGCCTTCGCGACGCTCTCGTTGATCCCCGAACCCATCGATCTGGCCATCATCGCGATCCCGGCCGATCGTGTCGCCGGTGTCCTCGAAGAGGCCGCTGCGCTCGGGGTGCGGGCCGTGACCGTCATCACCGCCGGATTCGCCGAAACGGGTCGTTCGGGAGCGCACGCCGAGCGCGCGTTGCTCAAGGTTGCGCGGCGACACGGGATGCGCATTGTTGGACCCAACTGCCTCGGTCTCGTGAACACGGACCCTCAAATTCGAATGAACGCCACATTCACGGGACTGGACCCGCTGCCGGGTCGTCTCGCGCTCGTGTCGCAGTCGGGTGCCGTGGGTATCGTGCTCGCCGAGCAGGCCAGCGCCGCCGGGCTGGGACTTTCGAGTTTCGTCTCGGTGGGCAACAAGCTCGACGTGAGTTCGAACGACCTTCTGTGTTATTTCGAACGCGACGAGCGGACCTCGGTGATCGTGCTCTACCTGGAGTCGTTCGGCAATCCTCGCAAGTTCGCGCGAATCGCGCGCCGCGTCGGCGCGCACAAGCCGATCGTGGCGCTCAAGGCCGGTCGGACGACGGCGGGTGTGCGCGGTGCTCGCTCGCACACGGCGGCCGCGGCGTCACCCGACATCACGGTGACCGCCTTGTTACAGAGTGCCGGGGTGATCAAGGTCGATCGCTTCGAGGAGTTGTTGGATGTGTCGGAGATCTTGTTGACCGGGCGACTGCCAAAGGGCCGACGTGTCGCGCTCGTCGGTAACTCCGGTGGTCCGTTGATACTCGCCGCCGACGCCTGCGAGGCCGGCGGTCTCGAGGTGCCGGAGTTGGATGAGCCGACGAAGATTCAACTGAAGGGCAACCTGGTCCCCGCGGCGGCCGTCGCGAATCCGGTCGACCTCACCGCTGACGGAACGGCCGCGAGTTTAGAAACGGCACTCGCGATCGTCCTGGACGATCCCGCAATCGACGCCGCGATCGTGGTGGTCACCGAAGTGACCGCCTTGAGCATGAGCGACGCGCGAGCGGCGGTCGCTCGGGTGGCCGAGCGCCACGAGAAGCCGATCGTTGCCTGTCTCTTGGGCGCGGCACCCGCGCGGGTGTCCAAAGGCGACTCGTTGGTCGGTGAGCTCCAATCGCCCGAACGCGCCGCGACGGCGTTGAACCACGTCTGTCGTTACGCCGAGTGGCGACGCAACGACTGCTCCATGGGCGATGACGTCGGACGACTCGCGAACGAACCTTCGGTACGGTCCCTCGTGGCGTCTCTACTCGCGAGTACTCCGGAAGGCGGCTGGCTCGAACTCGAAGACGCCGCTGCGCTGCTTGGGGCCTGCGCGGTTCCGGTGTTGACCACTCAAGCCGCGTGCAGTGCCGACGAGGCCGTCGCGGTCGCCGAGTCGATCGGCTTCCCCGTCGTGTTGAAGGCCCGTTCGGGCTCCCTCGTTCACAAATCTGACGTCGGCGGCGTGGTCCTAGGGCTCGAGACTCCTGGGGCCGTGCGCGAGGCGTACCTTTCGATGTCGGATCGGTTGGGTGAGCACATGGGCGGGGCCGTGCTCCAACCAATGACCCCTGCCGGTGTTGAGGCGATTGTCGGGCTCGCCGTCGATCCCGACTTCGGCCCCATCGTGATGGCGGGACTGGGCGGCGTGATGACTGACCTGCTGGGCGATCACGCCTTCGCCGTTCCACCATTCAACCCCGGCACCGCCGAGTCCATGATCCATTCACTGCGGGCCGCCGCGTTACTTGACGGCTATCGCGGATCGCCCAAGGTCGACCGGGGCTCCCTGATCGCGGTGCTCGAGTCGATAGCGAAAGTCGCAGAACTGGTCCCTGAATTAGTCGAGCTCGACCTGAACCCGGTGGTGGTCACCGCGAGCGGCGCGCTCGTCGTTGACTGCAAGGCGCGATTGGCCCCTGGTCGCAACGGTCCGGGACCGTTGTTCCGTGCGATGCGATCGACGGCTCGGGATTGAGCGGATTGAGTGTCGCTGCACATCGCGACGGCATAGCACGACGCACTCGTTGTCGCGTCGGGCACGTCGTTGGCCGAGTCCGAAATGATGTTGTATCGCGGGCGCGGGTCCTCGTCGCGCTGGCCCAGAGAGGGCCTCAGATCTGTTCGGGCACCATTTCTATTGCGCCGCAGGGGCATTCGCTCACGCATATCCCGCAGCCCTTGCAGAAGTCGTAGTTGAACTCGTAGCGCTGTGACGCGCCGAGTTTGATGACGGCGTTGTCGGGGCAGACGCCGTAGCAGTTGTCACACTCGAAGCAGTTCCCGCACGATAGGCAGCGGCGGGCCTCGAAGAGCGCGTTGTCCTCCGTGAGGCCGCCGACAATCTCGGCAAAGTTGTCCTGGCGTCGCGCGATCTCGAGTTCGGGTCGTCGAGTGCGCTCGGCGTCTGAGTAGTACCAGGTGTTGAGACGATCGAACGTCGCGAGTTCGTGGCGCGGCGCGTCGACGAGGTCGTGACCCGCGAGGTAGGCGTCGATGCCGCGGGCGGCTCGCTTGCCATGACCGATGGCAATCGTCGCCGTTCGTTGCGAGGGCACCGCGTCGCCACCGGCGAAGACTCCGTCGGTCGTCGCGCTCATCGAGTTCGAGACACCCACGACGCCATCGTCGATCGCGATGTCCGCGACGTGATCCAAGAGGGACAGGTCACTGTCTTGGCCCAGCGCCAGGACGACCGCGTCCGTGCCCAACTCTTCGAACTCGCCCGTAGGTTCTGGGAACCCTTCGTCGTTGAGTCGCATCTTCTCGATGGTCAGGTGGTCACCTTCGAAATTGCTGATGGTCGAGAGCCATCGAACGGTGATGCCCTCTTTGAGCGCTTCTTCGAGTTCCTCGTCGTGCGCGGGCATCTGTTCACGACTTCGTCGGTAGACGATGACCGCGTCGCTCGCGTCGAGACGACGGGCGGTGCGCGCGGCGTCCAAAGCCGTGTCGCCGCCGCCATAGACCACCACGCGGCGCCCGAGGAGGGGCGGGTCGTCTTCGGCCACGCGGTGCAGATACGAAACGGCATCGAGAATTCGAGCGGAGTCACCCGATGGTATTGCGACGCGTCGGGCCAATTGGGCGCCGACACCGAGGTACACGGCATCGAAGCCGCCTTCGCGTCGTTCTCGTTCGATGTCGTGCACGGTGTGATTGAGTTGCACTTCGATGCCCAGGTCGACGATGCGGTTGATCTCGGCATCGAGCACGTCGCGGGGAAGTCGGTAGGCGGGAATGCCGTAGCGCATCATGCCGCCGAGCTTTTCGCTCGCGTCGACGAGGCGGACTTGGTGGCCCAGTTGTCGCAGGTGATACGCCACACTCAAGCCCGACGGACCCGCACCGACGACGAGCACGCGCTTGTTCGTGTCAACGCCCGGCGACGGCAGTGACCACCCGCGTTCGATTGCCAGGTCGCCGAGGAACCGCTCGATGGCGTTGATTCCCACGGCCTCGTCCAGTTGCGCCCGATTGCACACGCTTTCGCAGTCGTGATAACAGATGCGTCCCATGACGGCGGGAAAGGGATTGTCCATGACGAGCTGGCGCCACGCGGTCTCGTAGGCCCCGGACTCGGCGTGGTAGAGCCACTGTTGGACGTTCTCCCCGGCGGGACAGGCGTTGTTGCACGGGGGGAGTCGATCGACGTACACCGGCCGTTCGACGCGCCACGATCCGGTTCGATTCGCGTGACTCGAACCGACTTCGAGGGTTATCGCGAAGGGGAGTTGCGTCATGAGAACACCTCTTCAGTCACTTTCGAGTCCACCTCGTCGGCCGCGAGACCGTAGCGCGCGATGTTCTGATCGGCGATGTCTTGGATCCGAGCGACGATGTCGGGTCGTCCGGACCCCGAGAAGAGATGGCGATAACGCCCTTGGATCGAGAGATACGATTCCACGTCCGTTCGATGGCGGATCTTCGAGACGCCGGTCACGACGCCGTTCTCGGCTTCGAACACGGGAAAGAGACCCGTCTCCTGGGCGAGCCGGGCGACCTTGATCGTGTCGCACGAGGCCGATCCCCAACCGAGGGGGCACGGCACGAGGATGTGTAAGTAGCGCGCGCCGTGCAGTTGCATGGCCCGATGCACCTTTTTCTCGAGATCGTGCAGGTCGGCCACCGTCGCGGTCGCGACGTAGGAGATGCCGTGGGCCATGGCCAGACGCGGCATGTCCTTCCCCTGACCGAAGACGTTGCCCGGATCGGGGCCCACCGCTTCGGTCGTCGCGGTACGCGCCGCCGGCGGCGTGGCGCCTGATCGCTGCACGCCGGTATTCATGTACGCCTCGTTGTCGTAGCAGATGAAGAGCACGTCGTCATTGCGTTCGAACATTCCAGAGAGGCATCCGAAGCCGATGTCGACCGTTCCTCCGTCGCCGGCCTGGGCCACGACGCGAACGTCGTTCAGTCCCTTCACCTTCATGGCCGCCGCGACACCCGTGGCGACGGCCGGAGCGTTCCCGAACAGGGAGTGGAGCCACGCGATGCGCCACGATGTCTCGGGGTAGGGGGTCGAAAAGACCTCGAGACATCCCGTCGCATTCACCGCGATGAGCTGGCCCCCCGTGGCTCGCATGGCCGCGTCGAGCGCGTAGCGAGCGCCGAGCGCTTCGCCACATCCCTGACACGCGCGGTGGCCGCAATCAAGCGAGTCCGAGCGTTGGGGATCGGACTGGACGGTGCGATCACCGTCGTCGAGGAGGCGATTGCCTACGGCGAAGCTCCCGACTTGGTAGAAGTGGACAGGTTGTCGCGTCACGGTGTTCAACCGATCCTGGATGCGACGGCGCCGATATCCGACAGGACGTTCTCGGCGGAAGGACCCGAGCGACGCTGGTCTCCGATGCGGGTCCGCTCGGATTCGACGATGTCGAGGTCGAGGTCCAAGAAGGTGACGGAACCTAAGTGACCCCGTATCGCGTCTTCGAGAACGGCTTCGATGCCGCGCTGGGTGATCGCGCGACCACCGAGTCCCGCGACCACGGAGTGCAGGCTCGGCGACGCGTCGTGGGTCGCCGAGGCGACGTCGGCTGCGAGCACGCCGCCGTATCCAACACTGAAGGCCTTTTCGATGACGACGACTCTCTGGGCGTTCGCCAGCGCCCGTCGGACCTCGTCGAAGGGGAACGGTCGAAAGGTGGTGATGCCGACGACGCCGACCTGGTCGCCCATTGCCCGTCGTTGATCGACCGCGTCTTTAATCGTGCCGAGGACGGATCCCAGCGCGACGACGATGGTGGTCGCGTCGTCCGTTTCATACTCATGGATTAGCCCGCCGCTCGGGCGACCGAACGTCGAAGCGAACTCCGAGGCGAGCGCGGGGATCAGATCAAGGGCGTCGAGTTGACGCAGGTGTGACAGGTACCGGACTTCGGTGAAGGCCTCCGGTCCGACCATCGCGCCGATCGAGATCGGATGAGCCGGGTCGAGCACTTGTCGCGGCTCGTAGCTCGGCAAGAAGGCGTCGACGTCGCTTTGTTCGGGCACATCGATGCCTTCGACGGCGTGGGTGAGGATGAAGCCGTCCATGCAGACCATGACCGGTAGGGAGAGTTCTTCGGCGAGGCGGAAGGCGAGGACGTGCAAGTCGGCGGCCTCCTGATTCGTCTCGGCGAAGAGTTGAATCCATCCGGCGTCGCGAGCGGCCATCGCGTCACTGTGATCGTTCCAAATATTGATCGGCGCGCCAATCGCTCGGTTGGCCAGTGTCATCACGATTGGCAGTCCGAGGCCGGCGGCGTTGTAGACCGCCTCCATCATGAACAACAGGCCCTGGCTCGCCGTGGCGGTGTAGGCCCTGGCCCCGGCGGCGCACGCGCCGATGGAGACCGACATCGCCGCGAATTCGGACTCGACGTTGATGAACTCGCACGGCGAGAGCGTGCCCGCCTTCACCATGACGCCAATCGCCTCGATGATGTGCGTCTGGGGCGAGATCGGATAGGCGCAGACCACCTCGGGGCGACATCGCGCCACTGTTTCGGCGACTGCCCTCGACCCTTCAATTTGTCGCAGCACGTTCGAACTCCTGTTCTGCCTTCACGACGAGTTGGTAGGCGGCCGTGGCGGCGGCGACGTTTCTTTCTCCCGTGTCGCCAATGAAACGTTGGCGAATCGCGGTCGCGATCGACTCCAGAGTGACGTGTGAGGTGAGCGCGGCAAAACCGCCGAGCAGCACGGCGTTGGGGAGCGGTCGCCCGAGATGTTCCAGAGCGAGTTCGGTCGCCGGGCAAGTAAGGAGGCGTTCGTGGTGGAACGTGCTCAGGTAATCACCGAGACCGAGTTCATCGAAACTCTTCGAGGTATTGATCAACACGTAACCCTCGGCCGAGAGCCCGGCGAAGAGATCGACCTGGTGAATCAGCGTCACGTCTTGGATGATGAGGGCGTTGGGATTGATCACGGGCTCTCGACTTCGGATTGGTCGATCATCGATTCGACAGAATGAGACGACCGGTGCACCCGTGCGTTCCGAGCCAAAACTCGGGAACGCTTGGGAGAACTTTCCCTCCGCGAACGCGGCAACGGAGAGCATCTCCGCAGCGGTGACGACACCTTGCCCCCCACGTCCGTGGAAGCGGATCTGGAACACGAGCTCGGCGTTCTCTAGCCACGCTCGGTGGAGCCGACCAACGAGGCCAGGTCCGCCAAGCGACTCGAGTAACCGGTCTCGTTGTCGTACCATCCGAGGACCTTCACGAGGTTGCCCTGCGCCATGGTGAGTCCGGAATCGAAGACACACGAGGCAGAGGAGTTGACGATGTCGCTCGATACCAGTGGCTCGTTCGAGTATTCGAGTAGTCCCGCCAGTCGTCCCGCTCCAGCGGCGCTGCGATAAGCGTCATTAATCTGCGCGATGCTGGGCGTCGCGCGCACCGTGGCGACCAAGTCGGTGATCGACACGTCGGGAATGGGAACGCGTAGAGCGAGGCCGTCGAGGTGTCCCGCCACGCTCGGCATCACGAGTCCCGTGGCCTTCGCGGCACCGGTCGTCGTCGGGACGATGTTGATGGCCGCACCGCGCGCACGGCGAGGATCCTTGTGCAGTGCGTCGACCAGGCTCTGGTCGTCGGTGTAGGCGTGCACCGTCGTCATGAAGCCGTTCTCGATGCCGAAGGCCTCGTCGAGCACCTTCGCGAGGGGTGCCAAGCAGTTCGTCGTGCACGAAGCGTTCGAGATGATGAAGTGCTTGTCGGGGTCGAACTGGTCCTCGTTGATCCCCATGACGAATGTGGCGTCGGGGTCTTGGGCCGGGGCCGAGATCACCACGCGAGTGGCGCCCGCCTCGAGGTGTTCGGTTGCCTTCTCGCGCTTGGTGTACTTGCCAGTCGATTCGACGACGACGTCAATGCCCAGCTCATCCCACGGCAATGCCTTGGCGTGGGGCCCGGCGAGCATCTGGATGCGGCGCTCGCCAACGAGCATCACTTGATCATCAATGAGCACGGGCTCTGGGAATCGCCCGTGCACGGAGTCTCGAGCGAAGAGTCGAGCCAGTGCTTCGGGCGCGCCAAGATCATTGATTGCCACGACTTCGAGTTCGGGGTGCAACGAGAGCGCCGCTCGAAGGAGCGACCGACCCGTGCGCCCGAAGCCGTTGATTGCTATGCGAATCGTCACCTGGGACTCCTTTGTTCGACACGAGGCGGCCATCTCGCGTCGAACTCATCTTGGTTCGGCGAAGAACCGCTGATATAGGGCCAAATGTCACTAGTTGGGGCGTCGAATCGCGTGACGTGGCAAGGGAGGGCGACCGCGTCCGTGTCTCACCAACGGCGCAGCTCAGCGGTGCCGGCCGGTCCTTCGAAGTGAGTGGGCGTCAGACCTAGAGGTCGCGGGCGACGAACTGGGACTGCACGGCGTCGAGGCGAGTGACGAGGTCGTCATGGCGTAGGAGCCCGCCCTGCGTCCCGTACTGACTCGACGTCGTCGCGGCATTCACGGTGGCCCAGCGCAATGCCTCGCGTAACGGCAATCCACTGACGAATGCCGCGACCATGGTCGATGCGAACGCGTCACCGGCTCCCGTGACGTCAATCAGAGGAACAGCGTCGACGTAGGGATCGATCTGGAGCCGTTCAGTGTCGTTGGCCGCACAGGCGCCTCCGCTTTCGTCGAAGACCACGACGTTGCGCGCCTCGAGCTTCAAGAGTTCATCCAGCACGCGACCCGAATCGCTCGACGCGACACCGGTGATCGCGTTGGCCGCGGTAGCGCTGCAGAGGAGTAATTCTGCTCGGGCGTACAGTCGGGCCAGTCGTTCGGTTCCCGCCTCCAATTGGAATGTGCCGGGCTGGAACGCCAGTCGGACGTTCGAGAAATGGTCCAGCCAGTCGGCGAGTTCGTCTTGGTAGGCCAGCGCGTCGGGGCCGAGGGAGTTGACGTACAGCCACGCCGGAACTTCGAAGTCCCGAAACCCCTTCCAGTGGTAGTTGAAATCGGCGTGTCGCACGAGGATCGTTCGCTCAGTGCCGAAGGTGAGGACGAAGTTGCGAACGGTGTGACTTGGTGAATCGACGTGAATGAGGCTCGTGTCAACGTCTTCGCTCCGCATCGCACTCAATATGTCCAGCCCGATTTGGTCGTGAGCCAAGAAGCTGGCGAGACCGACTCGTAGCCCGAGCCGAGACATCGCCACCGCAGCGTTGGCGGCACTCCCGCCCGTGGCTGGGAGGGAATCCTCTTCGAGAATCAACTTCGCGCCGAGCGGTATCTCGAGCCATCGCCCGTCATCGTCATCGCGCACGCGCACGAGCCCTTCGGGAAGTTGGATGAGCTCGTCCGTCACGACGTCACCGAGACTGACCACATCGAACTTCTGCGCGTTGGTTACGAATCCCACGGTTCTCCTACGCGCCCGCGTCGGGGGGACCTATCAGCGCGTGGCCGTCGCAGCATCGAATTCGAGGCGCGCCTTCGAAGCACTCCAACAGGTCGTGGTCGAGCCGATGGGCTGAACCCACTGGTTCGACACGCGAGAGCATTGGCGTAAGTCTAGGTCGAGAGGTTGAGCGTAATTTCCGAGAGATCGATGCGGCGGCGAAAAAACGGTGGCCGATGACACCGGTGGCAGCGAAAAACGGACGTCCGAGTTCGCAGTGGTCGCGACTCGCCCAAGGTCGCTCCGGCGATCTCAACATGGGAGCTACGAATAATTATTGGCGATCGGTGACGCCAATCGGAAGTTGACGAGCCGATATTGTGACCGGATGGAAATGGAGTTCGCCGGCGAGGTGTGGGAGTGGCGCGGACCGTCACCATTCTTCTTCGTGTCGGTGCCTGACGAAGAGAGCGCCGAACTCGAATCGATGTTGTCACTCGTCACCTACGGCTGGGGAATGATTCCCGTTGAAGCCACCATCGGCTTCACGCGATGGACGACGTCGCTCTTTCCAAAGGATGGACGATACGTCGTGCCGCTCAAGAGCGCCATTCGTAAGGCCGAAGGAATAGGTATTGGAGACACTGTCAACGTGCGATTGGGCGTCGCACTCTGAGTGTGTCGAACCATTGGTGCGCCACCACGTCGGAGGTTCAGGTCGTCACGCTGTCGCGGCGATGAGGCAGTACCCAATCCGGTCGAGGGAAGTGACAGGTGTAGCCGTTGGGGTAGCGCTCGAGGTAGTCCTGATGTTCCGGTTCGGCCTCCCAGAAGGGGCCGAGCGGGCCGACCTCGGTAACGACTTTGCCCGGCCACAGTCCCGAAGCATCGACGTCGGCAATCACGTCGTCGGCGATCTGACGCTGCGCATCGTCTAAGTAGAAGATCGCTGAACGGTAACTCGTGCCGACGTCGTTGCCTTGTCGATCCATCGTGGTCGGGTCGTGAATCTGGAAGAAGAACGCGAGGATGTCGCGGTACGAGATCACCGCGGGGTCGAAGATGATCTCGATCGCTTCGGCGTGGCCATCGTGGTGTCGATACGTGGCGTTCTCAACGGTCCCGCCGGTGTAGCCCACGCGCGTCGAGACGACCCCCGGACGCTTACGGATGAGGTCCTGCATTCCCCAGAAGCAGCCCCCGGCGAGTATCGCGGTCTCGGTTTCAATGGTCACTGTGTCGCCTCCTCTTTCGGTGTCGCGTTGTCGAAGAGATGCTTGTAGTCGCCGTAGCCCGAGGCATCGAGCTCGTCGTACGGGACGAATCGTAAGGCCGCCGAATTGATGCAGTAGCGAAGACCGCCCTCTTCTTTGGGCCCGTCGTCAAACACGTGGCCGAGGTGACTGTCACCACTCGAGGAACGCACTTCGATCCTCGTCATGCCAAAGCTGCGATCCTTGTGCTCAATGACGTTCTCGGCATTCACCGGAGCCGTGAAGCTGGGCCATCCGCAGTCGCTGTCGAACTTCTTGGTCGAGGTGAAGAGTGGTTCTCCGGACACAATGTCGACGTAGAGCCCCGCTTCGTGGTGATCCCAGAATTCATTTCGGAAAGCCGGTTCGGTGGCGCTCTCTTGCGTCACGGAATATTGGTGAGGCGTCAATCGGGCGATCGCCTCCTGGTCCTTCACGTACTTTTCGCTCATCGCTACTCCTTCACTCGCGATACATACTGGTGTCTCGCGTTGCCTTCATAACGGTATCGGGGAGAACGGTTTTCGTTACAAAGCCCCTCCCGATGGGGAGGGGCTTTGCGCGTAGTTGGCAACACCTTCACAGACGAAGTCGCCAAGATGGCGTTAAATGGACTACTCGACCATCGCCAGCGAGGCCATCTCTTCGGCGGTCTCTTCGGCGTTCGAGGCGACATTCTGGGTCGGTCGAATGGCGATATAGGCGACGAGGAGCGCCAGGCTGATGATGCCCGCGCCCGTCAAGAGTGCGTCCGCCCGCCCGTGGGCAACGGCGATGCTCGTGAGCGCGGCGACTCCGATGGCGCCACCGGTCTGTTGCATGGTTTGGAGCATTCCTGACGCGGCGCCAGCGTCAGCGCGCGGGACTCCTTGGAGAATCGTGACGCTAAGGGGCAAGAAGCAACATCCCGCGCCGATGCCGAAGAGGGCGAGCGGTCCGAACAGGCTCTCGAAATAGCTTTCGGACGGCGTCGCCTTCGAGATCCAGAGTGTCGCCACGCCAAGAGTGAACAGTCCGAAAAGGAGTATCGGACGAGCACCGATCCGACTCACCAGGCGCGGCGTGATGCGTGAACTGGTGAAGATCAGAGCCGTCATTGGCAGGAAGGCGAAACCGGCTTCGATGGCGCTGAAGTGCAGGTCGCTCTCGAGGTACTGGCTGATGAAGAAGAAGACGCCGTACATCACCGACGGTACCAGCATCATTGTGAAGTAGGCCGGTCCACGAAGGCGATCGGTCAACAGTCGCATCGGCAGGAGTGGTTGTGATCGTCGCTTTTCCACTTGAACGAATGACACGAGCAACACCGCGCTGAGGGCGAAGGAGCTGAAGGTGACTGAGCGGCTGCCGTGTTCAGCGATCCGGATGAAACCGTAGATGAGGCTCCCGAGGCCGCCGGTGACTAACGCCGCGCCGGCGACGTCGAGACGTCCACCGTTGCGCGGTGGTTCCGGTACGAAGCGCGGGGCCAAGAGGATGATGGCCATGCCGATGGGCACGTTGATGAACAAGACCCAGCGCCACGACACCCACGACGTCAAAGCGCCACCCAGGATGAGACCGAGTGAGCCGCCTCCAGCCGACACCGCAGTGAAGATGCCCAATGCTTTGTTGCGGGCGGGACCTTCTTCGAAGGTGGCACTGATCAGACTCAGGGTGCTGGGCGCCGCCATTGCGGCACCGACTCCTTGGACCGCACGGGTGAGCAGCAACATTGTCGACGTCGTCGCCATTCCCCCGAGTAACGAAGCCGCGGTGAAAATCGTGAGACCGATGACGAGCATGCGACGTCGACCGAAGACGTCGCCCGCTCGACCGCCGAGGAGCAGCAGTCCTCCAAAGGCCAAGCTGTAGGCGTCGATGACCCATGAGAGACCGGCTGAACTGAAGTGCAGCGAGTGTTTGATGGGTACGAGGGCAATGTTGACGACAGTGGCGTCGAGGACGAACATCAACTGACAGGTGACAATGATTGCTAAAGCGATAGTTGTGGCACGTTTTTGGGCGTGAGAAATCAGAGGCACGGTGGCTCCTTTTGGATTAGAGGCCTAAAACTCCGGACATTCGGTGATCGAACAACCTCGTTACCCGAAGGCGTTGCTTTTGGTCTCCGGAGGACCTAACATGAGGATGCCTCCACATACTATACGGAGGCTACCTCCGGTTGCAATTATTTTGTGAAATACTTTTGGGGCAGTCCTTTTAGAGGGAGCGGCCATGGATGGAACGGTGGTGAGGAAGCGTCCTCGACGGGCAGACGCTCAGCACAACTACGACGTGATCTTGGCCGCCGCTCGCGCCGCCGTCTCTGAACGCGGTGGCGATATCGTGCTCGAAGGCATTGCCCGTAACGCCGGTGTGGGCATTGGGACGCTCTATCGGCACTTCCCGACGCGTCAGGCGTTGCTCGAAGCTGCGTTCCTCGATGAAGCTCTTGAACTTCGTCAACGCGCCGAGGATTTGAGATCCGCTCCGGCGCCGCTGGATGCACTGATCGATTGGCTGAGTCTGCAAATGGACTTCGGTGCACACGGACGAAGCATGGGCGCCGCCGTCATGAACGCGAAGCACACGGAGGGCACCGAGATTCAAACTGCGTGCGTCGACATGCGAGAGGCCGGCGCCGTGCTCTTGCGACGTGCGCAAGACGACGGCGAAGTCCGTCCAGACGTGGAGATCGTCGATCTACTTCGTTTGATGCACGGCATCGTCATCGCCAACGAACAGGCTCCCGATCAGTCGCGCGTCAAACCGATGTTCGACGTCGTCATCGCCGGCATTCGAACCTGAACTAATCCTCGCGCTGCGTCGGTTCGAGTTCGACAAAATAAATCGTGCGATCCGTCATTTTTTGATAGTCGCCCCATCCGCCATAGTGGTTCACGAGCGTGTTCCAAAGTGTCGGATCATCCGTTGAAGGCACCGCTCGTGCTCGTGCCGTAAATCGCTCCGCGCCTACCTGCACGGTCACTTCGGGAGCCTGACGCACGTTCAGTAGCCACTCGGGATGACCCGGTCGTCCTCCATTGGAAGCGACGACGTAATGAAGGCCAGCCTTCTCGTAGTAGAGGAGTGTTACCGATCGCCGGATTCCACTTTTTCGACCGCGCGTCTCCAAAATCAACATCGGTCCTACCGGGCTCTTATGACCGATGACTCCCCGGGTGAGGCGATAGAGACGCACGTGCCATCGATAGATCGTTCGTCCGACGGTCCGATCGATGGCTACGGTGAGCTTCAACGCCGTTGCCTTTCTTTGAGAGTCACTTGTGAATTCTTTCACGGTTCGCATTGAACGATGTAACGACGATCAAAGGAAAGCGTCCGCGCTGATTGTCACAAGGGGAGTGCCCTTTAAGTTGGTCGCGAAGGACACGTCGTGGTGTCCAAGAGGAGCGACGCTATGGAGATCATCAGAAACGACGACGGAAGTCTGTTGGTACCCATCCCTGAAGGGCGTCATCACGAGAGTGACGACGTATCAGATGCACCGGCCGGTGACGTCGTCGACGTCGTCGAATCGCCGACGACGAGACTGTTGCATCCCGGTGAAGGTGGCTACAACGAAGCCCTCGCCGAGTGGGACCTACAACAGAACCCCGACCGCGCTCCTGCTGTTTCGACCGCGAGTGGGCGAGAAGAGGCCATGAACGTCGTGCACGCCGTGGCCGAGTCCCCGGATCACGACGTCGCTGGCGCGCTCAAAGATGTGAACAACCCCGAAGCGAGCGGCGAGGCGTTGCGCCACGTGCTCATCGGTGGGACACATTCGGTCGAGGCGTTCTCCGAAGAGGTGGCCGAGGCCGAAGGGGGAGAGCCGCTTCCGGCGCACAAGATGACCAAGGTCATCGGCGAGGTCCTGGCCGAACTCGACAAATGACCGTCCCTCTCATTGCGGTGTGAGCACACGGTTCGCTCAGCGTCCCGAGCGGCGCCTACATTCGAAGGGTTTACTGAAGGTAAAGGACTGGTGTGACGTGGACGTTCAAGAACTGTTAGGCAAAGTCGCTCAACATTTGTCAGTCAGCCGCGCTTTCGGCACGGCGTACGAAAGGGACGGATCACTGATTATCCCAGTGGCACTCGTCGCGGGCGGCGGAGGCGGTGGTGAAGGCACTTCGGGTACACCGACGGACAACTCCACTGATGAGATCGGGCGCGGGGATGGCGACTCAACCACTGACGTGGCGCCGTCCGGTTCCGGCTCCGGCGGCGGCTTTGGCGGCGTGGTCATGCCCGTCGGCGTTTACGTTGTCAAGGACGAACGAGTCCGATGGATGCCGGCCGTAAACGCGAACTTAGTCATTGTCGTTGCCTTCTTGACGTTGCGAATGATCGCGCGCGCCCGTCGTAGGGCCCATCGTCACGCTTCGTAATCGTATCGACGAATGCAACGCTCAATCGTTGAGACGCTCGTTGCGCTCGTATGATTGGGGAGTGCGACGCAGACCGCCGGAGACCTTGCGTCACGAACCTGCCGTGATTAATCGACAATGGTTCGCGCGACGCCGTTACGGCTTCGGCGTTCGGCCCACGACGTGGCAAGGCTGGGTGGTCACAGCGGTTGCCGTGGCCGGCGCGATCGGCGCCCTCGCCGGTGTCAAGAAGACCGCCGGCGAGATACTTTTCGTGGTCGTTGTTGGTTTCTATCTCGCTCTTGCGTACAGCCTTGGCGGCACCAAGAAACAGGTCCTTGCCACTGAGCGCGGCCTCGAATCCGTAGACGAGCCCGCGCTCGAATCCGGGATCGCGAAGGTCCGCGTGCCGCGCGCGATATTGGGCGCACAATCACCTCGCGACATCGCTGAAGCGATCGTGTCGCACACCGGAAAGTTTGCTGACGCGACGGAAGATGCCGTGACGAGCGATTCAGTCATCGTGGTCAAGCACCTCACGAAGCAGTTCGGTCAGCGCGTTGCGTTCGAAGATGTCACCTTCACTGTGCGTCGGGGCGAAGTCTTCGGTTTCCTCGGACCAAACGGGGCCGGAAAGACCTCAATGGTTCGCACGCTCAGCACTCTGGTAGCGCCAACCTCCGGGACCGCCGAGGTCGCCAGCCTTGCCCTCGCAAGTAAACACGACGTTGAGATCCGTGAACACATCGCGGTGATGACGGAAGTTCCGGGCCTGTATTTACGCTTGAGTGTCACCGAGAATCTTGCGTTCTTCGCGGGACTCTACGGCTACCGCGATGCCCAATCGCGAATTGATCGAGCTCTAGAGGCCGTAAATCTCACGTCCCGGGCGAGCGACCTTTGCGGCAGTCTGTCGAAGGGTCTTCGTCAGCGCGTGGGATTGGCTCGCGCGCTCCTCAATGACCCAAAAATCATCTTCTTAGACGAGCCGACGGCTGGACTCGATCCCGTGGCTTCACTCGAGGTGCACAATCTGATCATCGCCCTCCGTGACAAGGGCGTCACCGTGTTCCTGACGACGCATCGCTTGGACGAAGCCGAAAAGTTGTGTGACCGCGTTGCCATCTTGAATACCACGTTGCGCACCGTCGGTCGAATTGACGACCTTCGACAAAAGATGTTCGAGAAGTCCATACTCGTTTCAACCGCGGCTCCGTTGGCGAACCCCGAAGGACTGTTCTCCTCGATGGAAAGTGTCGCCAGTTGGTCGATGGACGATACCGGCGGCTACGTACTCACCGTGAGCGACGTCCGTGCGGCGGCACCTGTGATTACCCGGGCACTTGTCGCGGATGGGGCCGACGTCCTTTCGCTCGCCGAAGGTCATCATTCACTGGAAGAGGTCTATTTGGAACTGGTGGGTGCCGCAGGCAGAGCGGGTGAAAAGTGAATCAAAGCGCGATCCGAATTCGCGCCGTGATGCGTAAAGAGTTCCAGGAATACCGTCGTAATCGGTTCATCATCTACACGATGGGCACGTTGCCATTGATCTTCACCGCTCTCCCGGTCATCACGCTGTTCAGTATTTCGAACACGGCACCGCCATCGGTCGTGCGAACTCAAGTTGCCATCACGCTCTTGTTACTACTGGTGATACCCGTGGTCCTTCCTGCGACGATTGCCGCGTATTCCGTGATTGGCGAGCGCGATCAGGGCACGCTCGAGCCGCTACTCACGACTCCAATCAGCCGCGAAGAGTTCCTCCTCGGCAAGTCACTCGCGGCGACGATTCCTACGGTCGGTGTCGCGTACGTGTTCTTCATCGTGCTGGTGGTTGCGATCCGACTTGGCGCGTCCAGCGTCGTCGCTCATGCGGTCTGGCAGCCCTCGTGGTTCTTGGCGGAACTCCTCTTCGCACCGTTGCTCGCGGCCTGGTCGGTGTGGGTCGGCACGGCGATCTCTGCTCGCTCCTCGGACGTGCGAGTAGCTCAGCAGCTCGGCACACTCGCGAGCCTGCCCGCCCTCGTGTTGCCCCTGTTGATGTCGCTCCAGGTCTTCAAGCCAACTGCGACCGTGGCCGTCGTCATTGCCGTGGCTCTGGCAGTTATCGACGTCGGGGCCTGGCGGATAGTTTCGAAGATGTTCGACCGCGAGCGACTCATTACTGGAGCCTCTGCGGTGACGATGCGCGCCGAGGTAGGCACGTAGCCGTTGCCCACTGGGTTGAAGCCGCCGACGGTCCAGCCAAAAGCACGTTCCAATTAATCTTGTTAGATTTGTCGAACCCCGCTGAGACGGGGGGGGTATGGGTCCGGACGATGCGCCCGTCGGAGATGGGATAGATGCAAGGGCGATTTACAAGAGATCATTCGAAATCGACGAGTGCGATACGTAGATTCCTTCTGGGCGCGCGAAGAGCATTGTGCGCGCTTACGGTGGGCGTCCTGATCGACCCGGCCACCCCGGCGCTGTCGTCGAATGCCAGCGTCAGTTCACGTGACGCCCTGCGGTCCATCTCTGAAGGGCCAAAGTGCAACCCTTGCAGTGGTCAAATCAACGCTCATCACGACGACGATCCTCCTCCGGTCTTCCCGTGTTGGTGGTTCTGGTGGAGCGTATGTCCGTCGCCAACCACGACCACGACCACGACCACGACAACGACCACGACAACGACGACCATGCCGCCGCCTCCGCCGCCGCCCCGACCGGCCACCACGACAACAACAACTACGACCACCACGACCACCACGACGACGACAACAGTTCCACCAACGACCACCACGACATTGGCGCCGGTACACATCAAATCGAACCCTCCACCAGCGCCCGCTCCGCCTCGATTAGTCACGGTCGAGCCCTTCGCTGAAGGTTCGTATGCATTGTCACGGAAGTTGAAATCAGAGATTCAAAAGTTGGCGAAGACGATTCAAAAGCGTCACTACAAGATCGTCACGCTTACGGGATATACGGACAATGTCTTCACGGTGGCCTTCAACGTCACTCTGAATCAAAATCGTGCTCAGGCGGTTTTGACACGCCTGTCATTGGATCTTCAGTCACTAAGAGTCACCGGCGTAACGGTGTCAATCGTCCCTGGATACAACGTTGTGCTCGTTGCCACCAACACAACTGCGAAGGGTCGAGCTCAGAATCGTCGCGTCGTGGCGACTCTCAAAGCGAACTGACTTCGACCGAAATGAAGATACCCGTCGCCTCAGTCGGCCGACGTTGGATTCGACGTGCCGTATGGGCGTCGGCGCTAATCCTTCTTGTCGGTCCGCTGCCCACGGCCCTTTTGGGCACTGCAGCCAGCGCATCGACCGACCAGTGGGCCCACGGACACCGTGTACGTCACGAATTTGAATCTCAATGCCGTCACCGCGATCGACACGGCCAACAATCGTACGACGATCGTTCGCGGAACACCACCGGCCTTGAACGGTCCCCTCGGAATCGCAATATCTCCTGACGGAAATACCGCCTACGTCACCAATTCGAGCTCGAACACTGTTACTCCGATCGGACTGCATCACACTTCGTTCACTCTCGAGACACCTATTCGAGTGGGAGGCGGGCCCGCCGCAATCGCTATCTCGCCGAACGGCGCAACCGCCTACGTGAGTAACTTCAATTCCAACACGGTGACTCCAATTGACCGCGCGACGTCAACTCCCGGGCGCCCAATATCGGTGGGCGCGGGTCCTTGGAGCATCGCGGTGAGTCCCGACGGGAAGTGGGTGTACGTTTCGAATTCTGAGGGACAGTCCGTCAGCGTGATCAATACAATGTCGCGCGCCATGACACTGTTGCGACTTTCGAGCGCCCCCCAAGCTATAGCGGTTGCCCCGAACGGCGCAGTCGCCTACGTGGCGAACGGCAAACTGGTGACCCCAATCGATTTGGCATCCGGTACGCCGGTCCTCGAAACTGGTATTGCCGTACCGAACGGTCCGCTCGGCATCGCGGTGACTCCCGACGGATCGATGGCCTACACAGCCAATACGGATGACACCGTCACGCCGAGCAACCTAGCGACCACACCCGCGAAGCCTGGTGACGCTTTTTCGGTGGGCAGCATCACACAGCCCGACGGGATCGCAATTTCACCTGATGGACAGACCGCCTACGTGGCGAACGCGACGAACACCGTCACGCCAATCGACTTCGGAGCAACAAGTCGGCCAAAGCACAGCTTTCGCTGAACGTAGTGTCGGCGCTGCGCTCGACGCCTTCATCGGGGCCGCCCGGGATTGCCATCACGCTGCGAGATCCTACG
>Ga0208357_1000547_pt1 | contig 30107 bp, 24 predicted proteins | sample NGESurdeep092012_6_FD_184487 | JGI IMG/M metagenome (GOLD analysis project Ga0208357, IMG submission 184487) | Arctic peat soil microbial communities from Barrow, Alaska - NGEE Surface sample F52-2 deep-092012 (SPAdes) | ecosystem: Environmental > Terrestrial > Soil > Wetlands > Peat ...
GGCCGATCGCATGGCAGAAGAATCCACCCCAGCAGAACGAGATCCAGCGCGGCACATCGAAGACGCTGGCAAACGCGGTCGGCAGCAGCTATTGGGTGAACCCGTTCCCCAGCACACCGCTGACGATCACGAAGGCGACACAGGTGAACGGGCCGAGCGGCGCCACCGTCACCTACACCGGGTCATCGATCACCGTTGCGGCGGATTCCGGTGCCTCCATCGGCGTCGTGACCGTCGATTACACGGTTCAGGATGCCACCAAGGATCCGAAGCGCGTCGCCACCGGTGAATATCAGGTGACGATCCACGACGTTCCGGCCACGCCCGATGCGCCGGTTGCGGCCGCGAACGGCGACTCGAAGATCAACGTCACCATCCCCCGTGCGCCGGCGAACAACGGCAAGGCGATCGACGGCTATCGCATCTACTCCGGCGGCAGCGTTGTCGCATCTCCTTCCGGCATCGGCACCTCGACGATCAGCGTGACCAACGGCAAGGCGTACACGTTCACCGTCGCGGCACACAATGCAGACGGATGGAGTGCGCAATCGAGCGCGAGCAACTCGGTCACCACCTGGGGAAAGCCCTCCACCTTGGCGGCGCCGTCCCTGCGCGAGAGCGGAAACTCCCCGAACGGAACGCTGAGCTGGACGTGGAGTCCGCCGAGCAATTCGGGTGGCCCGATCCAGACCTACGAATGGCAGCTCAGCAACGGCGTCACCGGTCAGACCACCGGCACCAGTGCATCCCGCAGCGGAATGACCGCCGGCAACTACTCCGTGCAGGTCCGGGTCAAGAACCAGGGCGGACTCTGGAGCGATTGGTCGGCCGCCTCGAACACGCAGTCCGTGCCGAACCCGCCCCCACCGACACCGTCCGTCACCATCTCGAAGGGTGCTGGGCCGGTCTACTCCGGAACGTGCCAGAGCGGATGCTTCTACTACAACGTCTCGATCCAGCACTTCACGCCGGGCAGCCACACGGTCAAGTACTACTGCAACGGGTGGGCAGGCTACATCGACTCGGTTACGGCGAACTCAAGCGGCAGCGGGTCGATGACTTCGCAGAATCAGTCGCAGTTCAACTGCGGGTACGCGGGCACTTATGTGTCGGTTGACGGCGTCTACAGCAACGTCGCGGATTTCCGGCAATAGCCATGCCGATCGCGTGCCTGAATCCGCAGTTTCCGCCACCGCAGCAAGCCAGAGAAAGAGGAATCCCATGCCCGTAACACAAGAGCAGGCAGACTGGTTCGCCGGTGCGTTCACGCAGCTTGTCGGCAATGTCGACAAGGCGATCCTAGGCAAGGAGCACAGCATCCGCCTGGTCGTCACGGCGATGCTCTCCAACGGGCACGTGCTGTTGGAAGACGTGCCGGGCACCGGCAAGACGGTGCTGGCCAAGGCGTTGGCGAACACGGTGGACGGAACGCAATCGCGCATCCAGTTCACGCCGGACCTCCTGCCGTCCGACGTGACCGGCGTGACGATCTACGACCAGTCCAACGGCCGATTCGAGTTCCACCCCGGCCCGATCTTCGCTTCTGTCGTGCTTGCGGACGAGATCAACCGAGCCAGCCCGAAGACGCAGTCCGCCCTGCTCGAGGTGATGGAGGAGGGCGCGGTCACAGTGGACGGCGTCGGCCATTCGGTCGGCGCTCCGTTCATCGTCATAGCCACGCAGAACCCGATCGAACAGGCGGGCACCTATTCCCTGCCGGAGGCGCAGTTGGACCGCTTCTTGATCAAGACCTCTCTCGGCTATCCGGATCACGCCACGACCGTCGACCTGCTGATGGATGCGTCCAACCGCGCCCGCGCATCCTCGATCCAGCCGATCATCGCCGCTGAGTCCGTCGTGAGCATGTCCCAACTGGCTTCGGAGGTCCACGTCGACGCGTCCGTCATGGGCTACCTGAGCGAACTCGTCTCAGCGACGCGTGCCGACAAGGATGCCGCGCTGGGCGTCAGCATCCGCGGCGCGCTCGCGCTCGCGCGCGCTATCAAGACCTGGGCGATCGCATCCGGGCGCACGTATGCGACGCCCGACGACATCCGCGAGTTGGCCATCCCGGTGCTCGCCCACCGCATCATCGTCGACCCGGAATCCGAGTTCTCCGGAGTCACCGCGCAGGACATCGTCGCGCGGGCGATCGCCGAGGTGAATCCTCCCGCATACCGGGCCGCGTAACCGATGTCGGCAGCCGAATCCAAAAGCAACTCGCAGACCCTGTTCGGGCTGCGGGAGCTCCGGCGTGCCATGGTGAGCGCTCTCGCGGTGCTCGGGCGCGTGCTGATGCCGCTGTGGCGCGTGATCGACCGGCTCGCCGGCTCCGCGCTCCGGGCCGTCAGCCCGTTCGGTTGGCTTCTGTTGAGCGTTGCTGCCGCAGCGTTCTTGGTCAGCTGGCTGCTCGGCTGGGCGGAATTCAGCTTTCTCGGAAGCACGCTGCTTGCCGGTTTCGTGGTCGCCCTGTGCTTCGCGGCCGGTCGCTCGACCTACGCGGTGTCGATCGATCTCAACCCGCGGCGCGTGGTCGCCGGTGATCGGGCGATGGGACAACTGACCGCCACCAACATCGGCAAGAAGACTCTGCTGCCGACCAGGATGGAGCTGCCCGTCGGGCGGGGCACGGCCGAATTCATCGTGCCGAGGCTGACGCCGGGCGCCGAGAACGAGGATCTGTTCGCCGTGCCGACACAGCGCAGGGCGCTGATCCTCGCCGGCCCCGCTGTCTCGGTGCGCGGCGATCAGCTCGGCATCATCCGCCGCGTCATGCGCTGGAGTGATCAGATCGAACTGTTCGTGCATCCGCAGACCACCAGACTCATCGCAACGGCACGCGGTCTGGTGCGTGACCTCGAAGGTCAGACCACCAAGGTCATCACCAACAGCGATCTTGCCTTTCATGCGTTGCGCACCTATGAGCCCGGCGACGACATCCGCAACGTGCATTGGCGCACGTCGGCCCGTACCGGCCAGCTGATGGTGCGCCAGTACCAGGAGACCCGGCGCTCCCAGCTGTTGCTGCTGCACAGTGCTGAGGCCGGGCACTACGCGTCTGACGACGAGTTCGAGCTCGGAGTGTCTGTGATGGCATCGATCGCCTGCCAGGTGATCCGCGAGGAAACCGAACTGAACGTGGCATGGGAGTACGGCCGCCTGCGTCACCGCACCGTCACCGCGTTTCTGGATGACTCCTGCCGCATCGAGCCGGTCGAGCGTGCGCATCCGACGTTGCGCGACTTCGCGCGGGCGAGTGGGGCGAAGCTTCCCGCCCCGAGTGTGGTCATTCTTGTGGTCGGTTCGAGGGCGCACGCACACGAGGTACGCAGCGTCTCAACCTTGTACGGACCGGACACCGAACTGATCGCCGTGCAGGTGGCGCTCGGCACGGATTCCCGGTTGAGCAAAGTCGGGACCGTCATGATCGCGACCGTCGGAAAGCTGGCCGACCTGCCCGCACTGCTGGGGCGAGTGGGCCGATGAGCGCGGGTTCGACAGGGACAGGTTCGGTGGGCACGGGCACGGTGGGCACGGGCGCGCCGCGCATTGTGTCATCATCGCCGTCGCGTGTGGCGATCACCGCCAGCAGCGTTGTCGACATCGTGGTCGTGGTGGTGCTCAGCGTGCTGGCCGTGATCGGCTTCGAGCCAGCATTCGGACACTACGGCTTTCTGATCGCCGGCATCGGCGGACTTGTCATCGGTGCGGCGGTTGCGTTGTTGTGCACGCTGCTGCGGCTATCGGTGTTGACGACCGTCGCTGTCGGCTTGGCATCGTATTTTCTGTTCGGAACGCCGCTGACCATGCCGGCGCAAGCGCTCTACGGCGTTCTGCCGTCAGTCGATTCGCTGTCCGGCCTGGTATTCGGCGCCGTCTTCGGCTGGTCGGATGCCGTCACCCTGCAGGCGCCCGTGCAAGCGCCACCCTACATCGCAGTGATCCCGTTCTTCGCTTCATGGCTGGTCGCGCTGGTCACCGTGTTGCTGGCTCTGCGCTGGCTCCCACGAAAGCCGCGCACCGCGTTGCGCTCGAGCGTGCTGCTGATCGGCCCTGCCGCGTTGTTCCTCGCCGCGATTCTGCTCGGCACGGGGGAGGCGTACTATGCGGGCGTTCGCGGGGTTGTGTTCGCAGCGGGCGCCATCGTCTGGCTGGGGTGGCGACGTGCGCGTACCGGTGGTCTCGCCGTGTCGAAGGACGGCGGTCTGAAACGGCGCAAGATCGTCGGAACGGCAGTCGTGGTACTCGGCGCTGTCGTCGTCGGAACACTGCTGGGAACCCTGGTCTCGCCGCCGGCAGCATCGCGTTACGTGCTTCGGCAAGAGGTGACGCCACCGTTCGACCCGCTGAATTATCCGAGCCCCCTCGCCGGGTTCCGCGAATACACGAAAGACCTGCAGAAGACGGACTTGTTCACGGTCGACGGCGTCAAAAGCGGAGAGCTGATTCGACTGGCAACCATGGACAGCTACAACGGCATCGTGTGGAGTGTCGCCGGGCCGGACACCCAGACGGACGGCTCTGGCACGTTCCAACTGCTCGGACGAGATATTCCGCGGCCGCCGCTGTTCACGCCGGGAGCGCAGTCGACGGCGACGATCACGATACAGAAATACGATGATGTCTGGCTGCCCGCTCTCGGCTATGTGACCACCCTGGACTTCGACAGCTATACAGGCACGGACCCCACCACCACCGTGCGGGTGAACACCACGACGGGCACGACGGCGGTCACCAGCGGAGTCGGTCCCGGCATGAAGTACACGATCGGGGTGACCGCGCAGAAGGCACTCAGTGACAAGGCGCTTGCCAACGTACCGCCGGCGCGCATCACCATGCCGCCGGTCACGAACGTGCCAGATGTCGTGTCAGCGAAAGCCGAGGAGTACGCCGGGTCGGCGACCAGCGCCATCCAGAAACTGCGCAACATCGAGCGTTCGCTCAAGACCATCGGCTACCTCAGCCATGGGCGAGCGTCTGATCCGGTTCCGTCGCGTGCCGGTGAGGGAGCAGACCGAATGACCGACCTGTTCACGAAGCAGCCGATGGTCGGCGATCAGGAGCAGTATGCGTCCGCATTCGCGCTCATGGCACGCCACCTCGGCTATCCGGCTCGCGTCGTGATGGGGTTCAAGCCGACGCAGGCAAAGGGAACATCGCGGGCGAGCGTGACCGGAGACGACGTGACGGCCTGGGTGGAGGTTGCATTCGACAAGGTGGGCTGGGTGCCGTTCTTCCCGACGCCGGACAAGACCGACGCGCCGAAGGATCAGACCACCAAGCCGAAGCTGCAACCGCAGCCGCAGGTGCGTCAACCTCCCCGGACCAATCCGAAGACCGACGAACTGCTGACCCCGGTGAAGACCAAAGACTCGAACCCTCCGGCCAAGAAGCCGGCATTCGAGATTCCCGCTTGGGCATACGCGCTCGCCGGTGTGATCGGCCTTCCATTGCTGCTGTACTTTGTGCCGCTGCTGATCATCGCTTCCTTCAAACGGCGTCGGCGCCGGCGTCGACGAAGGGCCGGCCCGGGCGACCGCCAGGCCGCCGGGTCGTGGGACGAGCTGACGGATGCGTATGCGGAGCTCGGCTTCAGCCTTCCTGTGCCGGCCACCCGGCTGCAGACTGCTGACGCGCTAGAGAAACAGTCAGAGGGTCAAGGGCTTGCACTGCCGGAGCAGGGCTTGCGGCCATTGGCCGGTCGGGTCGACGAGGCGGTGTTCGCCGCGGCCGACGTGGAGCACTCGCGAGTTGAGGCACTGTGGTCGGAGACGGCCGAGATTGTGGCGCTCGCGACATCCAGGGCGGGCTGGTTGCGTCGCAGAATCGCGTCGTTCCGCTATCACCGGCGGCAGAACAGCGCAGCGAAATCTACTCGACGCAACGCCCGCCGCGATGCGGCTCTGGCCACGACCGAACCGTAGGGCCGGAACTATAGTGGGGGACGTGCAAGAGGATGGTGCGGACAAACCGGGTTTCATCACGCCGCCGCCGAACCTGATCCCGCCGCGGCAAGATACGCAGACCCACACTCAGAGAGCACCCGCGCGCAAGCGCGAGTTGCCGGTATTCTTGCCCCCGACGAGCCTGCCTGCGCCGGGCGCTCCGGCGCCGAAACCGGTCACGGCTGCACCCGCTACTCCGGCTGCACCCGCCGCGCCGGAGCACCAGTCGGAGTGGTTCCTCGAACTGCCGGGGCCCGTGCGGATTCCAGTGAACGGTGCTCTGCTGCTCGGGCGGAATCCGGTGCGTTTCGCGGAGTGGAGCAACGCGACTCTGGTGCCGATCGATGACCCGACCCGTTCGGTGTCGAAGACGCATGCGCTGATAGAACTCACACCACAGGGGCTGCGGATCATCGATCTGCACTCGACCAACGGCGTGGCGGTCGGCGGCGGATCCGGCGGGGATGGCGAGCTCGAACCGGGAACTGCGGCGGTGATCACGGACGATGCCGTCGTGTGGCTTGGTCGCTTCGAGTTGCGCGTCGTGCACGCATGATTCTTGGTATACCAACTTGGTCTACCAAAGTCAGGATCCGATGCTAACCTGAGCACATGAACACGGCATCGGACACCGGGCGCAGCCCGCGCACACTCGCGCAGAAGATTTGGGACGACCATCTCGTCGTCAAAGGTGAAGACGGGTCGCCGGACCTCATCTACATCGATCTGCACCTCATCCACGAGGTGACCAGCCCGCAGGCATTCGACGGTCTGCGGATGGCGGGGCGTCCGTTGCGACGGCCGGAGCTGACCATTGCGACGGAAGACCACAACACCCCGACGCTCGCCATCAATCGGCCGATCGCCGATGTAACAAGCCGCACGCAGATCGAGGCGTTGCGCGCCAACTGCGCCGAGTTCGGCGTACGCCTGCACTCCCTCGGCGACATCGAGCAGGGCATCGTGCACGTTGTCGGACCGCAACTCGGATTGACCATGCCGGGCATCACCGTGGTGTGCGGCGACAGCCACACGTCGACGCACGGCGCGTTCGGTGCGATGGCGTTCGGAATCGGCACGAGCGAGGTCGAGCACGTGATGGCGACGCAAACGCTGCCCCTCAAACCGTTCAAGACGATGGCGATCACGGTGGAGGGCACGTTGCGGCCCGGGGTGAGCGCGAAGGACATCATCCTGGCCGTCATCGCGAAGATCGGCACCGGGGGCGGCCAAGGGTACGTGCTCGAGTACCGCGGCAGCGCCATCCGCGCCCTGTCGATGGAAGGCAGGATGACGGTCTGCAACATGTCGATCGAGGCGGGCGCACGCGCCGGCATGGTTGCTCCGGACGAGACCACTTTCGCGTACCTGAAGGGCCGCCCGCACGCGCCGGCGGGCCAAGACTGGGACGACGCCGTCGCGTATTGGAAGACGCTTGTGACCGACGACGATGCTGTCTTCGACGCCGAGGTCTTCATCGACGCAGACAACCTCGAACAGTTCGTCACCTGGGGGACCAACCCCGGCCAGGGCGTGCCCCTCAGTGAATCCATTCCCGATCCTGCCGAGATCGCCGATCCGAATTCTCGTGCCGCTGCTGAGCGCGCGCTCGCCTACATGGATTTGGCGCCTGGGACCAAGATGAAGGACATTCGAGTAGACACCGTGTTCATGGGGTCGTGCACGAACAGCCGGATCGAGGACCTGCGTGCGTTCGCCTCGATCATCCAAGGCAAAAAGAAGGCAGAGGGCCTGCGAGTGATGGTCGTGCCCGGTTCTGCGCGGGTGCGACTCGAGGCGGAGGCGGAAGGGCTCGACAAGATCATCGAAGCGTTCGGCGCCGAATGGCGTTTCGCGGGCTGCTCGATGTGCCTCGGCATGAATCCGGACCAGTTGGCGCCGGGGGAGCGCTGCGCATCCACATCGAACCGCAATTTCGAAGGCCGCCAGGGCAAGGGCGGCCGCACGCACCTCGTGTCGCCGGTCGTTGCGGCCGCCACGGCCATCCGGGGCACACTGTCCAGTCCGTGGGATGTTGAGCATGATCGCGAGCATGAGGGAGCACACGCATAATGGAGAAGATTTCGACCGTAACCGGTGTGGCCGTTCCGTTCCGTCGCTCGAACGTTGACACCGACCAGATCATCCCGGCTGTCTTCCTTAAGAGGATCACGAAGACCGGATTCGAAGACGGCCTCTTCCACGAGTGGCGCAGGGACCCGGAGTTCGTTCTCAATCAGGAGCCGTACAGAGCAGGCAGGATTTTGGTTGCCGGCGCCGACTTCGGTACAGGATCGTCTCGTGAACACGCCGTCTGGGCATTGCGCGACTATGGCTTCGCGGCTGTCCTGAGCCCGCGATTCGGCGACATCTTCCGTGGCAATTCCGGCAAGCAGGGCCTGCTGACAGGCCTGATCAGCGAGGAAGACGTAGAGAAGCTCTGGTCAGCGATCGAGGCGAGCCCGGGAATAGAAGCAACGGTCGATCTGGTTGGCCGTACAGCAACGATCGCTGACCTGACCGTTTCTTTCGAGATTGACGATTACACTAGGTGGCGGTTGCTCGAGGGCCTGGACGACATAGGCCTGACATTGCGTAACGAAGCGCAGATCACAGAATTCGAAGCCCGCCGCGAAAGTTGGCGGCCTAAAACAATACCGGTGAAAACTACGTGAACTCACTCCTTCAGGATGCTCAAGCCGCAGGTGCCCATGTAGGGCTGACCGCCGAAAAGATCACTATTCACGGTGGTCGCCCGCTCAGGGGGAGCATCAGGTTGAAGGGGGCGAAGAACCTCGTCACCAAGGCGATGGTCGCCGCTTTGCTCGGCGACACGCCGAGTGAATTGCGGGACGTGCCCGACATCAGTGATGTGCTCGTCGTGCGCGGGCTGTTGGAGATCCACGGCGTCAAGGTGACCACGCTTGCAGGTGGGAGCACGCTGGTGCTCGACCCGAGCGGCATTGAGACCGCGCACATGGCCGACATCGATGCGCACGCCGGTTCCAGCCGCATCCCGATCTTGTTCTGCGGCCCGCTGCTGCACCGACTCGGCGAGGCGTTCATCCCCGATCTCGGCGGATGCCGCATCGGCGACCGCCCGATCGACTATCACCTGCAGGTATTGCGCAATTTCGGTGCGATCGTCGAGAAGCTGCCCAGCGGCATCCGGATGACCGCGCCGAACGGTCTGCGGGGCGCGAAGGTGCACTTGGAGTACCCGAGCGTCGGAGCCACGGAGCAGGTGCTGCTGACGGCCGTGCGCGCAGAGGGCATCACAGAGCTCAAGGGCGCGGCGATCGAGCCCGAGATCATGGACCTGATCAACATCCTGCAGAAAATGGGCGCGATCATCACGGTCGACACCGACCGTGTTATCCGCATCGAAGGGGTCGATCGGCTGACCGGCTTCAGTCACACCGCATTGTTCGACCGCAATGAGGCAGCCAGTTGGGCCGCCGCAGCGCTCGCCACCGGCGGCGACATCTTCGTCGGCGGGGCACGCCAGGCCGAGATGCTCACTTTCCTCAACGTTTTCCGCAAGGTCGGCGGCGCCTTTGACATCAGCGACGACGGCATCCGCTTCTATCACCCCGGCGGCGAACTGAAGCCGGTCGTCATCGAGACGGACGTTCACCCGGGCTTCATGACGGACTGGCAGCAGCCGCTCGTGATCGCGCTGACAAAGGCGCAGGGCATCTCCATCGTGCACGAGACGGTGTACGAGCAGCGGTTCGGCTTCGTCGACGCGCTTGTGGAGATGGGGGCGACCATCCAGATCCACAAAGAGTGCCTCGGCGGGCACCCGTGCCGGTTCGGCCAGCGCAACTTCAATCATTCCGCCGTGATCGCCGGTCCGACGACGTTGCACGGCGCCGACATCGAGATCCCCGACCTACGCGGCGGCTTCAGCCACCTGATCGCGGCTCTGACGGCGGAGGGAACCTCCACGGTCAGCAACGTTGGAATGATCTCGCGAGGGTACGAGAACTTCATCGAGAAGCTCGAACTATTGGGAGCCGACTTCGTTCTCGAAGGATAATAGGCGGGTGCCTACTACCTCCGTACGGCGTGCGCGCTCCGAAAAATGGCGCCCGTCAGCGTTCTGGATCCTGGCAGCTCTCGTGCTGCCGCCGCTGTGGTTCGTGGTCCGTTACCGCATCATCGACCGCGAGAAATTGCCGATGCACGGCGCGTTCGTGATCGCGCCCAACCATTACACGGAGATCGACCCGGTGATCGTGGCAGCGGCCGTGTGGAAACTCGGGCGTGCACCGCGGTTTCTTACCAAAGCCAGTCTGTTCAGCGTTCCCGTCGTGGGCTGGCTTCTGGCGAAGTCTGGTCAGATCCCCGTCGAGCGGGCCAGCCGCAGCCGCACGGGGGCGCCATTGCAGGCCGCCGAGAGGCTCGTGGAGCATGGGCAGTGCGTGGTCATCTATCCAGAGGGCTCCCTCACCCGCGACCCCGAGTTGTGGCCGATGCGCGGCAAGACGGGTGCAGCCCGTATGGCGTTGGAACACGATATCCCGGTGATCCCCGTCGCCCACTGGGGCTCCCAGCAGGTCATGGCGCGTTACTCGAAGAAGATCAGCTTCTTTCCGCGCAAGACCGTCACGATCGTCTTCGGGGATCCGGTCGACCTGTCTGAGTTCCGGGGCAAGCCGTTGAATGCCGGTACGTTCGCGGCTGCGACCAATGCGATCATGCAGGATGTCACGGGGTTGCTCGAAGGCGTGCGCGGTGAGAAAGCGCCGGCCGAGCGCTGGAACCCGACGGAGCACGACCAAAAGGAGACGGGCCGCTTTGAGGGCTAAGTCACGCCCAGCGCACCGCGTCGCCGTGCTCGGGGCCGGCAGTTGGGGAACGACCTTCGCGAAGGTTCTCGCCGACGGCGGGTCAGAGGTCGTCATTTGGGCTCGCCGCCCTGAAGTCGCACACGAGATCACAGAGGCACGCCGCAACAGCCAGTACCTGCCTGGCATCAATCTGCCGCCGACGGTGCGAGCAACCACGCTGCTGGCTGAAGCGCTGGGCGGTGCTGAACAGGTGTTCGTGTCGATCCCGAGCCAGTCGTTGCGCGAGAACCTGTCGGCGATAGAACCGCTGCTGCCTCCCGGCGCGCCGATCGTCAGCCTGATGAAGGGTGTCGAGAAGGGCAGCGGCCTGAGGATGAGCGAGGTGATCGCGCAGGAGCTACCGATCGACCCTGCGCGCATCGCTGTGATCTCGGGCCCGAACCTGGCCCTGGAGATCGCACGCGAACAACCGACGGCGGCCGTGGTCTCCTCGGCGAGCCTGGACACTGCGCAGGCGGTCGCGCTGCTCGCGACCAATCGATATTTCCGCTCGTTCGTGAACACCGACGTCATCGGCACCGAGTTCGGCGGTGTGCTCAAGAATCTGATCGCCGTTGCGATCGGCATCGTCGACGGGGTCGGCTACGGAGAGAACACGAAGGCTTCGATCATCACACGCGGTCTCGTCGAGATGACCGACTTCGCGGTGGCGCACGGTGCGCACTCTGACACGCTCGCCGGGCTCGCCGGCCTCGGTGACCTGATCGCCACCTGTCAGTCTCCGCTGTCGCGCAACAACACGGCCGGCCGGCTGCTCGGCCAGGGCTACGCTTTCGCCGAGGTCGTCAAGCAGATGAACCAGACGGCGGAGGGACTCGCATCCGTCACGCCGATTCTCGAACTCGCCCGTGCGCGTGGCGTGGCGATGCCGATCGTCGAGCAGGTCAGCAGGGTGCTTGCCGGTACGCTCGATCCGAAAGATATTGCGCCGCATCTGACCACGGATTCGGACGAACCCCAGGGCGAAAGGACCACGGATGGCGGACAAGATCGCGCTCGTACTTCTCTTCGGGGGTCGCTCCAGCGAGCATTCGATCAGTTGCGCCACGGCGGGCGGAGTGCTGGCGGCCATTGACCGCGAACGGTATGACATCATTCCGGTCGGGATCACCCGCGACGGCGCGTACGTGCTCGAACGCGACGATGCGGCGGCTTTCGCGCTGAACGCGGACGCCATGCCCACCGTTGTCGACAACGGCACGCGCGTGCGCTGGCCGGACAGCGCGGCGTCTCGCACGCTGACCGTTCGCGAGGCCGATGGGTCAGAACGCGTGCTCGGTGAAGCAGACATCGTGTTCCCGATCCTGCACGGCCCGTGGGGCGAGGACGGCACGCTGCAGGGGATGCTCGAACTGGTCGGGCTTCCCTATGTCGGCAGTGGAGTGTTGGCCAGCGCGCTCGGGATGGACAAGCACTTCACCAAGACGGTGCTGCAGCACGCCGGGCTGCCCGTCGCCCCGTGGCAGACCGTTTCCGCGCTTCAGTGGCGCACCGATCCGGATGCCGTACAGCAGTCCTCGACGGCGCTCGGACTGCCTTTGTTCGTCAAACCAGCACGCGCAGGCTCCAGCGTGGGTGTGAGCAAGGTGTCGTCGGCCGATCAGCTGGGTGCGGCGATCGAACTCGCACTCGCCGAAGACGACAAGGTGCTGATCGAAGCCGGCCTCGCCGGGCGCGAGGTCGAGATCGCGGTGCTCGGCGGGCGCGCGGGAGAGCCGACGCGCGCATCCGTCGCTGGGGAGATCGTCGTGTCCGGCCGAGAGTTCTACGACTTTGCGGCCAAGTACCTCGACGCGCCCGGTATCGAACTGGTTTGCCCGGCACCCCTCAGCGACAAGGAACTGTCGACGATGCAGTCGTTGGCCATCCGCGCGTTCGACGCGATCGGTGGTGAGGGCCTGGCCCGCGTGGACTTCTTCTTGACCGCAGATGGCTTCGTCATCAATGAGATCAACACCATGCCCGGGTTCACCCCGATCTCGATGTTCCCGAAGTGCTGGCAGGCCAGCGGGCTGACCTATCCTCAGCTGATCGACGAGCTGATCGACGTCGCGCTCGCCCGAGCCTGACAGCGCCAGCAACTCACGGGGTTGCGTCGGGCGTCGGCGACAGAGTCGCGATGTCCGACGGCGTGGCAGTCGGTGTAGCGGTCGGAGCGGGCACGTCTGAGGCGGCGATGCACTTCTGCGTCTGCGTGACGCTGCCGATCGCGCTGGCCAGGTCGGCCATCACGCTCGCATCGGAGACGCCGTTTTTGCCGTGCTGAATGACGACTTCGGTCGCGGGCACGCGTCCAAACGTGATGTAGCGCAGCGCGGGGGAGAGTGGGTCGTTCTCCAGCACCCAGTCGATGCCGTTGGCCGTCAGGCACGGCTTGGTCGTCGGACCGATCGGCGGCACGCCGCAGCGCAACAGCACGACGGCGGGATTGCCCCAAGCACCGGTCGCTTGCGCGTCCGTCTCGCGCTTCGCCTGACCGGCAACGGCGTCAGGCAGGCGCACCGAAATGTCCGCGCAGCCGACGCTGTTCGAATCGGGCGCGGCCGTCATGGCAACGATTGGGGCACATCCGCTCAACACACCGGCCGCCAGCAGCAGAGGAAGTGCAGCCAAGAGGCGTGCGGGCCGAAGAGTCATCGGGATCCAGGCTACCGTTTGATGCATGACGATGCCTGAACCCGAGGGTCCTGAACCAGAGGATGCTGAACCCGAGGATCCTGAACCAGAGGATCCTGAACGCGAGGATGCTGCAGACACGCTGCAGACGGTCAGCGAGATCGATGCCTTGCGGCGAATCTTTCCGCTGTTGCCCGCCGCGGATTCCGCGCTGGTCGGGCCTGGTGATGACGCCGCCGTCCTCTCGGCACCGGACGGGCGCTATGTTGTCACGACGGATCTGATGGTGCACGGTCCGGACTTTCGATTCGCGTGGTCCTCTCCCGCCGATCTCGGGTGGAAGGCCGCCGCATCCAACCTCGCGGACGTCGCGGCGATGGGCGCCCGCCCGACCGCGCTGCTCGTGGCGATCGCTGCGCCGCGGACCACACCGGTCGTCGTGCTCGAGGGAATTGCAGACGGGTTGCGGGAGGCCTGCGCGGCACTCGCACCCGGCTGTGGTGTTGTCGGTGGCGACCTGTCGGCGTCCGACACGTTTACGATCGCCGTCACGGCGTTCGGCGACCTCGAGGGCCGGCCGCCCGTTCTTCGATCCGGCGCACGGATCGGCGACACGGTGGCGGTCGCCGGTGAACTCGGGGCGGCCGCGGCCGGGCTCGCCCTGCTCTTCCAGCGTGCAACGGATGCCGACGGCTCACCGAACGCACGCCTCGCGGCCGGACTTCGCGGCGAACATCGTGTCACTGTCGAGGCACAATTGCGGCCCGTCCCGCCGATCGCGGCCGGGCCGCGCGCTGCGCTGGCGGGCGCGAACGCAATGCTCGACCTCAGCGACGGGCTCGCGTTGGACGCGCGACGGATCGCACAGGCATCCGGGGTCGGCATCGATATCGAGCGCTCCGAGCTCGGTGCCGAACCCGAGCGGGCCCTGGCCGGAGGCGAGGACCACAGTCTTCTGGCCTGTTTCCCGCCCGAACTGCCGCTTCCTGCCGGCTTTCGCAGAATCGGTCGGGTCGTCGCGGGTGCCGGCTTGCTCGTCGACGGTGAGCTTTACAACGGCCTCGGCGGGTGGGATCCGTATGCCGGTTGGGACGGCGAACGCGGCTGATTCGTGGCGCGCACAGCGGTCCACACAGCAGTGTCGCCGTAGTCCTTGTGCCGATCGAGCGCAAGCAGCTGCGGCCAGGTCGGTTCGGGCGAGCGAGCACTGCGCTCGACGATGATAACGGCGTCGTGCGTCAGCAGCGGTTCGAGTGCAGTCAAGTCTGCGGTCAGTTCCGTTTCGGTGAGATCGTATGGCGGATCGAGGAAGACCAGGTCGAACCCGCCGGCCGAGGCCAGTGATCCGGCAAGGAATCCGCGCACGGATGACACAACGGTATTCAGCCTCGGAGCGGTGCGACCCTGCGCCGCGGAACCGTGTGCCGCCCGCAGGATCGCTGCCGCGTTGGTGCGGCAGATTGCCGCTGCGGCGCGGTTGCGCTCGACCAGCACGACGGATGCCGCCCCTCGGCTAGCCGCTTCCAGGCCCAACGCCCCCGAGCCCGCGTACAAGTCCAGCACGTTCGCTCCATGCACAGCGTTTCGCGCCGACAGCGCGGAGAACATCGCCTCGCGCACGCGGTCGCTCGTTGGACGGGTGCCCGAGCGCGGGACCGCGAGGGTGAGCGAGCCGGCGAAACCGGAAACGATTCGAGTCATCGCGTTCAACGCTACCGCCCGAGTGCTCGCGCCTCGCAGTCGGACCGGCTGTCGGTGGCGGGCTTTAGACTCGGAACATGTCCGCACCGTCACCCGCCCGAGGTGCGTCTGCTGCGGTCGATCGCGCCGAAACGATTGGCTTGGACAACAAGATTGCCGTGCTGCTCGGCGGCAGAAGCGCAGCTGCACTGAAGAAGGCCTTCAGCATGGTGACCGTCGCCGACTTGCTCAGTCACTATCCACGCCGATATGCGCGCCGCGGCGAACTGACGGCGCTGAACTCACTGCCCGTCGGCGAAGCGGTGACCATCGTCGGCGAAGTGCTCTCGGTCAGCTCGCGGGAGATGAAGGTCAAGAAGGGCAACATCGTCGAGGCGAAAATCTCCGACGGCACCGGCGTGCTGAGTCTGACGTTCTTCAACCAGGTGTGGCGTGCCAAACAGCTTCTCCCTGGGATGCGTGGCGTGTTCGCCGGCACGGTCACCGACTATCACGGCACGCTGCAGTTGACCCACCCGAATTACGAGCTGTTCACCGAGCAATCCGACGCCTTCGACGGTGACTCAGCGGCCGGCCTGCGCTGGGCGATGACGCCGGTCCCGATCTACCCGGCGACGTCGACCGTGACCAGTTGGGACGTGCACAAGTGTGTCGTGCAGGCGTTCGCGTCGCTCGACGCAGTCGTCGACCCGATTCCAGACGCTGTGCGCGCCGAGGCCTCGCTACTGCCATACCGGCAGGCACTCGAACTCATCCACAATCCGCAAACGGATGTCGACTGGCGGCGCGCCAGGGACACGTTGCGGTTCCACGAAGCATTCGTGCTGCAGGCCGCCCTGCTACAACAGCGCGCCGTGGCTCGCAGCACGCGCGCGGTCCCCAGGGTGCCGCGAGTCGGCGGCTATCTGGAACGCTTCGATGCGGCCCTTCCGTTCACTCTGACAGACGACCAGCGCGTCGTCGGCGGGGAGATCGCGCGCGACCTCGCTGCAGAAGCACCGATGAATCGTCTGGTGCAAGGAGAGGTCGGCAGCGGCAAGACCCTCGTTGCCCTGCGTGCCATGCTTGCGGTCGCCGACGCCGGCGGCCAGTCCGCGCTGCTGGCACCGACAGAGGTGCTTGCCGCGCAGCACCTGCGCTCGATCACCGCGATCCTCGGTCCTGATCTGGCGGCAGAGCTCATGCCGACGCTGATCACTGGGCAGCTCCCCATTGCAACGCGCAAGAAGGCGTTGCTGCGTACGATCTCCGGGCAGGGTCGCATCGTCGTCGGCACCCATGCCCTGCTACATGACGCAGTCACGTTCTACGATCTCGGCCTCATCGTGGTCGATGAGCAGCACCGCTTCGGTGTGGATCAGCGTGAGGCGCTGCGGCTGAAAGGAGCGACGCCGCCGCACGTGCTCGTGCTCACCGCCACGCCGATTCCGCGCACGGTGGCCATGACGGTGTTCGGGGATCTGGACGTGTCGACGATCGCACAGTTGCCGGTCGGTCGCCAGCAGATCGAGAACTTCGTCGTGCCGCTCGCCGAACACCCGGGGTGGGAGCGTCGGGTGTGGACACGCGCAGCCGAGGAGATTGCGGCCGGCCGCCAGGTGTTCGTCGTCTGCCCCGCGATCAGCCCGAAGGTCATCGAGGCCGGCGACGACGACGTCGGCGAGGAGCAGGTCGGCGACAGTGGGTTAGGTGAGTCCGCCCGGCTGGCGGCATCCGTCGAGTCCGTCTTCGCCGCGGTCACCCGCAACCCGGCATTTGCCTCGGCGCGGATCAGCGCCCTTCACGGTCGGATGTCCGGTGACGAGAAAGATTCGATCATGCGTGGCTTCGCTGCCGGCGAGATCGACCTGCTCGTGGCGACGACGGTGATCGAAGTCGGGGTTGACGTGCCGAACGCGTCCGCGATGATCGTTCTCGACGCCGACCGGTTCGGGGTGTCGCAGCTGCACCAGTTGCGCGGGCGTGTCGGCCGAGGCGAGCATGCCGGGCTCTGCCTGTTCGTGACCTGGGCGCAAGCGGAGACGTTGGCCCGCGAGCGGGTCGAGGCTGTGGCGTCGACCCTCGACGGGTTCGCGCTGGCCGAGGTCGATCTGGAGTTGCGTCGTGAAGGCGACGTTCTCGGCAGCGAGCAATCCGGCGGGCGCTCGTCCCTGCGGCTTCTGCGCGTCGCGCACGACGGCGCTGTCATCACGTTCGCGCGCGAACTGGCCGAAGGTGTACTCGCCCGAGACCCACAACTGCGCGCGCACCCGGCGCTCGCTGCCGCACTGGCCCGCAGACTCGACGAGTCCGAGCGCGACTTCCTCGCCAAGAACTGATCAGGTGCGTTCAAGCGCGACGGCGTACGGTCAGCATACGGCCAACAATTGGTAACGAAAGGATAACCGTGAACGACTATCCTGGAGACCTATGAACAGGATCGCCGTTGTCCCTGGATCGTTCGACCCCGTCACACTGGGTCACCTCGATGTGATCGAGCGTGCCGCCCGGCTGTTCGACGAGGTGCACGTACTCGTCGTGCACAACCCGGACAAGGCTGCGCTGTTGCCGATCGCCCAGCGCGTGGCGCTGCTCGACCAATCCATCAAGGATGCCCGCATCATGGGCAACATCCTCGTCGCCTCGTGGAGCGTCGGCCTGCTTGTCGACTACTGCACGGATGTCGGCGCTCAGGTGCTCGTGAAGGGCATCCGGTCGCAAATCGACGTCGCGTACGAGACGCCGATGGCGATCGTGAACCGTAATCTCGCACAGGTGGAGACGATCTTCCTCCTGCCGAATCCAGCGAACGCGCACGTTTCGAGTTCCCTGGTGCGGCAGGTTTCCGCACTCGGCGGCGACGTCAGCCCGTACGTGCCGCGAGCGGTCTACGACTATCTCCACGAACTATGAACAGCTTTCCGACTCGTCAACCGACCGACTCGTCCGTGGCCCCCGAGGCCGAGACCGATGAGATGGACCTGGGCGAGTTGCAGCATGCGGCCGCGCAGATCGCGGCGAATGTCGAGTCCGTCATCGACGGCAAGCACGACGCCGTGCAAACCGCGTTGACCGTGCTGCTGGCTGAGGGACACCTGTTGATCGAGGACGTCCCCGGCGTCGGCAAGACCATGCTCGCGAAGTCCCTTGCGAAGTCGGTCGATTGCTCGGTCAGCCGCATCCAATTCACCCCGGATCTGCTGCCCAGCGACGTCACCGGCGTGTCCGTCTACAACCAGGCGGAGCGGCGGTTCGAGTTCAAACCGGGCGCGGTGTTCGCGAACATCGTGATCGGCGACGAAATCAATCGGGCCAGCCCAAAAACGCAGTCTGCACTGCTCGAGTGCATGGAGGAGCGGCAGGTCACAGTGGACGGGTCGACCTACCCGCTCTCGAGCCCGTTCATCGTAGTCGCCACCCAGAACCCGATCGAAATGGAGGGCACCTACGCGCTGCCCGAGGCGCAACGCGACCGGTTCATGGCGCGCATCGCCATGGGCTATCCGGATGAGGAAGCCGAGATGGACATGTTGCACGGGCGCGACACGTCCAGTCCGCTGTCGCGCATCGGTGCCGTCGTCACGGTCGACCGGCTGCGCGCGATGATGGCCACCGCTCGTCGCGTGTTCGCCTCCGTCGCCGTCAAGCGGTACGCGGTTGAGATTGCCAGGGCGACCCGGGAGGATCGCGAGTTGCGCCTCGGCGCCAGCCCGCGGGCGACCCTGCAACTGGTGCGTGCAGCGAAGGCGCGCGCCGCCCTTGATGGCCGCGACTTCGTGCTGCCGGACGACGTGGATATCCTCGCAGTGCCAGTGCTCGGCCATCGGCTCCTGCCGACGAGCCGGGCGATGGGTCAGCACCACGAAAGTGCGCCGCTGATCGCTGAAATCATCGGGCGGATTGTTGCAGCGACCCCGGTGCCGAGTTCGACGAGCTAACTCATGTCCAGAACGCGCGAGCGGATGCCGCGGGTGACGCGCCCGAGGCCGACTCTGCGCGGTTGGGCGGTTGCGTCTGTCGGAATCATCGCTTTCATCGGAGCCGCCCTGCTGGGGCGCGTCGATCTACTCTTCGTCGCACTCGTGCTGACAGTGCTTCCGCCTGCGGCGATGCTGGCGCTCGTGCTCGATCGCCCGTGGCTGAGTGTCTCGCGTTCTTTCTCGCCCGAGATCGTGGCGACGGGGGAGGAAGCCCAGGCGACCTTGACGGTGCGCAACCAGGGTTCCCGTCCACCGTCGCCGATGCGGTGGCGCGACACGGTCGGCACCGGTCTGAACGCTCCGGGGTCTGCACCACTGCCGTGGCTCGCCGAGCACGGGCCGCCGACGAGAAACCGTCCGGACAGTGCGACGTTGCGCTATCGCATCCGCACCGAGAGCCGTGGCGTCTATGACGTGGGTCCCGTTCTTCTCGAACGTCTCGATCCGTTCGGGCTCGCCCACGCCGAATATGCGGTCGGAGGGGTGAGGCCGCTTTTGGTGACTCCGCGCGTCGTGCCGTTGCTTCGTGGCGAACTGGACACCGCCACGACGGAGGGCGTCGAGTACGAGTTGCTGCGACACAGCATCCCGAGCGCAGACGAGTTGATCGCGCGCGAATATCGCACGGGCGACCCGCTGCGCCGGGTGCACTGGCGCGCGACCGCTCGGCACGACAAACTCATGGTTCGGCAGGAAGAGCAGCGCAGCGATCCGAACGCGTGGATTCTCTTCGACACGCGTCGCGCCCCCCACGCCGATCGGCGGGTCACTCGTCACCACACGCGCAATGCCGCATTCGAACAGGCCGTCACTCTCGTGGCCGCGCTCGGCTCACACCTGCTGAATGAAGGGTTCGTGGTCAATGTCGTCGAGACCGGCCGCGTGCAATTCTCCGGGCGCACCGGGGCGGGCAGACTCGGCGTGCTCGGCTCAGCGGCCGCGTCGTTCGAGCTGCCAGGCGGGGAGCAGCAGCTGCTGGCAAATCTCGCATCCGTGCGCCAGGTTGGTCAGTCGGCGAGGCGGCACGATTCAGACGCGTCGACCGCAATAGACATTCTCGCCGACGGGCTTCGCCGGGGCGGCAAGGCAGTTCCGGTGTTCGCCGTTCTCGTCGACGGAGAACTGACGGATGCTGCGGCGCTCGCCGCAGTACATCACCAGTGTGAGCCTGCGGTCGCATTCCTCTTCGGCGGAGCTCGCCGGTCTGGTGAGAATGCGCTCGGGCGCGCCGGATTCACCTGCGTGTCAGTCGGCCCCGGCGACAACCCACCGGCGGCATGGCAGACGGCGACCCGTCTTCACGCTGAGGCAACCCATCATGGTTAGCGTCACGCTGCAGCGGAGAGTTGCGCGCGTGCGCGTCCGAGACAGCCAGTGGAGGATGACCGGAGCGCTCATCGTGCTCGCGACTGCCGCGAGCACCGGCCTGATCGGGTTGATCGACGGCCCCAGCTGGTGGTTCGCGTTCACCGGGACATCCGTTCTGCTGCTGGTCAGCGCCGCGGCGCTGCGAGCGCTCGGCGTGCCGCGCCTGCTCGTACCGATCATCGGCGCTGCCGAGCTGCTCATCGTGCTGACGGCCACGTTCGGCGGCGGGCATTCCATCGCAGGACTCCTGCCGACGGCCGCCACCTTCCAACAGTTCGGTGAGTTGTCAGCACTTGCTCGCGTCTCGCTCGATCAGCAGGCGGTGCCGGCCGACTCCCTGCCGGAGTTCCTGTATCTGATCACGCTGTTCGCGGGAATCGCCGCCCTGCTGATCGACCTCATCGCGTGTGGGGCGCGGAGGCCGGCGCTGACGGCGCTGATCGTGGCGATCATGTTGATCGTGCCGTCTTTGCTGCTGCCGACCGGCATATCGCCGTTGGCGTTGGTCGCCTGTGTCGCCGCATACCTGTTCGTACTCCGCGTGGACACGCGGCGGCGCAGCAACGGCTGGGGTGAGCTCGGCATGTCGCTGTCCGTCGCCGCCGCCGCGACGGTGGTTGCACTGACGTTGTCGACCACCGCTCCCGGCTTCCAGCAGATCGGGCGCCAGGGCATCTCCGGCAGCGGCATTCTGATCGGAGGCGGGGTCAATCCGCTGATCGATCTGGGAGCAGACCTGCGCAGACCGGTGCCCGTGCCGGTATTCACGTACACGACGACGGCCAAGAACACTCCGTATCTGCGGCTGACCTCGTTGGACCAATTCACCGGCACGATCTGGCGCCACAGGGATGGTTCGACCCAGGTGTTGCCGGACAACGGCGTATTCGGCCCGGTGCCGGGATTGTCGAAGGCGGTCGCGTCGACGAAGATCGAAACGGATGTCCAGATCCAGAGCATGGAGAGCGCCTGGATCCCGGCACCGTATCCCGCAACCGGTGTGCAAGGACTGCAAGGTTCTTGGCTATGGAACACCGCAGACCTGACGGTATCCGGTGTGACGTCGACGTCGCAAGGTCAGTCATATCAGGTTGACGGACTCGACCTGGAGCCGACGGCTCAACAACTGACGGATTCCACCGGACCGATCCCGAGGACCGTCTCCGCGCACGATCTCTTCGTTCCATTCGACGCTCCGACGATCATCGCCAGCACCGCCGCATCGGTCACCCGGGGTGCCGCGACCGAGTATCAGAAGGCGGTGGACCTGCAGAACTACTTCCAAAACGACGGTTTCGTTTACTCGACCACCGCCCCTGTGCACAATTCGTATGACGGCGACAGCATGCAGTCCATCGCCGCGTTTCTGAAGGTGAAGAGCGGCTACTGCGTGCACTTCGCGTCCGCGATGGCGATCATGGCGCGTACGCTGGGCATTCCGTCGCGCATCGGCATCGGCTATCTGCCGGGCACCGTCGTGGGATCCCGCAACGGCCAGACGCTTTTCGGGGTCACGTCGGACGAATTGCACGCTTGGCCTGAGCTGTACTTCGCCGGGGTCGGCTGGGTGCAGTTCGAGCCGACGGTCAGTCGCGGATCGCTGCCGGCATATACGATCCCCGGTGGCGCAAGCGCACCGCAGCCCAACGCGGCGAATCCGTCGCATTCGCCAGGTGCGCTCGCGCCGGGGCCGGACCGGGCGAACCTGGGGAGCGGGCCGACGCAGACCACCGCGGCGCAAGAACTCGGCAACATCGTCTCAAGCATCATGGTCGGCCTGTTCGTGCTGGCGCTGCTGCTGGTGCCGGCCGGTGCTCGTCGCTGGCAACGGCAATCCCGATTACGGATGCTGCGCGACGAGTGGGGAAGTCCGCGCCTGGCCTGGAGAGAGCTGAGACAGAGCGCCCGTGATCTGCGCATCGCCGTGCCAGACACCGAAACGCCGCGCGCATTCGCTGCGCGGATCGCAGAGATCATCGAGTCTGATACGAAGGCGCATATCGCTCTGGATTCGCTGCTTGAGGCCACGGAACGGGAAGAATACGGCCGCCCGGGGCACGGCATGATCGACCCCGATCGAGGCGACGAGCTCCATGCTGTGCTCGCCGCACTGGCCGCACATGCGCCACTGGGTGCGCGAGTACGCGCCGTGCTCCTGCCGGTCTCGCTCCTGCCGCAGAGCGACCAACTGATGCGTGGGCGGGCCAGGCTTACCGCGTAGGGACGGCGCTTCAGGTAGGCGTCGCGCACTCCAGGTAGAATTGTGCAGTGACAAGCAACAAAGTCGGCAGTCAGACTGCCAACAAGCGCAGCCCGTTCGTCATTGGCGTTCACGATCTCATGCATCGGCCCGGTGAAATGCGGGAACAGGAGTTGACGATCGTCGTCGGGGAGCGGCTCGGCGAAGGGCTCGTGGCTGTTGCGGAGGGCGACACGCTCGAGCTGCGGCTCAGGATGGAGTCGGTCCATGAGGGAATCTTGGTCAGCGCAGAGGCTTCTGCAACGGCTGTCGGAGAGTGCGGACGTTGCCTGAGAGACATCGCTCTGCCCCTCGAAGTCGATTTCCAAGAACTTTTCGCGTATTCTTCTGGAGAAGCTTTTGACTCTGAGGTTCACGACGACCACGTGGATCTTGAACCTCTGGTCAGAGACGCGGTGGTCCTCGCACTACCGTTTCAGCCGGTATGTCGACCCGATTGCCCTGGTCTCGACCCCGAGACGGGCGAACGCCTGGCCGACGCACCCGACTATTCACCACGAGAAGACACAGATCCACGCTGGTCTGCGCTCGCGGGGTTTGCAGCTTCCGAAGGTGCGGTCGGTACTGCCGGCACTTACGACCCAGGCTTTGACAACACCGATTTTGACAACACCGATTTTGACAACAGAGAAGAGAAATAGACATGGCTGTACCGAAGCGGAAGAAGTCCCGCTCGAACACGCATTCGCGCCGTTCGCAGTGGAAGGCTGAGGTCCCCACCCTCGTCAAGACCGTCGAAAACGGCAAGGTAACCTACAGTCTTCCGCACCGCGCCAAGGTTGTCGAAGACTCCGCGGGCACCCCGCTGTTCATGGAATACAAGGGCCGCAAGGTCGCCGACGTCTGATCGGCAGGGCAGGATGCCGGGGGAGGATGACGCGCGCGAGCGCCCGCACGAACTGGACGCCCTTCAGCGCACCCTCGGTGTCGCTATCAACACCGAACTGCTGACGCTTGCGCTGACGCACCGCTCGTACGCGTACGAGCACGGTGGCATCCCGAACAACGAACGACTCGAGTTCCTCGGCGATTCGATTCTCGGGCAGGCCGTGACGGTGATGCTGTACCGCGCGCATCCATCGTTGGACGAGGGCGACCTCGCCAAGCGACGGGCCGGTCTGGTCAGCAGTGTGGCTCTGGCCGAGGTGGCTCGCGGTATCGGACTCGGTGCGTATCTGCGCCTGGGTCGGGGCGAGGCACAGAGCGGCGGTGCTGAGAAGTCGTCGATCCTCGCAGACACGGTCGAGGCGATCATCGGCGCGGCCTACATCAGTGAGGGCGGCGACGTCGCGACGTCGCTCGTGCTACGCCTGATTGAGCCGCTGCTCGACGACCCGAGTCGGTTCGGGGCCGCGATGGACCCGAAGACCAGCCTGCAGGAGGCGGCATCGCATCTCGGTGCCTCCGCACCGAGCTACGAGGTCACTAATTCCGGACCCGACCACAACAAGCTGTTCCGCGCCACGGTCACCGTACCCGGCGTGATCACGGCGACCGGTGAAGGCAGTAGCAAGAAACACGCCGAAATGGCGGCCGCGCTCGATGCGTGGACGCAGTTGAATGCCCGAACTTCCTGAGGTCGAAGTCGTGCGGGCGGGCCTTGCGCCCGCAGTGACCGGTGCAACGGTCTCCTCTGTCGAAGTGTTCGATGCGCGGTCTCTGCGCCGACACGATCCGACTGCAGGCGACTTTGCCGCGCGGGTGACCGGGCAGCGGTTCAGTGCGGCGGTGAGGCGGGGAAAGTTCCTGTGGTTGCCGTTGGCCGACCCTCCCGAAGAAAGTCCGTCGTTTTCTGCACTGCTGGTGCACCTGGGGATGAGCGGGCAGGTCCTGCTGCGCGAGGCCGGCGCGCCGCTTGCGGATGACGGGCCCGTGCGCATCCGCTTGATGCTGCAGCATCCGGAGCACGGAGAACTTGCGCTGCACTTCGTCGATCAGCGCATCTTCGGCTCGATGGCCGTGGATCGTCTCGTCGACACGTCGGACGGAGCGCCTGGCGGGTTGGGCGACTCGCGCGCACTCGTGCCGAGCCAAGTCGCGCACATCGCGCGCGATCCGCTCGATCCAGCGTTTTCGGATGCAGCGTTCCTCGCGTCGCTTCATGGCAAGAACACCGGGATCAAAAGGGCGCTGCTCGATCAGACACTGATCAGCGGGATCGGCAACATTTACGCGGATGAGGCGCTCTGGGCGGCGCGCGTCCACTTCGCGCAGCCGGCAGCAACGCTGAGCCGGCGAAAGGCTCGCGCACTGCTGACCGAGGCGCGGCTCGTGCTGGCCAAGGCACTGGCTGAAGGCGGCACCAGCTTCGACGCGCAATACGTGAACGTCAATGGGGCATCCGGTTACTTCTCGCACAGCCTGAACGCCTACGGTCAACAGGGCAAACCGTGCCCGCGCTGCGGGCGGGCGCTGGTGCGCGAGGCCTTCATGAATCGGTCATCGCATTTCTGCCCGCACTGCCAGCGGCTGCGAGTGCCCCGCTTGCTACAGTCGTGATCATGTCCGAGGCTGGCGCGAACGCGGCGTACCCATTGCTGGGGCGCTCCGCACTCGTCGCCGGTGTGTCCGGCCGGCGGGGGATCGGCTACGCGATCGCCGTGCGTTTGGCCGAACTCGGTGCGAACGTGTTCATTCACCACTATTCGACGCACGATGCGGCGCAGCCGTGGGGCGCGGATGATCTCGATGCGGTGCGCGACGGCATACGCGCGGCGCAGCATCCGGACGCACTATTCGGCGACGTCAGCGCGGACCTGGCGGATCCGAGCACGCCTCAGCGCGTGATCGACGCTGCTGCGGCCGCTGTCGGTCGCGTGCGGATCCTCATCTGCAATCATGCGCGCAGCGGTGGAGACGGCTCGATCTTCGATATGACTGCCGCGCGACTGGACGGCCACTGGCAGGTCAACGCGCGTTCGACCCTGTTGCTGACGAGAGCATTCGCAGAACAGTTCTCGGATGCGGCGAAGAGCGCTCCCGACGGTGTGAACGCGCCAACCGCGCCAGGCGTGAGGCCGACCTCCGGCGGCCCGTTCGACGAGTTCGAGACTGGACGGGTGATCTGGATGACCTCCGGGCAGTTGGACGGGCCGATGCCGGGTGAGGTCGCCTACGCCGCGAGTAAAGCCGCGCTCGCCGGTGTCACGCCGACTGTCGCGAGCGAACTGCTCGCGCGCGGGATCATCCTCAACACTGTTAACCCCGGCCCGGTGAATACCGGCTATCTGGATGTCGAGACGACCGATCGCCCGCTTGACGACCTCAACGAGCACCTGCAGACGACGCCGTTCGGGCGTTTCGGGGAACCGACCGATCCTGCCAGACTCATCGGTTGGCTGGCGACCGACGAGGGGCGCTGGGTTGTCGGGCAGGTGCTGACGAGTGACGGCGGTTTCCGCCTGTAGGCAACGGATCGTCGGTTGACGCGTCGCGCTGCGCGGCTGCGCGGCCGCGTGAGCAGAGTCCGGTACCGTATAACCAGGTGTCGCGGGGAGCGAGCGGGGAGGGCGCCGAGTGTTTTTGAAGAGCCTGACCCTGAAGGGGTTCAAGTCCTTCGCTCAGTCGACCACGTTCGCGTTCGAGCCCGGTGTCACGTGTGTGGTCGGGCCAAACGGGTCGGGCAAGTCGAACGTCGTCGACGCGCTCGCCTGGGTGATGGGTGAGCAGGGCGTCAAGACGTTGCGTGGCGGCAAGATGGAGGACGTCATCTTCGCCGGCACGTCCAGCCGCGGGCCGCTCGGCCGTGCGGAAGTCACACTCACGATCGACAACGCCGACGGTGCCCTGCCGATCGAATACTCTGAAGTCACGATCAGCCGCACGCTGTTCCGCAACGGCGGCAGCGAATACGCCATCAACGGGCAGTCCTGCCGGCTGCTGGATGTGCAGGAACTGCTCAGCGACTCCGGCCTCGGCCGCGAGATGCACGTCATCGTCGGGCAGGGACAACTGGATGCCGTGCTGCGGGCGTCGCCCGAGGAACGGCGCGGCTTCATCGAAGAGGCCGCAGGCATCCTGAAGCATCGTCGGCGCAAGGAGAAGACCTTGCGCAAACTGGATGCGATGCAGACCAATCTCACTCGGCTCAGCGATCTGGCCGGTGAGATCCGCAGGCAGCTCAAGCCGCTCGGGCACCAGGCTGAGATCGCACGCGAAGCCCAGTCGATCGCAGCGATCGTGCGGGATGCCCGCGCCAGACTGCTTGCGGACGAGGTCGTGTCGCTGCGACGGTCGCTCGATGCGCATAATCGTTCCGAGAGCGAGCGTCACAGCGAGCGGATCGTACTGCAGGAGCAGTTGGAGCAGAAGCAGTTGCGCATCGCTCGCCTGGAGCAGGCGCAGGTGTCCGATGCCGTTGACGGCGCGCGCCGCACTACGTTCGGCCTCGAGTCGGTGCAGGAGCGCCTGCGCGGTCTGTACACCCTCGCCAATCAGCGGCTCGCGCTGCTCGGCTCTCAGGCGGAATCCGGTGACGCTGCTGTGACAGTGAGCCAGCAGATGGTGGATGCCGCCCGAGAGGAAGCAGCACGGCTGCTCGAGACGGTCACAGAAGCGGATGCGGCATGGAACGCCGGGCGCGCCGCAACCGGCACGGCACGCACCCGACTCGACGCGCTCGATGAGGAGATTGCCGCCCAGAGCGCTCTTGTCTCCAAACATGACCTCGAGGTCACGAAACTCGCCGGACAAGCGGATGCCGCCGCATCGCGTCTTGCCGCCGTGCGCGGCGGAGTGTTGCGGCAGAGCAACGCGCTCGATGCAGCGACAGAGCGACTCGACGCGGCGCGCGCGCAGTTCGCGTCGGCTGAGGCCGAGGCCGCGCTCTCGGATGCCGGCGAAAACGATCTCGACGAGGCGTACGAACTCGCGCAGGCGCAGGTGTTCGAGGCCGAGGGCGAGATCGAACGGCTGCGTGAGGAACTGCACACGCTGGAGAGGGAGCGAGACGCGCTCGCGGCGCGAACGAGCGCATTGTCCTCCGCGCTGGATCAAAAGGACGGGTCGAGCGCGCTCGTTGGAGCACGGCTGCCCGGCATCCGCGGTCTCGTCGCAGAGCACGTGCAGGTGAAGCCGGGCTTCGAGGCCGCGATCGCCGCCGCGTTGGGCACGCTCGCCGACGCCGTGCTTGCGGAGAATCGTGCCGCCGGAATCGACGCACTGGAGCGAGCCCGAGCGGATGAGTTGGGTCGCGTCGAACTGCTGTTGGCCGAGGATGCGGGCGGAAACGCAGCCGCGGCGGGCACATTCGCTGCTGAGGGCGTCTCGGCCGAGCAGTTGCCTCGCGGGGCTATCGCGGCGAACAGTGTCGTGACGGCGCCATCCGGGGTGCTCGGACTGCTCTCGCAGGTGGTGATCGCTGATGACCTCGAGGTCGCTCGCTCGGTGTGGGCGACGCTCGAGACGCCGGATGCCGATGCGGGTATGAATGCGAACGCGGTCGCGAACGCGGTCACCGTGATCACCAAGGCGGGCGACGTGCTCAGCCGTTACGTGCTGCGCGGCGGATCCGGCGCCAAGCGCAGCCGGTTGGAACTGGTCGCCGACAGGGATGCGGCAGCGGAGCGACACGGTGAGGTGCTCTCGCTGATCGACCGGGCGAAGTTCGCGCTGGCCGAGCAGCGCGGCATCCATCAGGTCGCGAAGGAGCAGTCGACCCGTGCACTGGCATCGTTGCGAGAGTTCGACGCTTCTTTGGCGGCGCAGACGGAGCTGCTGAACCGGCTCAAGGTTCAAGTGGAGGCATCGGCCGCCGAGTCGGAGCGGCTGCGCGTCGCGCTTGCCGTGGCCGGCGAAAGCGTCGCGGATGCTGAGGGTGCAGCCGAGCGGGCCAAGGCCGCTCTCGAGACGGTCCAGGCCAGACCCCGGCCAATCCTCGACGTCGGTGCGCGGGACGCGCTGTTTGCGGAACTGGAGGCCGTGCGGGAGCGCGAGGTCGAGGCGCGATTGGCGTTGGAGACGGCAAAGGAACGGGTGCGAGCCGAACAGGCGCGCGGCGATGCGCTCGTGCGCCAACTGGAGGCCGAGCGGGCTGCAGCCGAGGCGGCGGCGCGGCGCGCCGTCATCCGCAATAGGCAAGTCGAGGCAGCGAGCGCTGTGATTGCGTTGCTGCCCGCTGTGCTGGACTCCGTCGACCGATCGGTCGCGCAGGCGAGAGTCGAACTGGCTGTCGCGGAAGCGCAGCGGGCCGGGCAGAACCAGGAGCTGACGGCGTTGCGCCGTGAGGAGGCCGGCCAACGGGAGCGCCTGCAGGCGATCAGCGAGAGCGTGCACGGGTTGGAGTTGCAGATCTACGAGAAGAAGCTGCATCTTTCGGGGCTGCTGGAGCGCGCCGGTGGCGACCTTGGGCTGGTCGAGGACGTGCTCGTCGCGGAGTACGGTCCCGATGTGTTGATTCCGGCGGATGATGCGACGATTCCCGTGCCTTCGACTTCCTCAGATCCGGTCGCTGAGCTCGTCGAAGTGTCCGAGCCCGTAGGTATCCCGTTCAATCGCGAGCAGCAGCAGAAACGGTTGGAGAAGGCGGAGCGCAAGTTCGCGCAGCTTGGACGGGTCAATCCGCTCGCACTTGAGGAGTTTGCTGCGCTCGAGCAGAGGCACAAGTTTTTGACGGAGCAACTCACTGACCTGACGAACACGCGCAAGGATCTGTTGACGATCATCGATGAGATCGACGGCAAGATGGAGTCGATCTTTTCCGACGCCTTCGAAGACACCAGGGCGGCATTCGCCGAGGTGTTTCCGGTGTTGTTCCCGGGTGGGGCGGGCAGTATCTTCTTGACCGACCCGGAGAACATGCTGACCACGGGTATCGAGGTGTCGGTGAAGCCGGCGGGCAAGAAGATCGAGCGATTGTCTCTGCTGTCCGGTGGTGAGCGTTCGTTGGCTGCGGTGGCACTGTTGATTGCGATCTTCAAGGCGCGGCCGAGTCCGTTCTACATCATGGACGAGGTCGAAGCCGCGTTGGATGATGCGAACCTCGGTCGGTTGCTGTCGATCTTCGAGTCGCTGCGCGAGACCAGCCAGCTGATCGTCGTTACGCACCAGAAGCGGACGATGGAGATCGCGGATGCCCTCTATGGGGTGTCGATGCGCCAGGACGGTGTTTCGGCCGTCATCGGGCAGCGGGTGGCGTCTGAGGAGCGGATGCAGAACTCGTAACAGTCGCTGTCCTTCGACAAGCTCAGGAGCCGCGCTGGAGTCGAAGCGCCATCTTGCCCGGCCACACACGGCTTGGCAGCGTGCCGGGCGGCGTCGTTGGTTTATCCGGTGGCGTCGAGGTCGGGGAGCCCGTAGCGTGCTTTGCCGCCGAGGCGGGGTTTCTGGTCGGGGTCGACGTGGGGTGGTGGGGTGAACCAGACGTGTCCGTGTTTATCGACTCGGATGATCCAGCCGTCGTTAT
>Ga0208357_1000548_pt1 | contig 30105 bp, 17 predicted proteins | sample NGESurdeep092012_6_FD_184487 | JGI IMG/M metagenome (GOLD analysis project Ga0208357, IMG submission 184487) | Arctic peat soil microbial communities from Barrow, Alaska - NGEE Surface sample F52-2 deep-092012 (SPAdes) | ecosystem: Environmental > Terrestrial > Soil > Wetlands > Peat ...
TCGTATTTTTAATCATCATTTAGCTCTTTCTTTTATTGCCTGCTTCGCAGGTGGGTCAACATCACCGGAATGGTGGGTCAACATGATCGGAATTTACATGTAATAACTGTGTCGTAAAAGCCAGAGCATTTAATTGTGTCCATTTTATCACCTAAAGCTAATGACGGTATAACAGAAAAATCTTCATGGGTGGCTTTAGCAAAACGCATATATTTCTTTTCTCTTTTGAGTAGTTTCAATGGATTATAAATAGAATCGGCTTTGTCCTCATCCTGTTTATGCCCGCTTTCTAAATAAACATATGGAGTCAATATATTTTCAGGGTGAAAGTTTGCAGATTTTCTTAGTTGATTAAAGTCATTGTTTTCTTCATCTGAATCCCTGTAATAAAACATTTCTGAACCATCAAGCGAAAGAATAGCTTTTATATTTTTATCTTTCATTGCCATAAATAACGAAGCTAATCCACCCCAGCTATATCCTATAACACCAATTTTTGTTGAATCAATATTAATACTTGCTGTCAACTTATGCAGCGCAAACAATCCATCATAAACCTGCTCCATCAAGTCTCCTGGTTTTGTTGTCATATCTCCAGGATAACGACCAACAGAGGTTATAGAGGCAACGATAAATCCATCCTTTGCGAGTTTTTCAAATAAAGGAACATTTTCATAGCTCATGCCATTGTATGCACACTGGTAGATAATTAAGAGAAAACGTTTTTCTGCCGGAGTCGCATTTTCATAACTATTTGTTTTCAGATGATACAATTTCGATGTGTCACTGATTTGCAGATTTGTGTTAATGTATTGGAATAATAGTGAAGTTAAATTTTTATAAACAGTATCATCCTGAAACCTGTTTGCCCGTTCCTGCAATAGATTCACAAATTCATCATACTTTATTGGAGATTCATCAGGCCTATGAGAAACAGCCGGATACCAAACGTCTATTTCAACAGGCCTGAAATGAAGAGGGTCTGTTACTGATGTATTTGGCTTATAAATTCTCGATGAATCTTTTAATACAATGTTTTTATAACCGGCAACATTATTATTTACAATTGTAGATTGTGCATTTTGAGAGAAACCGTTAACCGCCTGAAAAAGAAAGCCAATAAAGAAAATTAATAATTTCATAATTATTTATGCGTAAAGGAATAATAAGGTATCAATCGTCTTTCAATTCAAGGGATTACAAAAGTATAAATGCAATTAACTAGGAAATGGTTGCCTGGCTACAAAATTGTTAAATATTGTGTTGTTATAAACTTTGGGCAAAGGTCCAAAGAAGTTTTACTTCTTGCAATTATTTCATTGTAGTAAATTTTCTCAATCAACCTTGGAAAACGCAACTTCTGGTTTATCAGGATCAAAAGTAGATTGACAGATTATTCTTATTAACATGCCAACATATTGAAGCTATATCAAATTAAAATTATTTAAATTTAATACTTTGTAATTTACCTTTGAAGCCTGAAATTATTATGAAACTTAAGGGAAAAATATTGGTTGTTAAAAACGATGCTAATACATTAGTTCTGGTATGGAATTTCTCCCAAAAATGGTTTATCAAAGCTATTACTTCAGAATAAATTATCGTAGTGAAAGCAATGTTTCTTATTATTGACCAATCAACTTTTTTGGTGCGGATTAAACTTAAAATCCAGATATGAAGCCTATAGTAAAAACATCAAAAAATTCTAAATGGCGCCTGATCGCTTATTGGATTTTAACAGGTTATCTTGCTTTTGAATCAATACTAAGTGCCACATGGGATTTCAACTGGCTCAACCAGGGTTTTGCCAGGAATATGATGCAAGAGCTTGGTTTCCCTAATTACTTTCTTGTTATTAAAGGAATTTGTACTCTTCTGGCAGCGCCGGTTTTCATTCTTCCTGGCATGCGTTTGCTGAAAGAATGGGCTTACTTTGGAACTTTTCTGATCTATGTATCTGCAATTGCATCTCATTTAATAGTAGGAGATGGCTTTAGCACCTTAATAGCTCCAATCATATTTTTATTAATAGCAATTGCATCATGGATATTGCGCCCGGTTTCCAGAAGATTCAAAATCGATTAGAGTTGCTGTAACAGTTTGCTTTTGCCGGCTTAACTGCAGATCCGCATCTTTTATTACAGGGAAAAAGAAAACAATAGAAGTACTTTCGTGAATTCTTATTCAATGAGATTAAATTTATAAGCAGCTTTTACCAATCCGGCAGTATTTTTTACATTCAGTTTATTAATCAAATTTTGTCGGTGCGTGTCAATAGTTCTTTTAGCTAAAAATAATTTTTGTCCAATTTCATCATTGGTCATTTCCATGGCTATCATTTGCAACACTTCTGTTTCCCTGGTTGATAAAATTTTTCCTAATTGTACTTTTTGGGTACTCTTATTTTCTGCAGCTTCAATTATTTTGATAGATACTTCGTTGCAATAATAAATTTTATCTGAAAGGATCGTTCTTAATGCCTTCAACATTTCTGCAGGTTCAATATTTTTCAAAACAAACCCGCTTGCACCGGCATCCATCATACTTTCAATATAAGAAAGTTCATCATAATTACTCAATGCTAAAATCTTCAATTGAGGTTTTGATCTTAATATTCTTTGAATAGTTTCTACTCCGGATATCCCCGGCATTTGATAATCCACAATTGCTACATCAAAATTAAAGCGGTTAATTTTCGTTAAAGCATCTTCCCCGCATTCAGCTTCCTGAACATTAAAGTGAACATAATTTTTTAAAGATGCCAACATTATTTTTAACCCCTCTCTTACCATTTTGTGGTCATCAATGATCAGGAGACTAATTGTTTCTTTTATTTTCGAATTTTCATTCATATTTAAATATTTAGTGGGATTCCTATTTTATAACAAGTGCCTTTACCAATATTGCTTACGATATCTAAAGTGCCATTATGCGATTTTACTCTTGATTTTACATTTTGTAATCCCATACCTTTCACACTTTGTTTAATATCAAATCCTTTTCCATTATCCATTAATTTTAAATTTAGAATTCTTTTATCGGAATAAAAAGAGATTCTAATCTCACTGGCTTCACCATGGTTTATTGCATTGTTTATGAATTCCTGGATAACCCTATACAAATCAATCTTAATTTCTGAGGAAAAATCAGGTAGCTTATTATTTTGCTCAATTATAAAATTTGTTTTTCTACTATAAATAGAATGATTGCAAAATTCCCGAACTGCCTTTACCAATCCATATTCATGAAGTGTCTTTGGCATCAGACTAAAACAAGTATTTCTCATTTCAGTGATTACTTCGGAAAGCGCTTCATTGGAATTAGTTAAAATTGTTTTTAGTTTTTGAGATCTTGAAAGGTAGGAAGTGGAGCTTATGTAAAACTTGATTGCAGAAAGCTGTTGAATCATACTATCATGGAAATCTTTAGCCATTCTTTGCCTCTCCTTTTCCTGTGTATCTATTATCGCCCTGATGACCAGGTTTTCAGTTTTTATTTGATCAGTAATATCACTTGTCGTTAAAAGAATAGGATTGTCTTTTTTTTCATTTGTAATGTACGATGCTCGAATTTTTATGGGAATTGCTATTCCATTTTCATTATAGATGCTACTATCATTATTAATGAAGGAATCATTCTTTTTTAATTGGCTTACCATATTTGAAAAGAAAGGAGGAGTATCATTTACCAATTCATTTATTTTTTTGCCAATTAAAGTATCCCCTTCATATCTCAATTTCTCTTTAGCGGATTTATTTGCATCTGTAATGATTCCTTTGGAATTCAATATAAAAACCATATCCGAAACCGAATTAAAAATATTGTTGAAATAATTCCTTGATATTGTGATGGATTTCAATTCTTCACCCAACATATTTATGCCACTACTGATGGCATCTACTTCATCTAGCATTGGTGATATTTTGAGATTATTATCAAAATTCCCAATTGAATATTCACTTAGCCGCAAATTGATTTCCTTGAACCGGGTATCCATGATCAAAAGTTAAACTATTAGTTAATGTATTGTTGTAGCCATTTAGCTCCCTTTTTAATATCTGAAAATATCTTCACTGGCATTTTTGTTTTGTTGACAATAAGAAAAAAATTCCCCAATAGCCTGCTATAATCAGAATTTACAATAATGGCAGCCGCTTTTAAATCCCTGATCCCTGCGTCAGATACAAAATATTCTCTCGCCGCTTTATCTATACTTATTACTCCATGGCTTTTAATCAGCGCAGCCATTTTTTCCCCTTTTGTAAATGATAAACGGTCACTTACAATTTTTTCAGCTATTTCATAAGTAATATGAAGACCTTCCTTATAAGTAACCTCAAGAATCTTATCCTTTATCAGGAAACTGGCAAATGTTGTATCGAGTTTCATTCTATAAAGATATACTCTGATCTTAATAAAAACTTACGTTTTTATACTTAATAAATAAAGGAAGATAAATTATCAAAAATCAGTTTTTAATCCGTTGATTTTGCAATTAAAAAATTCCAAGTTTGAAGAATATTTAAAAACCAAAAATATTCGCTCTATGAGTAAGAGTAATTCATTTTATAAAACCGTTGACCAGATAGTAACTTATGGAATTGAGAAGAAAATACTTCATCACTATACTTCCAATAAATCCTTTAATAGAACAAAATTGTTTCTGTTTAAATTAAAATAATCTCATAAATATTGGTTATGCAAGGAATAATTATTTCAATTGAAAAAGAAGAGCTAGAAGAAATTATTTGCAAGGCAATTGAAACCGCCTTTGAAAGAGAAGGAATTGTCCGGGAACAAAATGATCCTGAAGATGTGAACGAATTAGTTATGAAATCACCAGAAGTATGCAGTTATCTTAAAATGAAAATATCTACGCTTTACCAGTTAACTCATAAAAGAAAAATCCCTTTCAATAAAAAGGGAAAAACGATGTACTTCAAAAAAGAGGAGATAGACAATTGGTTAGCTGACGGTAAACAGGAAATGAAATCAGAACAAAATCTGGCCAGGGAAATACATATCAATCTTCTCGATAAAAAAAGAATAAAAACAATTGCCTAACTAAAACATTAAAAATGAAAGCTTCAGATCTACGAATAGGAAATGTGGTAGGAGTATGCTATGAAGAAATTTTCATAGAGGACGAGGTGGTTGTTCTTGAACCAGGTGTTGTTCACCTTTCAAAAAGAGAATATCCCGATAGTGACAGGGATATTATAGGAGTCCCTTTAAAAGAAAATTGGTTGTTGAAGTTTGATTTCAGGTATAAGTCCACTTTAGACCGCTGGGAATTGGAGAATATAATAATAAAGAAGCTGTTTATTGATTCTTTATGTTATTGGGTGTGGCAATCCAAGGCAGGAATAATGAGAATTGCTTACGTTCACGAACTGCAGAATTTACTTCATACCCTAAGGGTTGTAAATTAAAATTGTCCAATCTCTTTGGGAAAAGCAAAGACTATAGAAAATTATTCCTTGATACGCCAGCCATATCGAATTACTATGGCAAGGTGGGATTTTTCTGTTTTACAGAAAAGGATAATGACAAAAATTATTTCAAAATTACAGAAAGAAATTACCCTTATAGAAAAAGGCGTCGAATTCGGACAGTTGGAATTATTTAGGAATGTCAATGATAATTCGGATACAATAAAACTTCATTTTTTACTCAGTGAGTTTGTAAGGGATAGTAATAATTATTTTCAATTCAAAAAAGCCATTAATCAGTTACGGTCTGTAAATGTAGAAATCTTTCAAATTGTTTTGCCAGCTGTAAAAAGCAAAAAGGCAAAAAAGCCGGAAGAAGAATTAATCCTGACCGGCCTAATCGAAAGGGCAGTGATTAAAAAATATGCAAGAGATGTAACTATTTCCTTGCATACAGCAACAGCCATGGAACTGATTAAGGCTGCAAATGGGTTAACAGTTTTTGCGGAAAATGTGATGTATGAAACCAACAATAAATATACCCAAAAGATTTACGAAATAATATGCCAATGGAAAGATATTGGAGTTTATACCTTGTCAATTGAAAAATTCAGAGAATTACTTGTTTTAGAAAATAAATATCCTAAAACTAAAGATTTAATCAGGAACGTGATTAAGCCATCAGAAATCGAATTAAAAAATATAGGAGATGTCTTTTTTGATTTTAGTTCCACAAAACGGGGAAATGTAATTACTCATTTTAATTTCATCATCAAAACAAAAGATAGCCTGAGAAAAGAAAACGAACATCTAATTCTTGTTAAAGAAGATACCATCAATTTACTGCGCCAGCACTTTGGCTTTAAAACATTCCACATGGATCAAATCAAATATATTTTAAGCGACTTTAAAAATATTCCTGCTCTTAGAAGCAAGTTAACTGAATTGGCTCTAAAATCGGCGGATAGAAAGCTTAGCTGCCAGCCAATAAAAGATGTTCCCTCCTGGACGGTTACAAGTATTCTAAATGAATTTAATGTTAATTAAGGTTTTTGAAATAGTAAATAACTTTTTCATTTTTTACTTACTCCTCAAATCAAAAAACTTCGGTTTCTAATTCTAATATTAAATAGGTGGTGGACACAATATCTTATTCTAAAAGTTTATTGCATCATCTTTTTTGCAAAAAAATATTTTCATTTTAAAATTCGTTTATTTCCTACACCTCTTATAAGAAATCCATTTATTTTTTGCACCCAATCCGTTTATTTTATTCACTTAATCCATTTAATTGGTACACCTATTCCATTTAATTGGCACACCCTTATTCTTTAAAAGGACTGTAAACAGTGAGTTTCAGGATAGCTTCTAATACATCTATTGATTATCTATTGATAATCAATTAAAAAATATTTTTTAAATTTTTAAAAAAAGGGAGAAAAAATAATTTGATAATTGAAGATTCTTAAAGAGTATTGAAGACTTTTTAAGAGTTATATTTTGAAAGGATTAGAATCCGTTAATTTCTTTCACCTATTGGTTTTTCTATTTTTTTTCAGGTGATATAAATAAATGGATTCAAAATTAATTAAATGCAAATCGGAATCCGGATTTAGAGTATTCACTTCCATTTATAAGATGAAATAAAGTTAAAGATTCTACTTTAGAAGAAAGTTCATTTGGGATGCCAAATTATTCTGCTTTTATGAAAGAAATTTGAAACTCCCACTTATAATCTTAATTAAATAATTAATGCCAAATTGGTAATTCCAGACATGTATCAAAAACGGAACACACTATGTATCAAAAACGAACAGTTATATTTTATTATAAAACCTAAAATATTGAATATCAATAGCTAAATATGTGGCTTAATTTTTTGAGCAGATACACGTGGTAATTCTCTTATTGCATTATCAATGATAAAAAATTATATCAAAATCGCCTGGCGTAATGTAATGAAAAGTAAATTATTTTCATTCATCAATAAAAGAAATCGGGTTAAGAAAAGTATTGGGAGAAAGTGTAACCAGTATCGTGGCTTTGCTGTCAAAAGATTTCCTAAAGCTGGTAATTGTAGCGGTAATTATTGCTTCACCGCTCGCTTGGTTCGTAATGAACAATTGGCTGCAAAGTTTTGCGTATCGCACAAGCATTAACTGGACAGTTTTTGTAATAACCACATTGGTTGCCTTATTCATTGAATTGATCACAATTAGTTTACAGGCGATAAAAGCAGCGGTGGCCAACCCAGTGGATAGTTTGAGGAGCGAATAGGAACGTGCCGCGGCGCGTTAAAGCGAATGGCAAATAAGAATATTGAATATTTGTTGCTTGCCGAATTTTACGGGCGGGGTTTACTATAAACCGGTAACCTAGCAGTAACTATTAAACAAAAATAAATTTTATGATAAAAAATTATTTCAAAACTGCATGGCGAAATGCAATAGCCAGTCGTGCTTATACCATCATAAGCTTAAGCAGCCTTGTATTAGGCATTACTTTATTTTTCTTTATAAGTATTTGGGTAAAAAAAGAATGGAGCTATGATAAAAGTTTTCCTGACGCTGACAGAATATACAGAGTGGAAACAAACATACAAATGCAGGATGGGACTACCAATTCATTACCAGCTGTTGGCTGGCCCGTTGGTAAAGTATTAGCAACAGATTATCCTGAAATTGATAATGTTACCTATATGCGTGATTGGCTCCCCATCATCCATTTTAAGGGAACGCATTTTTATGAGGATGCATTGTATGCCGACGAAGAATTTTTTAATATGTTTCAATACCAGCTTTCAGAAGGAAATGCAGCCTCAGCACTTACAGAGCCATTCAGCATTGTAATAAGCAAAAAATTAAAAGAAAAATATTTTGGTAATGAACAAAATGTCATTGGTAAAGTATTAATGATAAATGATACTATCCCTTACAAAATTACCGGTGTGTTTAAAGACCTTTCAGCGCCATCACATTTAAAGTTTGATATGATTGGTTCACTAAATACTATCTGCGCTTTATATCCTGGAGATTGTAAAGAAGAATATGCATCGGGCTGGTATGATGTGAACATGTATAACTATATTAAACTGAAAAAGCATGTGCCTCTTGCTGCTGCAGAAGCTAAAATCAAAAACCTTATTTTGGAAAAAGGAAAAGAAGCCGTTGAGCAAACGGGTTTTAAGTCCACTTTAAAATTGACACCGCTTACAAAAATTTATCTGTATTCAAATATGCCAACAGGTGTCGGCGCAACAGGCAATATAAAATCAGTAAGGTTCTTTTTATTGATAGGAATTTTCATTTTGATAATTGCCTGTTTAAACTTTATTAATCTTACGACTGCGAAATCTGTTGAGCGTGCAAAAGAAATCGGTATAAAAAAAGTATTGGGCAGCAACAGGAAAAAATTAATTTTTCAATTTCTCACAGAAACCGCTTTATTATGTTTTGCTGCAACCATTATAAGCATTTTGCTGATGATAATTTTATTGCCATTATTTAATCAGTTTTTGGGAGAAGCATTTACAACCGGCAACTTGTTCTCATTAACCAATATCCTGCTGATGTTAGCGATTTTCTTGCTGCTGATTCCCTTAGCCGGTTTTTATCCCGCATGGGTGCTTTCTTCTTTCAAGCCTATTTCGGTTTTAAAGGGAAGGTTTTCTCATACTGCATCAGCCACGCTTTTAAGAAAAGGGTTAGTAGTTATACAATTTGTTATTTCCATTGCTTTTATTATGGCAACCATTATCATTTGGAAACAAATGCAGTTTATGCAAAATAAAAATCCGGGCTTTGATAAAAATAAAATCCTGCTTGTTGATGTAAATAAAATCCCATGGCAAATGAGGAAAAATAATGCGCAGATTTTTAAAAATATTTTATTGGCGCAGCATGGCATAAGTAGCATTACAGCTTGTTTTGCTGTTCCCGGAAGAAGCGGCTGGAATTCTCAAATGGCATGGCCAGAAGGAAAACCGAAAGATGCCGGGTTGATTGTTGAATATATTCCGGTTGATGAAGATTATATAAAAACATTGGGCTTGCAACTGGAAGCAGGCAGAAATTTCAGACCCGGTAGCAAAGTAGATTCAACGGAAGGCTTAATCATTAATGAAACTGCCGCAAAATATTTTGGATGGAGTGATACAAACAATGCCATTGGAAAAAAATTGTCTACCTCCGGTAAAAAAGGAGAAGTAATTGGCGTGTTGAAAGATTATCATCAGCATGGATTTCAGGAAAAAATAAATCCTATTGTTTTAGGTATCTCACCATCTATAAATCTTTTCGCCATCCGCTATAGTGCAATCACGCCAAAACAGGTAACAAAGGATGCACAAGTTGCATGGAACAAGACATACAAAGGTTATCCTATTGAATATCGTTTTATGGATGAAGATTTTCAGCGGCAGTATGAAAAGGAAGAAAGATTTCAGAATCTTTTTGCCATTGCAGCTGTGCTTTCAATAGTTATTGCATGCATGGGATTATTAGGATTGGCAATTTATACCGTGCAAAAAAGAGTAAAAGAAATTGGCGTAAGAAAAGTATTGGGTGCAAGTGCTACAAATATTGCAGCATTATTATCAAAAGACTTTTTAAAACTGGTAATTATTGCAATAGTGATCGCAACACCTTTAGCTTGGTGGGCTATGAATAAATGGTTACAGGAATTTGCTTATCGCATCAGCATTCATTGGTGGATATTTTTTGTAGCAGGATTCTTAGCCATATTCATTGCATTAGTAACAGTCAGTTTCCAGGCGATAAAAGCGGCGGTGGCAAACCCGGTGGAGAGTTTGAGAACGGAGTGATTAATTGAAAATGAAGAGCCATTAAATCAGGCAGCATAAAATCATACATCATAAATCGCAGACTATGTTTAAAAATTTTTTCAAAATAGCATGGCGGAATATTGTAAAGAATCGCACTTTCAGCATTATAAATATTACCGGACTTTCGGTTTCTATTGCGTTTTGTTTATTGTTGTTTTTTTATATAAGGTATGAGCAATCTTATGATACTTTTCATGTAAAAAAAGACCATCTTTTTCGCCTCGAGATGAGCAATACCTTTCCTTCAGCTGATACTGCTAAAAAGGAAAGTATTTTTTCTTTTCTCACCAAAAATGATAATGTAAAAAACCAGTTAACCTTTCCGTTGGTTATTGCCGCTAATCTGCAAAATGCTTTTCCTGAAGTAAAAAGCATAACCCGTTTTAAAGATGAAGGAGACAATATTGTTAAAGTGAATAATGAAGCATACAGTGAGCCGCATGTGTTGTTTGCTGACAGCAATTTCTTCAGCAATTTTTCTTTTCATCTCTTAAAAGGCAATCCAAAAAATGTTTTGAGTTCAATCAGTAATATTGTTATATCTGAATCGCTGGCAAAAAAATATTTTGGCAAGATAAATCCTATTGGCAAAACAATACAGGTAATTATTGATACAACGCAAACATATATCATCAGCGGTGTTGCCGAAGATGCGCCGCAGAATTCAAGCATTCAATACAGTGTGGTTGTACCTCTGTTATCAGATCGGTATTACGAAAATAATATCAAAGGAGGATTTAATTCGGCTAATCATTTATACGTAGTGGAACTGGCAGATAATGTTAACTATAAAAAGTTTGAAGCTAAAATGAATAAATGGGTTACAGATTATTATACCAAACCATTTGTAGCTGAATATGGCAAGTACTATACCAACTATAATTTTAAAAATTTCCGCTGGTATTTGCGTCCACTGGCTGATGCACATTATAATGCATCTGATGGTTGGGGGCATTACACCGATGCCAATAAAATGTATCAATTAGCCTCTCTTGTTATAATTATTTTATTGATTGCTGCATTAAACTATGTATTGCTTGGCATCTCCAATGCAGCAAGCCGCTCACAGGAAATTGGTGTTCGAAAAGTTTTAGGCGCAAAAAAAATTTCTGTTATTACACAGTTCTGGATAGAAACATTAATTGTAACAAGCATTGCTGTTGTGAATGGATTTATACTAATGCAATTATTGCTTCCGCTGTTCAATAATGTAATGGATGCGCAGATCAGCTTCAGTGATTTTTCATTTTTAAATGTTTTTGCAGCGCTTGTTTTTCTTGTACTGTTTTTAAGTTTTGCAGCAGGCTTCTACCCAGCGCTGCTGTTATCAAAAATGAAACCCGCATCCATTATAAAAAGTTTTCAGACATTCAAAATAAATCCCCGTTTTTCCAAAGCAATAGTTATTGTTCAATACACATCCTGTGTAGTGCTCATGATTGCCGCATTTGTCATTAACCGGCAGATGCAATACATCAACAATAAAGATTTAGGCTTTGATAAAGATCAGGTTTTGATAGTTACTAATCCCAAATGGGATCCTGTTTATACAAAACAATTAACTGGAAGGCTGCAGGTATTTTCACAAGCACAACCCGGTGTGCTGCAATTTTCCGGAATGAACGGCGGGTTAGACGGAAGCCATAGTAACAATGGCTTTATGTTGAATGGTGTGCAGCAATGGCGCAAGCAGATAAGTGTTTATTATAATTTCTTTGACTTGCTTCATATAAAGTTCCTTCAGGGAAGGCCCTTCTCAAAAGATTTTCCTTCAGATACTTCAAGAAATGTAAAGCCCATTGTGGTAAATGAAACCTTGTTTAAGATGCTAGGTAAAGATGCAAAAGTGGGTGTTTATAATGAGCCATTGGGTGGAACCATTATAGGCGTGGTGAAGGATTACAATTTTGAAACGCTTTCTAAAAAGATAGAACCTGAAGAGCACAGGCTGGCAATAAATTATTTGGGCAATTTCATGTTTAAAGTAAAAGCAGGCAATATGCAAAATGTGATTGCATCATTGCAAAAGCAATGGAAACAACTATCAGATAACTATCCATTTGAATATACATTTCTCGACCAGATCATTGCCAAAATGTATGATGCTGATATGCGCTGGCAAAAGATCATACAGGCATCCTGCTTCTTTGCCATCTTTATCGCGTGCATGGGTTTGTTTGGATTATCAGCCATTAACGCTGCCAACCGCACCAAAGAAATCGGCATACGCAAAGTGCTGGGCGCAACAGTTAAAGATATCGTGGCTACTTTATCATCAGGCTTTATAAGCATGTTTTTAATTGCCATTATAATTGCAGTGCCACTTGGCTACTGGATAATGAACAACTGGTTGCAGGATTTTGCATACCGGATAAACATAAGCTGGGGAATATTTTTAATTGCGGGATTAACGGCATTAAGCATCGCGTTCATAACAGTGAGTTTACAGGCAATAAAAGCAGCGGTGGCGAATCCGGTGGATAGTTTGAGAAGTGAGTAAGTGAGTTGTCAGTTGTGAATGCCTTCCTGAACCGTAACGTCCGTGGTGAATAGGAAACTTTATTAATTGTTCGTTTACTAGCATATATGATTAAACGAAAATAAAAAGAAAATACTTATGCTTAAAAATTATTTCAAAACTGCGTGGCGGAGCCTTTTAAAAAATAAAGTTTCGTCAGTTATCAATATCAGCGGACTTGCTATTGGTTTGGCAACAAGTATTATCATAATGCTTGTTGTTGTAAATGAATTCAGTTATGATAAATTTAATACTAACCTGAAAGACATTTACGTGCTGATGAAGAACCAGAAGCAGATGGACGGTATTTCTACCGGCGATGCTACAGCCGGGCCTATGGCTGCCAGTCTGCGTAATGAAATGCCGGAAACAAAATATGCTGCGCGCGTTGCAAACTTCGATAATCAGTTAATAGAAGCCGGTAATAAAACTATTTATGAATCGGGTATTTATACTGAACCTGATCTTTTCAATATTATGAGTTTCCCCGCTTTAGAGGGAAATCCTGTTACTGCATTGCAGGATGAAAATTCTGTGGTTATCACAGAACAAACAGCAAAAAAGTTATTTGGCAATGAAAACCCAATCGGTAAAATAGTGCTTACTGATAATAGCAGTTTTAAGATAGCGGCTGTCATTCGTGATGTTCCTGCAAACAGTACCATAAAATTTGATATGGCATTTTCTTTCAGCTATTTTGCAAAACAAAATGACTGGTTGAAGAAGTGGGATGATAACCGCATTCAAACATGGGTTCAATTAAAACCGGGTACCAATCTTGCCTTATTAAATCAAAAATTAACCACACTCCTTCAAACTCGTTCAGATGATAAATCAGTGTCTTTATTTTTATACCCATTATCTCAATTAAGATTATATAGAAGTTTTAGTAATGGCCTACCCAATGGAGGAAGAATTGACATGGTCATTTTATTGATCGCGCTTTGTGTATTTGTAATTCTTATTGCGTGTATAAATTTTATGAATATTTCTACTGCACGGTCAGAACACAGGGCACGTGAAGTGGGTGTAAGGAAAGTTTTAGGTGCAACAAGAAAGCTGATTATTTACCAGTTTTTGAGTGAAGCAATACTTATGACATTTATTTCGCTCCTCATAGCATTGTTCCTGGCACAATTAATTTTACCATTCTTTGATCAGTTCACAAACAATACTATCAAATTAAATTTAGCTGATTGGAAAATTTTGTCATTACTGGTGGTAATAGGGTTATTCACAGGGTTGGCTGCAGGAAGTTATCCTGCACTTTTCTTAAGCCGTTTTAAAATAATAAAAGTTTTAAAAGGAACATCTGCAAATGGTAAAACCGGAGCAGGCTTACGTAAAGCATTGGTCACAATTCAGTTTATAATTTCTATCTTTTTCATTATTGCTACAATCGCTATTTATAAACAGATAAATCATGTTGGAAACCGTTCGTTGGGTTATGACCAGGAAAACCTTATTGATATATCTGCTAAAGGCGACCTGGCAGGTAAATTTCAAATTTTAAAAAATGAATTAACCCAAATTCCCGGCGTTAGAAATATGACTGCAGGCTCTGATAACATTCTGCAGTTTGGAGGAAGCGTAACAGGTATGGATTATCCCGGAAAAATTCCCGGGCAGGAAATATCAGTGATAGTAAGTTCTGTACAATATGACTGGACAAAAACCGTGGGAATAAAAATGCTTCAAGGCAGAGATTTCAGTCCTGCATATGCAACTGATACGACTGCCTGCATCATCAACGAATCTACTGTACAAAAGATGAATTTAAAAGAACCGATCGTTGGTCAAAAGATTGGCAACAGTAGCATTATAGGAGTATTTCAAAACTTCGTTTATAATGACCCTTCAGGTATTATTGCACCAATGGTCATTTCATTAAATACAGGAAACCTGCCGCATTTTTTTGTTCGCATAAAAAATGATGATAATTGGAAAACTACAATTGCACAGATTAAAAAAGCGGTTAAAAAAATAAATAACAATTATCCTTTCGAATATTCTTTTACAAAAACAGATTACCAGGAGAGGTTTGAAGAATGGAGTTCTATAGGCCTTGTTGCAACGATTTTTGGTTGTATGGCAATATTCATTGCTTGTCTTGGTTTGTTCGGCCTGTCGTCTTTCCTTGCTGAAAAGCGTGGTAAAGAAATAAGTATCCGTAAAGTGTTTGGTGCAAATACCGGAAGTATATGGTTGTTACTTTCCAAAGATTTTTTAAAACCCGTTTTTCTCTCATTACTGATCGTGATACCCATATCAGTATGGCTTGCGCATGCTTTTCTTTCAGGCATTACTTACCATACAGAGTTGACCTGGTGGATGTTTGCGCTTGCAGGGGCACTTACTGTTATTATTGCATTGCTTACAGTCAGCTTCCAGGCGATAAAAGCGGCGGTGGCAAATCCGGTGGAGAGTTTAAGGAGTGAGTAAAGCAGAAAATTTCTATAATAAAAATAACTTAAAACTTATATAATGTTAAGAAATTATTTTAAAACCGCATGGCGGATCCTTTTTAGAAATAAAGGCCTTTCGATTATCAACTTAACAGGCTTGTCATTAGGAATGGCAGGTGCTGTACTGTTGCTTATGAATATCCAATTTGAATTAAGTGTTGATCAGTTTCACAAAAATAAAAATGAGCTTTACAGTACTTACACAAAGATTGAAGTAAATAACAAAACAGAGGCTTGGTTTGTGTCTTCTGCTTCTCTTGCACCTGCTTTAAAAAAAGATTACCCACAAGTAAAAGCAATAACAAGAATTGCGGGAACAGAGAAAGTATTTGATTACCATGATAAGAAGTTAAAAGCACAGGGCGATTATGCAGATCCTTCTTTTCTGGGTATGTTCAACTTCCCGTTGTTGAAAGGCAACTTACAAACTGCTTTGCAGGACGCACATTCAATTGTTATTACTGAGGATTTAGCGAAGAAGATTTTTGGCGATGCAGATCCTTTAAATAAAGTAATTACTGCTGATAACGCAGATCTATTTAATGTAACCGGCATACTAAAAAACCTTCCCAGCAATACTGATTTTCACTTTGATTATCTTATTTCCTGGAATTTTTTGCAGGCTAAAGGAATTGAAAATCCATCATGGGATAATCTTTACGTAAACACATATCTACAGTTACAACCAAACACCGATGTAGCGTTGTTAAACAATAAAATTGCGGATATCGTTTCAAAAAATGCCGGGCAAAAAAAACCGCAAACTTTTCTTTATCCTTTCAGTAAACAACATTTATATGGCAGGTTTGAAAATGGAATACCCGCGGGTGGAAATATTGATAATTTATACATGCTGGGCATCTTAGCCGGCATCATTCTGTTAATTGCCTGTATAAATTTCATGAACCTTTCTACTGCACGCAGTGAGAAGCGTGCAAAAGAAGTTGGCGTGCGTAAAGTAATGGGTGCTCAAAAGCGTGCATTGATACTTCAGTTTATTTGTGAATCTGTTTTGCTTGCTTTTTTTGCAGGAATAATTGCACTGTTAATTGTACAATTATTATTGCCGGTCTTTAGCGAACTTGCCAATGTTCACTTAATCGTTCCCTATGCTTCTGTAAGCTTTTGGATACTTGCAATTTGCTTTATCTTATTTACCGGATTCATAGCAGGCAGTTATCCTGCTTTTTATCTTTCTTCTTTCAAGCCGGTAATGGTTTTAAAAGGGATTTTTAAAAATGGCAGTGCACTGGTTACACCTAGAAAGGTATTAGTAGTAGTTCAGTTTGCCTTATCTATATTTCTTATAAACTTCACTGTCATTTTTCAAAAGCAAAACAACTATCTGCAAAACCGTGAAACAGGGTATGTAAAAGAGAACCTTGTATATCATGGTATCACAGATGACATACGCAAAAATTATGCGTTGCTGAAAAATGATTTAATAAGTTCTGGTATTGCAACATCTGTTTCTAAATCAAATACACCTATTACAAAATCCAGGAGGCTAATCACAGGTTTGAAATGGACCGGTATGAATGCCAATCAAAATACTTCTTTTGACGTTATTACTACAAACGGAGATTTTATTAAAACCAACGGTCTTGTATTATTAAGTGGCAGGGATATTGACATCAACACTTACCCATCCGATACGTCTGCCTGCCTTTTAAATGAAACTGCACTAAAACTTATGGGTTTGAAAATTCCACTAGGGCAGTTTATTAAAAATGGAAATGTTAACTGGAAAATTGTAGGCATTGTAAAAGATTTTTTGATTGGGGAAGCTGATGAAGCTAATAGTGCCTTGATGGTACAGGGTGATAAAAATGGTGATTTCGTCAGCATTCGTTTAGCCAATTCTTTTACACAAACTATTAAATCTGCCGAAGCTCTAATCAAAAAATACAATCCTGGCTTTTTAACTGAAATGCAGTTTGCGGATATTGATTATGCATTTAAGTTTCAGCATGAAAAAAGTACAGGTGCCCTGATAAATGGTTTTGCATTAATAGCCATATTTATTTCCTGTATGGGTTTGTTTGGTTTATCAGTTTATATGGCTGAGAAACGCATAAAAGAAATCGGCATCCGCAAAGTGCTGGGTGCAACGGTTTCAGCCGTTACCTATTTATTGGCGAAAGATTTTATTAAACTCATTGTTATTGCCATTGCAATTGCGTCGCCATTAGCATGGATGTTTATGAATTCATTTCTCAATCATTTTTCTTATCGCACAACAACAAGCTGGTGGATTCTACTTCTTACAGGTTTTATAGTTGTTTTTATTGCATTGATTACGATAAGTTTTCAATCAATAAAAGCAGCGATGGCAAATCCTGCGGATAGTTTGAGGAGTGAGTAAAGCGAAAAACGTCTATAAAAAAATAAATTAAAACTTATATCATGTTTAAAAATTATTTTAAGATCGCATGGCGCAGCATTGTTAAAAGTAAAATGTACGCTTTTATTAACATTGGCGGCCTCGCAATCGGTATGGCAGTAGCATTGATGATTGGCTTGTGGATATATGATGAAGTTTCTTTCAATAAAAATTTTGAGAATTATGACCGCATTGCACAGGTTGAGCAAAATTTAGTGAATAATGAGGTAGTGCAAACATGGGACAATACTCCTTTTCCGCTTGCAGCCGTACTCAGAAAAGATTATGGCTCCAGCTTTAAATATGTTGTGATGAGCACCGGTTTGCAGGCAGATCATATTCTTGCTTTTAATGATAAAAAATTAAAGGAGAATGGCGGATTTTTTGAAAGCAAGGCGCCTGACATGTTCGGCTTAAAAATGCTACATGGCGATAGGAACAGCTTAAATGATCCTTCTTCCATACTGATCTCTGCTTCTGCCGCCAAAGCTTATTTTGGTGACGATCCCGTTAGCTATCAGCACCCGATAGGTAAAATAATGAAAATTGATAACATGCCACCTTTAACAGTTGCCGGCGTGTATAAAGATTTTCCACGCAATTCAAGTTGCGCCGGTTTAGATTTTATGGCTTCCTGGGATTTTTTTTATAATAATACAGAATGGATCAGAACTATAAATGATAAATGGCGACCCAATTTTGCAAAGCTATTTGTTCAGTTGAATGATAACGAAAGCTTTGCTTCCGTATCGGCTAAAATTAAAGATGCGAAGCTAAAAAACATTAATGCCGATCTTCAAAAGAGTAAGCCCGCTCTTTTTTTGCAACCAATGAGTAAATGGCATTTGTATTCAGAATTCAAGAATGGAGTAAATGTTGGGGGCGCCATTCAGTATGTTTGGATGTTTGGAATCATTGGTTTATTTGTGTTGTTGCTGGCCTGCATCAACTTTATGAACCTCAGCACGGCAAGCAGTGAAAAGCGTGCAAAAGAAGTAGGAATCCGCAAAACAATTGGTTCGCTCCGCAGACAATTGATTATCCAGTTTTTTGTTGAATCGTTACTAACGGTAGTTTTCGCATTTATTTTATCAATATTAATTGCATGGCTTTCGTTGCCTTTTTTTAACGAGGTATCAGATAAACAAATGTTGCTTCCCTGGAACAATTTTTTCTTTTGGCTGATATGCGTGGCCTTTATGTTAATTACTGCATTGATTGCAGGAAGTTATCCGGCATTTTACTTGTCGTCATTTAGACCTGTAAAAGTTTTAAAGGGAACCTTTAAAGCCGGGCGCTTCGCCGCTATTCCGCGAAGAGTCTTGGTTGTGTTACAATTTACGGTTTCTGTTACCCTCATTATCGGGACGGTGGTAGTGTACCAACAAATACAGTTTGCAAAGAACAGGCCTGTTGGTTATAGCCGTGCAAACCTTATCAGCATTCCAATATCTAATTCATCAATCCACAATCACTTCGATGTAGTTAAAAATGAACTGATTCAAACGGGAACTATTGTATCTGCAGCAGAAGCAGGCACGCCCATAACAGCTCTTTGGAACAGCACCAGTGGTTTAAGCTGGCCGGGAAAAGACCCTAACCAATCCATTGATTTTGGAGTTGTGTATGCGTCTACAGATTATGGCAAAACGATAAACTGGCAATTAAAGGAAGGCCGTGATTTTTCAAGGCAATTTGCAACGGACTCGTCCAGCTTAATTCTAAATGAAGCTGCTGTTCATTTTATGGGATTAAAAAACCCTGTAGGACAAACAATAACCTGGTTTGGTGAACCCTTTGCGGTTATAGGTGTAATTAAAAATATGATAATGGCATCTCCTTATGATGAACCTAAGCCGGTTATTTTTAACGACCTGACCGGTCAGGGTGACTTCGTTATCGTTAAACTAAATGCTACCGTAAGTGCAAAAGACGCTATCAATAAAATTGGAGCAGTCTTTAAAAAGTTTAATCCGGAACAGCCCTTTGAATTTAAGTTTGTAGATGATGAGTATGCAACGAAATTCAGTGATGAAGAAAGAATCGGAAAACTTGCCAATGTGTTTGCACTGCTTGCTGTTATTATTTCCTGCCTGGGTTTATTTGGATTAACATCATTCGTTGCTGAACAGCGTAAAAAAGAAATTGGTGTACGCAAAGTATTAGGCGCATCTGTATTCAATGTGTGGAATTTGCTTTCCAAAGATTTTGTCGTTTTAATAATTATTTCTTTCGTGGTAGCAGTTCCACTTTCTTATTATTTCATGCATCGGTGGCTTCAGAATTATATATACCGAACAGAATTATCATGGTGGGTTTTTGCCGTAGCGTGTATTGGCTCCCTGTTTATTACAATACTCGTTGTAAGCTTCCAGGCGATAAAAGCAGCGGTGGCAAACCCTGTGGAGAGTTTGAGAACGGAATAGTTAATTATGAATGATGAATTATGAATGATGAATGAATTTCACTTTGACTTATAACTTAAAACTTACAATCATGTTTAAAAACTATTTCAAAATCGCCTGGCGAAACATTCTTCGCAGTAAAGGATCTTCTTTTATCAACATTAGCGGATTGGCAATAGGAATGGCTAGCGCTATTCTTATTTTTTTATGGGTACAAAATGAGATTAGCTATGATCGGTTTCATAAAAACATTGATAGCTTGTACGAGGTATGGGGCAATGATGTATATAATGGGGAAGTACAAAGCGGAATAAACACGCCTGAAATTATGGGCCCGGTTTTAAAAAATGATGTACCCGAAATAGATAAAGTATCACGCATTAGTTGGGACCCGAATTTTGTTCTTTCTGGTAACGATAAAAGTCTCAAAGCTCCCGGAAATTTTGTTGACCCTGATTTCCTCACTATGTTTAGCTTCCCGCTTTTAAAGGGCGACGCAAAAATAGCTTTGAACGATCCCTATTCAATTGTATTAACTGAAAAGCTTGCAAAAAATATTTTTGGGAATGATGATGTGATTGGAAAAGTAATAAAGGTTGAGAATAAAGAGAATTATAAAGTAACCGGTGTTTTAAAAGACCTTCCTAACAATACACAATTCAATTTTGATTACCTGTTGTCTTATGAACATAACAGCATTAAAGGATATATTGATAGTGATTGGACAGATGTTTCTATCCGCACTTTTGTAATGCTAAAGCCTAATACGTCTTTTAATGCAGCAAATGCTAAAATTAAAAATGTTATTGTACAGCATTCCGGTAAAAGAGCTAAAACAACTGAGTTCTTATATCCTGTTAGCAAGCTTAGGTTATATTCTGATTTTAAAAATGGGAAACCTGTTGGCGGCCTTATAGAACGTGTACGCATATTCAGCCTCATTGCAATATTAATTCTGTTAATTGCATGTATCAATTTTATGAACCTTTCTACTGCGAGAAGTGCAAAGAGAGCAAAGGAAGTTGGCATTCGCAAAGTGGTTGGCGCAGGCAGAAAGTCTTTAATAAACCAGTTTCTCGCAGAGTCAATTGTAGTAGCATTTATTTCAGGCGCACTTGCAATACTAATAGTGCAGCTTTGTTTGCCTGCATTCAACCACCTTGTGCAAAAACAATTATTCATTGATTATGGAAGTGCCTATTCCTGGATTGCGGCTATAGGCTTTATTTTATTTACCGGTATTCTGGCAGGCAGTTACCCGGCGTTTTTTTTATCAGCATTTAAACCTGTAGTTGTTTTAAAGGGGGTATTTAAAAGGATGAATGCATCGGTTACACCACGTAAAGTGCTTGTAGTGCTGCAATTCACTTTTGCAATTGCACTGATTATTTGCACAATAATTATTGCAAAGCAAATTAAATATGCACAACAAAGAGAAACGGGATATAATAAAAAAAACCTGGGTTATGTATTTATACAGGGTGATATTGATAAGAATTACGGGTTGATAAAAAATGCTTTATTAAGTTCAGGTGTTGCCACATCAATAAGTAAAACACAGGCACCTTTAACACAAAACTGGAGTGCGGGCATTAGTATGAACTGGCAGGGAAAAGACCCGAATACTAAAATACAGGTTAACCGTTACACGGAAGACGGCGGCCTTGTAAAGACCGCAGGAATGCAACTGGTTGAAGGCAGGGATATTGACATTAAAAATTTTCCTTCCGACTCAACTGCCTGTTTGATCAGCGAAGCTGCTGTAAAAGCTATGGGCTTTAAAAATCCGATAGGGCAAAACATCTTTGATGACCCGGTTAGCTGGCATGTTGTAGGTGTAATAAAAGATTTTATTCTTGAATCTCCTTATCAGTCCATAAAGCCTTTCATGATTAAAGGGCCGAAATATGGAGGAAATGTTGTTTACATTAGGTTTGACAGCGACAGAACTACCGGACAAAACCTGGCAACAGCAGGAAAAATTTTCAAGCAATATAATCCTGCTTATCCATTTGAATTCCATTTTGCCGATGAAGAATATGCTCAAAAATTTACTGATGAAAAGTTAACGGAAACTCTCGCTTCACTTTTTGCCTCGCTTACCATTTTTATATCATGTCTTGGCTTGTTTGGTCTTGCCATGTATATGGCAACAAACAGGATAAAGGAAATAGGTGTTCGCAAAGTATTGGGCGCTTCTGTTACTAACATTACGCTCTTATTATCAAAAGATTTTGTAAAGCTCGTTGCCATATCAATTGTAATTGCATCACCAATTGCATGGTGGGCGATGCATCAATGGTTGCAAAACTATGATTATAGAATTTCGATAAGCTGGTGGATATTTTTAATTGCAGGAGTCGTTGCTATTTTCATAGCCTTACTAACAGTTAGTTTCCAGGCAATAAAAGCAGCGATGGCAAATCCAGTGGAGAGTTTGAGAAGTGAGTAGCCTCCTAACCCTCAAACGAAATTTTTGAAGCGGGAAGTTTTTTTGTAAAGGGAGAATAAGAATCTTTACTATTTGTCGGTTTACTATTAAGGTATTAATTATCAATAAATGAAAAATTAAAATCAAATTAAATGTTTAAGAATTATCTCAAAACTGCATGGCGGAACCTTTTTAGAAACAAAGGATTTTCCATTACCAATATTCTTGGTTTAGCAATTGGCATGGCTTGCACTATTTTCATTTTATTGTGGGTGCATGATGAACTTACGTACGACAGGTTTCAAAAAAACTATGATAACATTTACCAGGTGATTGCCAACCGGGATTTTAATAACCAGGTTTTCACTGACAGAAGTATGGCGCTCCCGCTTGCCAGTGCGCTTGAAAGCAGCTTACCACAGATAAAACATGCAGTGGTTACGACGCAACAACAATCGCATATCATTAGTATTGGCGATAAAAAACTAAAGCTAAATAGTTATACGGTAAGCAAGGATTACTTTAAAATGTTTACTTACAAGTTTATTAAAGGCAGTGTGGCAACTGCAATACCCGATGCTTACTCAATTGTGTTAACAAAATCTGCTGCTAAATCATTATTTGGAGATGCAAACCCAATTAATAAAGTGGTAAAGGTTGATAACGATTATAATGCGAAAATTTCTGCTGTTATTGAAGATGTGCCCGGCAATTCAACCTTTCAGTTTGATTATATAGATGCATTTAATTATAATAACCCGGATACAAAAGCATCCATGAATGAATGGGTAAATTCATCATGGAATGTATTTATTCAAACAGCAGCCAATGCAGATACGGCCTCGTTAAATAAGGCCATCACCCAAGTAAAAAGGTCGCACGGCCATGATAAAATCAGCAGCTACTTTGTTTTCCCGATGAGCCACTGGCATTTGTACAATGATTTTGAAAACGGTAAAAATACCGGCGGCATGATTGAGTATGTGCGCCTATTTTCAATAATTGCTCTTATCATTTTACTAATTGCCTGTATCAACTTTATGAATCTCTCTACCGCAAGAAGCGAGAAACGCGCAAAAGAAGTTGGCATCAGGAAAACGCTTGGCTCTAACAAAAAACAATTGATATTCCAATTCTATTCCGAATCATTCATCTTAACATTCATTTCTTTTGTTCTTGCCATTATTGCGGTTGCTTTATTGTTGCCATCGTTTAATTTAATGGTAGGTAAACAACTTTCTTTAAACGTAACGGGGCCTTTGTTTTGGTTGATCGCACTGGGTATTATCTTATTTACGGCTTTTGTTGCAGGTAGCTATCCCGCCTTATATCTATCATCATTCAACCCCATAAAAGTCTTAAAAGGAACGGTTGTTTCCGGTAAAAAAACAATCTTGTCAAGGCACATCCTGGTTATTTCCCAATTTGTAATTTCTATATTATTAATATCTGCCACTATTATTGTTTACCAACAAATACAACATGTACAGGAACGTGATATGGGTTATAATCCTAATGGCCTCATCATGATTCCTTCAACACCGGATACCGATAAAAATTTTTCTGCTTTAAAACAAGAATTGCTTACATCGGGCATTATTACAGATGTTACAAGAACTTCATCTCCAATAACAGAAGTGTGGTGGAATACCGACTCACCGGATTATGATGGCAAGCCTGCGAATGCACAAATCATTATGGGTGGTTTGGGAACTGATGTTGATTTTGCAAAAACGATGGGCGTGAACATTTTGCAAGGCCATGATTTTGCTGGCACCCCTGCTGATTCGTCTTCAATGATGTTAAATAAAGCCGCCGTAGATGCGATGAAATTGAAAAATCCTATCGGCATGCAAATGCGCTATGGCAAAAGAACTTATACGGTGACTGGCCTTACTGACAATGTTATAATGAATTCGCCATTTGAACCTGCATATCCGATGATGTTTCTTTATGAGCCGAAAAATTCAAGCATGAATACCATGCGCATAAAAGCAGGTATACCCGCTCAAAAGGCCATCGCTCTTCTGCAAACTGTATTTAAAAAATACAATCCTTCCGTGCCTTTTGAGTATCAATTTGTTGACCAGGAATTTCAAAAGAAATTTATCACGGAAGAGTTAATCAGCAAACTCACTAATATTTTTTCAATGCTCGCAATCTTTATTTGCTGTCTGGGCCTTGCAGGTTTGGCATCCTTCACTATTGAAAAACGTTTCCGCGAAATCGGTGTGCGAAAAGTGCTGGGCGCAAGTGTACAGCAGTTACTCATACTTATATCAAAAGAATTTTTAAAACTGGTTGCAATTGCATTTGTAATTGCTGTGCCGCTTACCTATTTGCTAATGACTCACTGGCTGGAGAATTATAAGTACCGCATCCATATTAATTTGTGGCTATTTGCTAATGTTGGCATTGCAATGTTCGTATTAACATTGGTTGTAGTGAGTTTAAATACGATTAAAGCGGCGACAAGTAATCCTGTAAAGAGTTTGAGGAGTGAGTAAAGAACTTGAAAAGTGAATCGTCCATCGTGAATAAAACTTATAACCAAAGACTTACAATTTAAAACTTCTATTATGTTTAGAAACTATTTCAAAACAGCGTTCAGAAATATCAGGGCTAACACGCTTTTTACATCATTAAATGTAATTGGTCTTGCAATTGGTTTATGTGTTTGCATCATTTTGTTTGCTTATGTTTCTTATGAGTTGAGTTTTGACCGAACGTATAAAAATGCCGCAAACATTTACAGGGTAAACCTTCAAACAGGAGATGCACTGGGATACAAAAAATTTTCAACTACTCCCAATGCCGTTGCACCTGCACTCGTTCAAAGTATTCCACAGGTAAGATCTACAACACGTTTAGTTAAACAAGAATTCGGTTCACCTGTGTCTTTAAAAGTGAATGATAAGAATTTTGTAGAAAAAGGTCTGTTCCTCGCAGACGCATCTGTTTTTCAAATCTTCAATTTTAATTTTATAGAAGGCAATTCACAAACAGCTTTCACGCAGCCTAAATCAATTGTTCTTTCACAATCCGCAAAAGAAAGATTGTTTGGCAATCAATCAGCAATCGGCAAACTAATTTATGTAAACAGCAATGATACGTTACATGTTTCGGGCATATATAAAGATTTGCCGAAAAATAGTTCCATTAATTGTGATATGATTTATAACATCATGGATTCGTGGATGGGAAAACAACCATGGTGGAGTAATCCCAGCTATGAAACTTATTGCCTGTTGCAACCGAACGCAAACATTGCAGATATTGAAAGGCAGGCAAATGAGATCCTATACAAAAATGTTGGTGCAGATACGGCATACTTTAAGCATTTACTTTTTCAGCCACTTACAAAAATTCATTTGTACTCCTCAGATTTAAGAGAAGGATACGCATCAAATTACGGGGATATCAATAGTGTAAAAACATTGTTGTTTTTGAGTTTGCTGGTATTATTGATTGGCTGCATTAATTATATGAATCTTGCTACTGCGCGCTCACAGAAACGTGCAAAAGGCATTGGTGTAAACAAAATGCTCGGTGCAAATGTGCGCCAGATGCTCATGCTTTTTTATATTGAAACAGCAGTGCTTTCTCTTATTGCAATTGGCATTGGCTATATGCTGGCATTTATTTCTATTCCTTTATTTCAAAATATTACCGGAATTGAATTAAGCCATTCTGCTATATACAGCCTACCTGTTTTACTGAGCCTTTTAATTACATGGCTGATCGTAACCATTGTTGCGGGAAGTTATCCTGCTATTTCCATGTCGCGGATTTCTCCAATGGTGTTAATGAATAAAACAAAGCTGAAAAATTCTTTTGCGGATATTATTCGCAAAACGCTGGTGGTATTTCAGTTTGCTGCTTCTGTTATCTTAATTGTTGCTGTCATTGTTATTGTACAGCAGACGCATTTTATGGAAAACAAAGATTTACGATATAATCCAAATGGTGTGGTCGCATTGCCGGTCACATCGGCACAACAAGTAGAAATTACGCTTGCAATAAATGATTTGAAAAGATTATCAAACGTCGAAAATGTTTCTGCAGTGCAGTCAATTCCCGGAGAAACAGAAAGTGGAAAATCAGTTCGTAAGTCAACAACAGATGAAACAGGATTTACTACGTGGACATGCCATTCCGATGCCTCAATAATTTCAACCATGCAACTGCAATTACTGGCAGGCACCACATTGCCACAATCGCTTGCAAAAGGAGATACTGTTTGTTATGCACTCATTAATGAAGCCGTTGCAAAATATCTTGGCTTCAAAACACCACAGGACGCAATTGGCAAAAATATCATAACTGAAATAGCAAGAAAATCAGTGGTGACAGGCGTTGTAAAGAATTTTAATTATAAATCTTTAAAAGATGATATAGGTGGATACATGTATTATGAAGCAAACGCCGGTGAGCCCGTGGGAACTTTGCTCGTTCGATATAATACACACAACTTACCGCTGCTGATGCAACAATTGCAAAATGTATTCAGGAATGATTTACCCAATACAGCTTTCGATTATGAGTTTTTAGACAAGCATGTTCAGAACTTATATGCATCGGAAAGACATACTGCAAATGCCGCCACTGTTTTCTCTTTATTAGCCATATTAATTGCATGCCTTGGCTTGTTTGGATTAGTATCGTTCACCGCTGAACAACGAACAAAGGAAATCGGCATACGCAAGGTTTTGGGGGCCAGTGTTTCGGGTGTTACAACATTACTGGTAAAAGATTTTTTAAAGCTGGTACTGCTTGCATTTATTCTTGCTTCTCCTGTTGCTTATTGGGCAATGAACAAATGGTTACAGGGTTTTGCTTATAGAATAAACATTTCATGGTGGGTATTTGGGATAGCTGGATTAAGTGCTTTATTCATTGCATTAATTACGGTAAGTTTCCAGGCAATAAAAGCAGCGGTTGCCAACCCGGTGAAGAGTTTGAGAACGGAGTAAATAATTGAAAATTTGAAATTACAAATCATAGATCAATAAATCATACATCATAAATCAACTTCTATGTTTAAAAATTATCTCAAAAGCGCATGGCGCAATTTATTGAAGAATAAAATTTCTTCTGCTATAAATATAGGCGGGCTTGCCATTGGAATGGCTGTAGCAATGCTTATTGGCTTATGGATTTTGGATGAGTTGTCTTTTGATACTTACAATGAAAATTATAGTTCCATTGCCCAAATTGCAAGAAAAGAAATATCAAATGGAGATGTATCTATTTCAGAAGGAAGTAATCATTTCCCCATTCCACTGGCGGCTGAGTTAAGAACAAATTATAACAACGTGTTTAAGCATGTTGCTCTTGCTTCGGAAAGTAGTGAGCACGTGATTTCTTTCGACAACAAACAGTTTTCAGAACAAGGATTGTATGTAGAAAAGGATTTTACAAACATATTTACCTTTAAAATGTTGGCAGGAACAAGTGCTGGTTTTGATGAGCCGAATTCTATCCTTTTAAATAAATCTATGGCTTCATCTCTTTTTGGCAAGGTAAACCCGGTGGGAAAAGTTTTAAAATTAGATAACAAACAAATTGTAAAAGTAACCGGCGTATTTGAAGATTTTCCAAACAATACTAAACTTTATGATGTTGGTTTTTTTTGCCCGTTCAGCCTGCTTGTCAACTCAAATCAATCTGTAAAAAATGAATTAGATGATTGGGGCAATAGTTCTTTTTTCATTTATGCCCAAACAGTCCCGGGCGTGTCAATGAAAAAAATATCCGGTGTAATTAAAAATGTTTATTGGTCTAAAATTAAAAATAGCCAACCGCAATCATCCGGATATAAAGTTGATCTTTTTCTTCATCCGATGAAGGACTGGCATCTTCGTTCTGAATGGAAAAATGGTGTGCAGGAAGGTGGAGAAATTGAAACAGTTTGGTTATTTGGTATCATTGGCATATTTGTATTGTTGCTGGCTTGTATCAACTTCATGAATCTTAGTACGGCGCGTTCTGAACAAAGGGCAAAGGAAGTTGGTGTTCGTAAAACATTAGGCTCATTAAAAAGCCAGCTGATAAAACAATTCTTTAGTGAATCGCTTTTAGTTGTATGTATTGCTTTTACAGTAAGCATAATCATTGTATTTCTAAGTTTAAACTGGTTTAATGCAATAGCAAATAAGAAAATAAGTTTTCCCTTTTCAAACTATTTATTCTGGATTTCTTCCATCGTGTTTATTTTGATTACCGCTTTTATTGCAGGCTGCTATCCTGCTTTATATCTTTCTTCTTTTAAGCCTGTAAAAGTTTTGAAAGGCGCTTTTAAAGCGGGCAGGTTTTCAAGCACTCCAAGAAAAGTATTAGTAATCTTACAATTTGTTGTTTCAATAATTCTTATCGTCGGAACAATTGTAGTGTATCGTCAAATTCAGTACGCACAAAACCGTCCTATTGGTTATAACAGAAACGGATTAATTCACATCCAAATGAATACACAGGACCTTAATGGAAAATACGATGTGCTTCAAAAAGAATTGCTAGCTTCCGGTGGTGCAATTGGCTACGCACAATCATCAAGCGCTACCACTGAAAATAATTATTTCGACGACCATTTTGAATGGGAGGGTAAAGATGCCAATATACAAAAACAAGGTTTTGCATTAAGAGCAGTTTCCTATGATTATGGTAAAACAGTAGGCTGGCAAGTTATAGCAGGCCGTGATTTTTCAAGAAGTTTTCCTACGGATACCAAAGCTGTCATTTTAAATGAATCTGCTGAAAAATATATGCATTTAAAGAATCCTGTTGGCAAGACGCTTAAATGGAACAACAAGGTGTTTACGATTGTTGGTGTAATTAAAGATATGGTAACAGAATCACCCTATACAGGTGTACAACAAAGTTTATTTTTTATGGTTCCTGATATTACCCCCAATATTACCATCAGGTTAAATCCGCAATTGAGTGCAAGTGAGGCTATCAGCAGAATTCAGCCTATCTTCAGAAAACTCAATCCATCATCACCATTCGAATACAAATTTGTGGATGACGAATATGCGCACAAATTTGCTGCTGAACAACGAATCGGTACGTTAGCAGCAACCTTTACATTACTCGCTATATTTATTTGCTGTCTTGGCATATTCGGCATGGCATCGTTCGTAGCAGAGCAGCGTACGAAAGAAATTGGAGTACGAAAAGTGTTAGGTGCATCAGTGTTTAACCTCTGGCAATTACTATCAAAAGATTTTGTAATGATGGTATTGATTTCATTTCTTATTGCTACCCCAATCGCTTATTATTTTATGCACAACTGGCTGCAGAATTATCAGTACAGAACAAATTTATCTTGGTGGATTTTTGCTGCTGCAGGATGTGGTGCATTGCTGATTACTTTATTAACAGTGAGCTTCCAGGCAATAAAAGCAGCGGTAGCAAACCCTGTGGATAGTTTGAGAACAGAGTGATAAATGTGAATAGGGAATAGATTAACTAGAATTCGAAAAATCATACATCACAAATTAAAACTTATGTTTAAAAATTATTTCAAAATAGCCTGGAGAAATTTATTGAAGAGAAAAGCCTTTTCTCTCATTAATATTTTTGGTTTAGCAATCGGTATCGCTGTTTGTTTAATTATCATATTATTTATC
>Ga0208357_1000549_pt1 | contig 30101 bp, 26 predicted proteins | sample NGESurdeep092012_6_FD_184487 | JGI IMG/M metagenome (GOLD analysis project Ga0208357, IMG submission 184487) | Arctic peat soil microbial communities from Barrow, Alaska - NGEE Surface sample F52-2 deep-092012 (SPAdes) | ecosystem: Environmental > Terrestrial > Soil > Wetlands > Peat ...
CAGCTCGCACCAGGCAAGCCAGGCTACTGGCGTCCAACCCTCGGAATCTGCAGCTGCCCGGTTCACCAGGACTGCAAACATGTCGCGGCAACCCTGCTCGCGGGCAACGCTGAAGCCGTGCGCGAGCGGGTGCCGATCGCAGCACCGGTCACCCCTGTCGTCCCGCAGGCGGCGTGGAAGGCGGCGCTGGGTTTGCCGGCACGCCTCGGTTCACATGCCGGCGGGCCGAGCGAGACTCCGTCGCGGGCGGGCCGGATCGGCACGGGCGGGCCATTCCCCTACGATCAGCGGCCTCCGGCTCCGCTCGCCCTGCAGTTCGAGTTGCGCGAGTCTGCGCGTCGCTCGCAAGGGCGGTGGCAACGCACCTCGACGATCACGGTCGCGGCATCCGTCGGCGCGACCGAGAATCTGCTCATCGCGGTCCGTCCGGTCGTGCGCAGCAATCGCGGTCGGTGGGTGACCTCGAACGTTGGGTGGGGATCACTGCACTATCAAATCAACCGGTTGAATCTCGACGAGCGGCAGGTGCGGTGGTTCGGGCAGTTCTCCGCGGTGAGCAAGGCGGCGCACGGCGTGTATCTGGGCCAAGACCCGGAGAGGATCATCCTCAACGACTACAGCAGCCCACTGCTCTGGAACCTGCTCGACCAGGCGACAAGCCTCGGAATAGCGCTCGTCAGTTCCAAGAACGAGGGTGCCGTGCACGTTGCGCCAAGCACAGCAGTGAGCTTGGATGCGTCACGCGGCACAGCTGCGTCACGCAGCACGGCTGCGTCACGCGGCACAGCTGCGTCCGCTGGCGCACACGGAGACCTCACGCTTACAACAGTCGTCTCGTTCGGCGACCGGCGCGTCGATCCGCGCGCGGTCGGCACGATCGGCGACCACGGCCTCTACAGCGTTGAGTGGGGCGCCGGCAGCCCTGGCGGCTCCGGTACTTCCGCGCCGACGATCACGCTCGCCCCGACCGCGGAGCCTCTGACGGGCGATCAACGCAGGCTACTCGCGGCCGACTCGCTGACCATCCCGGCGGAAGACGTCGGCGAATTTCTCGGCGAGTACTACCCGGTGCTGCGCCACAGCGTCGCGATCACCAGCACGGATGCCTCGGTCGTGTTCCCAGAAATCACCCCACCCGTGCTCGTGCTCACGGCACGCTACGAGCCAAAGCACGTGCTGCGGCTCGACTGGGATTGGGAGTACCGCTACGGCGAACACATTGCACGCAAGCCGTTCCGCCCGGATCCAACGGAGACGGGAACACGCGACGTCAAGGCCGAAGAGGCCACCCGCGCCGGCGCGGACATGGCGCTCACCGACTACCTCGCCGGAATCGCCGACGACGCCGCACTTTCCGACAACGTCACGGTCGCGTTGACGCGGGCCCCGGCATCCACAACGGTCACACTGCTGGAGATCGACGCGGCAGAATTCACGGTACATGCCCTGCCAGTTATACGTGCATTGCCGGGTGTGCGCGTCGACGTCGTCGGCGAACAGCCCGACTACCGCGAGTTGACAGGCACACCGTCGCTGACGGTCTCAACTGTCGAGACGGACCAGCGCGACTGGTTCGACCTGGGCGTGCTCGTGCAGCTCGGCGGCCGGAGCATTCCGTTCGGTCCGCTGTTCACCGCGCTGGTGAAGGGCCAGTCGAAGCTGAAACTGATCGACAACTCGTACCTGTCGCTCAAACAACCCGTATTCGACCGGTTGCGCGAACTGATCGCCGAGGCGGGCGACCTCGACGAATGGGAGACCCGCCCTCGGATCAACCGCTATCAGGCCAGCCTCTGGGCCGACTTCGAAGACCTCGCCGACGAGTCCGAACCCGCCGTCGCCTGGCGCGCCGCCGTCGGCGGGTTGCTTGCCCTCGCTGAAACGGATGCCGTGCCCACGCAGAACACGCCGCTGCCGGACGGCCTGAACGCGACGCTGCGCCCGTATCAGACGGATGGCTACGAATGGCTTATATTCCTCTGGCGGCATGGACTCGGAGGGATTCTCGCTGATGACATGGGACTCGGCAAAACCTTGCAGACTCTGGCGCTGATCGCGCATGCGCGCTCATCTGGTGGTCGCCCTTCGAGACGGCCGCGGGCGGCCTCCTCAGGAACCGTAGCCCGCGAGCGAAGCGAGCGGGCGTATCGAGACCCCACCCGCGCCTCCGAGCGCATCCCACGAGGTCTCGATACAGTCGCAAGCGCTCCTTACTCGACCAGCGAGACAGCACCGTTTCTCGTCGTCGCACCGACCTCCGTGGTCTCGAACTGGGTGAGCGAAGCTGCGCGCTTCACGCCCAATTTGGCTGTCACGGCCATCACGAAGACTCAGAAAAAGTCGGGCGCTCCCCTGGCCCAGACCTGGGCCGGAGCGGATGTCGTGATCACCTCGTACACCCTGTTCCGGCTGGATTTCGAGCTATACCAGGCGCAGGACTGGGCCGGCCTCGTCCTGGACGAGGCCCAGTTCGTGAAGAACCATGCGGCCAAGGCCGCGCAGTGCGCGCGCGACTTAGACGCGCCATTCAAGCTCGCGGTCACCGGCACACCGCTCGAGAACAATCTGATGGAACTGTGGTCGCTGCTGGCGATCACCGCCCCCGGACTGTTCCCGTCGTCGCGGCGATTCACCGAGCAATATGTGCGCCCGCTACAGCACGAGAACAGTCGCGGCGACAGCGCTGCGCTGCTCGGGCGGCTGCGCCGACGCATCCGCCCGCTCATGATGCGCCGCACGAAGGAGCTGGTCGCGCCTGAACTGCCGGCCAAGCAGGAGCAGGTGCTACAGATCGAGTTGGCGCCGAAGCACCGCAAACTCTACGACACGTTCCTGCAGCGCGAGCGGCAGAAGCTGCTCGGGCTGATCGAGGACTTGGATCGCAACCGGTTCATCGTCTTCCGCTCCCTCACCCTGTTGCGGATGCTCGCCCTCGACGCCTCGCTCGTCGACGAGCAGTATGCGTCGGTTCCGTCCAGCAAACTGGATGCCCTGTTCGAGCAACTTGAGGATGTGCTGGCCGAGGGCCATCGGGCCTTGATCTTCAGCCAGTTCACGTCGTTCCTGCACAAGGCCGCCGAGCGGCTTGAGGCGCGAGGAATCGAGTACGCGTACCTGGACGGGTCGACGCGGCGACGCGCATCCGTCATCAATGGGTTCAAAGACGGCAGCGCCCCGGTGTTTCTGATCAGCCTCAAGGCAGGTGGTTTCGGCCTGAATCTAACCGAAGCGGACTACGTTTTTCTGCTCGACCCGTGGTGGAACCCGGCGACCGAGGCGCAGGCGGTGGACCGCACGCACCGCATCGGGCAGAACAAGAATGTGATGGTCTACCGGATGGTCTCCTCCGGCACCATAGAAGAGAAAGTCATGGCGCTCAAGGAACAGAAGTCGCGACTGTTCGATGCAGTACTCGACGACGATGCCGTATTCAGCACGTCGTTGACGGCCGACGACATCCGCGGGTTGTTGGAGAGCTGACCGCCCGCCTTGCCGGGTGCCCGGCCGCTGGGCTCTGTTACGGCGCATGACCCGGCGGATTGGCAGAAGGGGCCTGAGTTCCTAGTGTGGGACTCACCCCAATTTCGTCCCATCGCCAAGCATCCGGCCGCACCGAAAGGCATCCGCTATGTCGTCACCCACAACAATCGCTACCGAGATCCCCATCGTCACGGCAGGCGAGCGCACCAGCAGGCTCACGAAGGCGGGTGCCGCGTGGGGGGAACGGATCACGACGAATCCTGCGAATGCACAGCTTACTTATACGGTCACTGGCCAGGGCGAGGGCTCCGTTGCGTCGGTCATCGCGGCCGGCCGCCACACGTTCGTCGTCGACGAACCGGCTGCACTCGCGGGCGACGATGTGGCAGCGAGCCCCGTCGAGTTCGCTCTGGGTGCCCTCATTTCCTGCCAGATTGTGGTGTACCGGCTGTATGCGCAGAACCTCGGCATCCGCGTCGACTCGATTTCGGCAACCGCAGAGGGCGACCTCAATGTGGAAGGGCTGTTCGGGATCGACGAGTCCGTTCGCCCCGGATTTTCTGCCGTGCGCCTCAAGATCAATGTGACAGGACCCGAGGATGCCGCGCGCTACGAGGACCTGCACCGCGCCGTCGACGCCCACTGCCCCGTTCTCGACCTATTTGCCAACGCGACCCCAGTGAGTGTTGAGCTCGTCGCGAACTGAGGTCCGGCCCGCCTCACGCTAACTCGGACTTTGAGCGCTAGCCCGGACCGGAATGCGCTTTCCCGTCCGGTTTAGCGTGAAGAGTCCGGGCTAGCGTAAAGGGCAGGCGAGGGGCGGGCATCGGCGCAAACACAGGGGCAAGCGCAGCGCAGCGACCGCCGCCCGCGTTACAGCACGGCGCTCGACGGCGCCCACAGGTTGATGTCGGCATCCATCGCGTATTCGTCGATCGCAGCAAGCTCAGTTGCGCTGAAGGTCAGGTTGTCGATGGCTGCGACATTGGCCTCGAGTTGTGCGACCGACGACGCCCCGATCAGCGCAGAGGTGACCGAGCTGTTGCGCAGCGTCCACGCGATGGCAAGCTGCCCCAGTGTTTGTCCGCGACCCGCAGCGATCTCGTTGAGGCTCCGGATGCGCGCCAGCGTGTCCTCACTCAGCATCGCCTTGCGCGCCGACCCCTCGCGCGCGACCCTCGAATCACCCGGCACACCGTCGAGGTAGCGATCCGTCAGCAGGCCCTGGGCGAGCGGGGAGAACGGGATGCAGCCGACGCCGAGCTCGGTCAGGGTGTCGAGCAGGCCATCCTCGATCCAGCGGTTGAACATCGAATACGACGGTTGGTGGATCAGCAGCGGTGTGCCGAGGTCGGCAAGGATCTCGGCGGCACGACGGGTGCGCTCGGGCGAGTACGACGAGATGCCCGCGTACAGCGCTCGCCCGCTGGTGACGGCCGTGTGCAGTGCCCCCATTGTCTCCTCAAGCGGTGTGTCCGGGTCGGCGCGGTGCGAGTAGAAGATGTCGACGTAGTCAAGGCCCAGGCGTTTCAGCGACTGGTCGAGGCTCGCCAACATGTACTTGCGAGACCCCCATTCGCCGTAAGGGCCGTCCCACATGTCGTAGCCGGCCTTCGACGAGATGATCAGTTCGTCACGGTGCGGTGCGAAGTCGCGGCGAAAGTGCACGCCGAAGTTCTCCTCAGCGCTGCCGTAGGGCGGGCCATAGTTGTTGGCCAGGTCGAAGTGTGTGATGCCGAGATCGAACGCGCGGCGCAGAATAGCCTGCTGCGTTTCCATCGGCTTGTCGCCGCCGAAGTTCTGCCAGAGTCCGAGTGACACGGCGGGCAGTTTCAGGCCGCTGCGCCCCACTCGGCGATATGGCATGGTTTCGTAGCGGTCGTTGGCAGGGAGATAGGTCATACCTCGATGATTGCATGGTGGCGACACTGCTGCTGGGCGTGGTTACGCCGACCGGAGCTACGTGCGGCCGAGAGCGCTTCGCCGTGACTTACTGGCGCGATGCGCGCCGGCGCGCATCCATTGGCCGCTTCCGCCCATCCAAGTGGGTGCCTTGACTTCGGGCATACCCTTGACCATCCGGATAAGCCAGCCGGACGTCTCGATGCTGTGATGGTGATACCAACATAAAAGTACGCCGTTGTCCACATCAGTAGGCCCGTGATTTTGCCAGGGAATGACGTGATGAATCTCGGCCCAGCGTGCGGGAATATTGCAGCCGGGAATGATGCAGGTCTCGTCTCTGGCGCCGATTGCTCGACGTTGCGCCGCTGTGAAGAAGCGCTCCTTGTCGCCCAGATGCAGAATCTCGCCGTCACCGCCTATGAAGATCTTCTGCATCCCCCCTGCGCAGATCAGCCGTTTGACTGTCTTCATCGAAACTGGAGCTTCGACGCCTTCGACCCACCCGACTCCGTTGCCGTCGGCGAGATCGGCGGCATTGACGTGAACCATGACCTGTGGAGCAGCTCCACCCATTTTCGGTGTGCTGCCGTTGCGACCGGCGCCGTCGAGGATACAGCGAAGAATGTCCGCTCGCTTCTGGTCGGTTGTTCGACTGTCGCCAATGATTCCACCGACGGAGTCCTCTGCACCCGGGACGCTTTCTCCGGCATCCATCCGAGCCTGCTCTTGTGCGCTGGGAAATTTCGTCGTCGAATGCGCAGACAGGTAGGTGTCGAACATCGTGTCCATTACGCCGCGGAGCTCGGGAGTGGCACTGCCACGGATGGGATACAGCCCGTCCTTCAGCCGACCGAATCCAAAACTGCTTCGCGGCTCCACCGTTGAATCGCTGGGTGCGGCGCCATCAGGATTCAACCGCGCCGTCCACACGCCCACCTGCCCGCGGATGAGGTCGGCCGCGAACGCGAGCCCGGCTCCGGGCATTCCGGCGGTTTCGTCGGTGATTGCACCCGTTGCGCTCGCGACCAAGGCGCGTTCCGCGACAGCAACTTCTTGCGGAGCACAAAATAAGGGCAACGCGTCGAGACCGTTGATGATGAATTCTGCAGCATCGGTGCCCAACGTTCCACGTGCGAGCGCGTCGGCTACTACTGGGAACCGTGATGGACGAACGCTGACAATGTCGACCCGATCTGCCACAGCAGAGCCGAGCTTGATTCGCCGTGCGGCCTCGCGACCTCCGACGCGCGTGACGCGCGTGACCAGGTCGTTCCCGTTGCGACAGCCGGCGCGCCAGGCCAAACCGTCATGACCGAGCAGCGGACGAGATCGATCGGCCACCTCTGCTGCAGCTGCGATGCGCGCCGCATCGATCAATCGACCGGCTTCCTCGATCGCATCCAGCGTCGTCAGCAGTTCGCTGTCGGAAAGCCGCGCTGGGTTCGCTTCTGCCATGGCCGCGCGCACCGCGCCCGCCGCCTCGCGGAACAGGACAACTGCGGGCGCGACCGCTGCGACTTCGAGAAGGTCCTCCATGGCTATGATTATGTCACAGTTAGCACATAATTACTAGTCTTAATTCACATCACTTGAGCTGAGTTTCGAATAGATCTTCGGGCGAAGCACACCGACTTCGACGAACCACGCGACCGCCCGGCGCTCTACCGCAGCACGCGCGCGACCGCCTTCGCCATCGCCCGATAGCCGGCGGCGTTCGGGTGGTAGACATCCGGACCTGAGGTGGTGATCCACGGGTCCTTGCTGCAGACTTCATGCCCGGAAAAGCTGACGGCCGCATACGCGACGTTGGCGCCGTTCTTCTTCAGCTTGTCGACCGCAGCCTTGATCAACTGATTCATGGATGCTGTCGCCGCATTCACCACGGCAAACGTCGAGAACTCGGGACTGTCTGTCGGCGGGATCTCGAACAGCAGCGGATAGCCGGTGATCACGACGCGGGCGTGCGGCGCGGCCTGCACAACCTTGGAGTAGGTGGCGGCGAGCCGATCCGGCAGCACATTCAGCAGGGTCAGCGAGTTTTGGAATTTCGCCTGACATGAGCGTGTGACACCATTTGCGCACGCTTCGGCGAGGCCTGCGACGTCCAGGTCATTGCCGCCGATCGTCAGGGTGACCAGATCGTCCTGTGCGCTCAATGCGTCGAGCTGGTCGCGTTGCACGTCCGCGGTTGTCGCGCCGCTGCACGCCACCGTGCGGGTGAGGCGGATGTTCTGGGTCTCTGCCAGCACCTTCGGATAGCTTTGCGGGCTGCGCCGGCACCGCCCGGTCTCGCTGCCGCCGCCCATTCCCGCCGCGTAAGAGTCGCCGATCGCGACGTAGTCGGCGAAGGCGGGCGTTGGCGTGGGCGTCGCGGGCGTTGCACTGGGCTGCGCCGTCTTCGGTGCGGATGCCGTCGGCCGCGCCGTCGAGGCGGCATCCGCCGCATCCGTCGATGAGGAGCCTGGATGACGGTTCGTTCCCGCAGTGGACAGGATGGCGGCGCCAATTCCGATCAGAACCCCGACCACGACCACGAGCAGGCCGATCGTGAAAAGGGAACGAATACGCATCTGCTCGAAACTACCGCGTCATCCTGAGCGCTCGCGGACTACTCGACCACCAGGGTCAGAACCAGAGACTCAGCACCGGCGTCACCGGCGAGCGGAACGCGGTGTCGAAGACATCCGCAGATCCGGGCGTCAGCTCAGTGATCCGCCCGGCGCGCACAAGCGTGCGCGCGGACACGCCGCCGAGGCACAGGCTACTCAGATCGGCGATCGTGAGCGCGAGACCGGAGGACGCGAGGTCGGATAACGCAAGCCCACCGGCGGCATCCGCTTGCGAGTCCAGCACCGCCGGGTCAAGCGGCGCGACGCCGGCCCGGCCATCCGTGCCGATCGCGAGCAGAACGCGCCCGTTCACGTAGCCGAGCGGGTCAGTGATGTCGAGCACGAGCTGCGCAGGCGCACTATAACTGCGTGCCTCGAGCACCGCTTTGACGTCGAGGATGCGCAGCCATAGTTGATCGCCGAGCCCGCTGACCGCGACCGCGCGCACGTCGGACAGCTGCCAGATCACCGGCTCGTCCACAGAGCGCAACGGCGCCACGACCGACGTGACGAGATCGAGGTCGACCAGGAAATGCCACAGGCCCGCATACGCATCATCCGTTGCGGCGCAGAGGTGGCGCACGGTGACGGTGTGCTGACTGAAATCCGCGTCGCCACCGCTAACACGATAGACGGCGAAGCCCTGGGCGACCCGGGCCGCATCGTCGTAGCGCACAGCGCGGAGTTGCTTGAGCTCATCCTCGTCATCGCCCATGACACCGAGCAGCTCAGCCCACAGCGCATCGTCGACCGCAATCTCGCCGGGCTGCCGGCGCCGGGCGCGTTCGAAAACGGGCCGGCCGTCGACCTGCAGCTGCTCCAACGTCACGAACCGAACCCGACCGGATGCCGTGTGCCCCGCCCACCGCGCCCGTCGCGTATCGATTGTCAACTGCGCCGCACGCGCCGCCGGGCCAAACCCATAGCGCGAGTAGATCGTCGCCTCCGACGCCGTCAGGATCGCGGCAGGAACCCCTGCTGCCTGGGCGGTGCGCAGTTCGGCTTCCAGCAATGCCCGCGCGATGCCCCTCCGCCGGTGCGTGGGCGCGACGGTGACCGAGCTGATCGCCCAGGCTGAAATGTCGTTCTCACCCGGCAGTGTCATCGGCGCAGGCCAGCTGGAGACGGTGGCGACGGGGGTGGCGGCATCCGCTTCTGTGTCGTCCCAGACGCCGGTGGTGCGCCGATACGCGGTGTGGGCGAGGAGGGCGTCGAGCTGTTTCGGTGCCGTATGCGGCTGGTAGAAACCGCGAGCATCGGCATGGAGCCACGCGGTGAACGCGGCGCGGTCGGCGGTGTCGACGAGCCCGAGGCGCAAGCCGTGCTGCTCGAGCCGCTCGGCCGATTCCGCGTCCACTGCTGCATCTGCAAATGTCATCGTTCCAGGCTATCGGTGACGTGCGACCGCGCAACGGCATGGATGGCATTATCGGGCACACACTCGCCTCGTGTTACGACGTCAGTCCGGGCGGCCGAAGACATGCTTGGTGAGCGCTTGGACATCACGATCGAGATAATCGAAACGACGGTCAACCGCTTCAAACCGAGCATTCATCTCACCGCGCAGACCGCCGATCTCACCGCGCAGCCCGCCGATCTCACTCCGAATGACGCGCACGAACAACGTCGACACAACCGTGATCATGCCGAAGACCGCAGCAGCGAACACGCCGATCAGCGTCCACACCTGAGGCTCGGTCATCTCCAACACCCTTCCATTGTGCTCGATCGATTGCTTCGAGGGTAGAGCTCGAGCGGAGCTCTCACGACGGCAGCGGCAGAAGATGTGCACTCTTGCAGCCAATTGCGCCCTGTGGAGTACAAGCGATCCGGCTCGCAGTGCTCCAGGTTCGGGTTCGCGCATCGGCCTGTCGCCTGAATTCAGTCCGCCGATGCTCCTCCAGTGAGGTCGGTGAAGCTGATCGGCGCTGCCGGCGTAGCCCGTGCTCGATCAGCGGATGGAGGCGGCGTGTCAAGCGTGCGCGCCATGTCTGGTTCAGGATCCGAGCGCAACCAGACCCTGCGCGAATCCCACCGGTACGCAACCGTCCCCGACTCGGGATCCTGGCGTTGAATTGTTGGGTTCTCCGGCCAGACAATCGCGCGGATCGGAGGACCGTCCCGGTTCGGGTTTGCGATGCTCACGCCGGCAGCGTATGCAATCTCCCGCGCTTCGAGGAAGGGCAACCCAGCGATATCCGGCACGATCACGAAGTCCGCGGCACGGTTGTCGTCGAGCGGTGCAAACAGGTTGTCTTCCGTACAGTTAGTGTCCGCGCTCGGCGTGACGCCCACAAGAGAACGACGACCGGAAAGCGGCGCGGCAAGTACCGAGTCGAAGCAGTGATCATTCCGCCTGCCGCAGCGTGTAGAGCAGGTGTTTGATGCACCGCAGCACGATCTCGACCAGCGTCAGTTCGATCCGGATCGCCCTTCCCAACCGCGCGCATGTCGTCCAGCCAGGCACGTGGATCTGTGAGCTCAACGCGCCCTGACTTCGAGTGCAATTCAGGCATCGCTCAGCGCCGGGGCGTCCGAGTCGATGGAGGGGCACACACTCAACGGAGAGAGCTGCAGTCAGCTGTGAGACGTGGCGGCCGATGCCCTGGCCAGATGTCAGGGACGCTGGTCCGGCCGCCCTTACCCGGTCAACCCGAAGCGCACGAGGCTCTCGGCACTGGCGAGCACGGCATCCTCGTTTGAGCGCGGCGCCCAGCCGAGCATCCGCACCGCCTTCTCGTGCGAGACCTGCTTCGCGTCCCCGAGCAGGGGCGCGACATCCCGCAGCGTCGGATTGACAGGAGCGAGCAGTCGCACCACCCAGTTCGGCAACGTGCGCGTCGGAACACGCGACGCGGCGGCGCCGAGCCGGTCGCGCAGCATCCGGGCCATGTCGAGCAGTTGCATCGGATCCCCCGCGGCCGCGATGAATCGCTGCCCAGCGGCATCCGGATGCGTCATCGCCCGCAGGTGCAGGTCGGCAACGTCGCGCACGTCGACGGCGGACAGGTCGATGTGCGGCAGCGCTGGCACTTTGCCGGCCAGCATCCGCTGCAGGAGCTCGATCGAGGTGGACAAGTCGGGCGAGAGCACGGGGCCGAAGATGGCCACCGGATTCACCACCGTCAGCTGCAGGTCGCCGCCCTCACTGTCGATGAAATCCCACGCGGCACGTTCGGCGAGCGTCTTCGACTGGACGTATGGCGAGACATCCGGGCCGGTGAGGTCGGTCCAGTCCTCCTCTGTGAGGGCATGGTCAAGCCGCCCATGCCCGTACCCGATCGCTGCGAGCGAGGAGGTCAGCACAACCCGCCGCACCCCGCCATCCCGAGCGGCACGCAGCACGCGCAATGCCCCGTCGCGAGCGGGGACGATCAGCTCGTTCGCGTCCTTCGGCTGCGTGACCGGGAACGGGGATGCCACATGCAGCACGTAGGCGCAGCCGGCAACTGCGTCGGGCCAGCCGGCATCATCGGTCAAGTCTGCTGCGATGACCTCGAGAGCGGATGCGTCGACACCGGCCTGCGCCAGCATCGCGCGCACGTCGCTCTCGCGCGTCAGCGATCGCACCGTGGTGCGCACCCGGTAACCCTGCTCGAGCAGCTGAGCGATGCAGTGCATCCCGACGAATCCGGTGCCGCCGGTAACCAACACCTGGTCTGTCGGCATGAATACCTCCTGGGCTGAGCGTAGACCCGATGCGGCGGAAATGGCGCGGTGGCTACTCGGCCACCGATGAGCATTTCGACGAGGCGAAGCCCGACGCGCGCGGCGGGAACATCACGCCGGGCAGATCATGCACACTAGGTGCATCGACACTGTGACCATCGCCCCGGATTGGGCCGCTCTCTTCCGCGCCGCGGCACCGCTCGACGTACCGCCGGTCCTTCTGCTTGGAATCCTCATCGCAGCCTGCGCACTCAGCATTCCGCGTGCCACCTGGCAGTACTTCGGGCTGTTTGCCACCCTCGTGCACGAACTCGGCCACGCAGTAGCCGCAATGCTGACGGCGCGCATGCTCCACGGCATCCGTCTGCGCCGTGACCACTCGGGTGACGCTCTGACCAGCGGACGCGGCACTCTCGGCACCATCGTCAGCGGCCTGTTCGGATACCCGGCACCCGCCATCGTCGGCGCCGCCCAACTGTGGAGCGTCTTCCACGGATACACCGCCATCGCCCTCTTCGCGGGAGGCGTCGTGCTGATGCTCTCCCTGTTGGTGATCCGCAACCTGTTCGGCGTTCTCGTCGTCGCGGCATCCGCCGTGGTCAGCGCCGTGCTCTGGTTCTACGCATCACCCACGGTGCAGGGCTATGCGTTGCTCGTGCTCGGCACGGCTCTGCTCGTGGGCTCCGTGCGCGGGCTCGCGACGGTGATCGGCGTGCACATCCGCCACCGTGATCGGCTGCGCACATCGGATGCCTACCTGCTTTATCGCAGGACCGGCATCCCCTCTGTCGTATGGTTGGCCTTGTTCACCGTCCTGATCGGCGGAGCAGTAGCGGCTGCCGTGGCGACCGCGGTCGCCGCAGTCCGGTCATCAGGCTGAGCGCGGGTTCGCACCACCTTCCGGCTCACCGAGCGATTCCGCGAACTCGGTCAGCGAGATGCCACAAGAGGTATCCGCGGTATCGCTTCTGCAGGTCGGGGCGTTTCCAGTCGCCACCCCGTTGACGCGACGGGCTTCAGTCCGCAGATTCTCCCTCGGCGAGGTTCGTGAATGTGATCGGCGGTTCGGGCGTAGCGTGTGCTCGATCGACGGATGGAGGCGGTGCATCAAGTGCGCGCGCCATGTCCGGTTCAGGATCCGAACGCAACCAGACCCTGAGCGAATCCCACCAGTACACAACCGCCCCGGGCTCGCGATGCTGACGCTGAATAGTTGGATTCCCCGGCCAGACAATCGCGCCGATCGAAGGGCCGTCCGGGTTCGACGCGGTCGCCGAGCAGTAGCGCCTCCTCGATCTGGTGACTGACGAGCACTACCGTTTTGCGCTCCTCCTCCCAGAGGTGCATGAGCTGTTATGAGGATGCGCGTTTGCGCGCCGCGTGGTTCGTCCATAAGCAGGCACGGCGAGCCGGTCGCGAATGCGCGGACGATGGCGATGCGTTCGGGCTTGCGGATGCCCGCCATCCGAATGCCGAAGGCCACGTTGTCGAGCACGTTGAACCACGGAAAGACGCCGTGCTCTTGAAACACGAATGCGGATGCCGGCACGTTCGTGTCTTCGAATGAGGAGGTCACGGCTCCGGATGTCGCTGTCTCGAGTCCGCCGAGGATGCGCAGCAGAGTGGGTTTGCCGCATCCGGACGGCCCGACGACGCAGACGAACGCGCTCTCGTCCACACGCAGCGACACCTCTTGCAGGGCAAGCACGTCACCATTCTTTCCGGAGAACATCTTGGACACGTTTTTCGGCCGTGAAGGCCACGCGCACGCTACCGGATGCTGTAGGCACGCCATCCGTGACACCGCCCCGCGGTACGTGTGCTGTTGAATCGTGCGTAGCCGGATCCGTCGACATCTCACCCTGTCCCAAGCTCATCGGCTTTCACGGGCGGCATTTTGACCGAATCAACGTTGTAGGTAGTGGGGCACCTGCCCTGCATCGGGCACCACGCGATGATCGCCCGAACCTGCGCAGCTTTGGCACAGGGAGCAGGCGTGCCTGCCGTCGTTCTTCACCGAGGTGGACGGTTGAAACCATGGACTCGGCATCGTGCGCTCGGGGCCGATAACCCCATCGAACAGTGGGTGTGATCAACCGAAGATGGGCAAGCAAAGCGACGGTGGCCAGCGAGATAGCGACGGGCCGAAATGTCGCGCCCAGCGCCTACCAGATGGTGCTCACGACGCCACGTTAGCTCAATCCACATCAAGCGCCGGGCTAGCGAGTGTAAGTGCGGATTAATCATTTTCACTCGCGACCCGCACTGCGATGTCCTTCAACGATGCCGGTGCCCAACGCAAGTAGTACGCGAAATACGGGTCCACAAGGTAGACGGTTGAGTAGTCCGTGTCATATTCCAACACCGGTTCGCCTTCGATCTGATCCCTGGCGATACGAGTCATCTGCTCAAGGACATTGGTGATCTCGTGGCGCTGGGGCAGATCGCCCGCCAGCACCTCCCGAAGTGAAACACGCAAGTCTTCGTAAGGCAGGGTCGTTCGTGGACCGGTAGCCGAGATGGCTTGCAGAACCGCGCCGTAGATATCGGTCACCACACCGGACGCGAGAGTCCGTGGGTTCCTATTGCTTCGCGGTGGCCCAGCCTTCAGGAGGTCGAAGGCGGACTTCGAGGTGGCTGATGCCTGCTGCTCAAAGAAGGAATCCCAGATGGGATCAACGAAGGTCTGGCGAAGTTCCCCCACTTCCTTATTTGCCTTGCAGAGATTTAGGCAATGCGTCTGCATGAGGTGGGGACTCCCGAAGCTCTCCTCCGCCATACGCTTGACCGCTGACGCACTCACGGTGACTCCGAGGGCCCGGAAACCCTTCGTGGCGATTTCTTTCAGGTCGTTCTCGTCCCACGGAACGACAGGAAGAGGCGCAACGCGCCCGGTCATCTCCTTCTCGACCCGCACAACGTCGTACGCGCGGTGCGGCACCGCCGCCACCACGACACCAAGGCCGTCGAAGATCAAGTCCTTCAGTCCGCGAACAATCGATAGCTGCTCGGAGCTAGAGATGTAATGGAAGTCGTCGATGAAAACGATCCTCTTGGTGGCCTTCAGCGCTTGCCGGGCAGCGGACCGGGAGCCGGACGTGCGGCTTCGGGTCACGCCCTTGTCGAGCGTTCGGTCATTTGTGCCGGTAGCTGAGCCGTTCACCACTCCAACATTGACGGTGCCCGTCAGGGAGTGCGAATCCGACTCACCCGCGGCAACCGCTAGTGAGTGCTCGGTGAACACCTCCAACTCGTCACACACAGCCATCCAGAAGTCGTCCGCGGTGTCAATCGCGCCACCGGATAGCGCGATGGGGTCGTCCACGAGCTTCCTAATCAGCACGGTCTTCCCCGATTTCGTCGGCCGGAGACGGACAGCATCGGCTTCTGACGACCTTGGAGCCAGTCTGTGAGGTGTCCCTCCAGACTGAGGTGCTCGCGAGGCACATATGTCGTATCGGGAAGTCCACCAGGTATGAAAACGTCGTCGGAGCGCAATATCATGCCTCTATCATGCCGATTTCGCGCGCGCCGCTGCGCGCGGCGTGCCGAATCCTGGTACCTGGTGGCCGAAGCCCCGGCACAGCCTGGAGCGCTATGAAATGAGCGGCTGACGCACCATCGCATCAGCTTTGAGCTGATCGACGGCGTGATGATTGAAAAGAACTCGCTCGAGCTGCATACCGAGGTGGTGGCCCCCACACTGCGGCTTCTTGGTGGCAAAAACGGCTGGGATTCTGTAGAAACGGCTTACCAGGACGCGTTGGCGGAGCTTCACGGTGGTTCACCATCTGATGCGATCACAGACGCCGGCGCCGCGCTGCAAGAAGCTCTGGAAGCGGCGGGATGTACAGGTAATGCTCTCGGGCCGCTCATCACAGACGCAAAGAAGCGGGGCTTGCTCGGTAATCACGACAGCCGAATGACTCACGCGATCGAAGACCTCATGCATTGGATGTCGAGCGATCGCAGCACTATGGGCGACGCGCACCACGCCACCGACGCAAAGCCGGAAGACGCATGGTTGACGGTTCACGTCGTCGGCGCCCTCATTATCCGGCTGGCGGCTTCGACGTCACGGCAATAGCAACGGCGCCAGCATTTATGAGGACGCAGTTTTTGGCGCGGAATTGGATTCGACTGAGGCGGCCTTGCCCCGGAGAACACCGCGTGCAGTCACTTCCCTCCCCCGGCCCGCCGTGCGTTTGCTCTCTGCTCCGCACGTGCCGCTGTTAGCTGGGGGTGGAATTCACTGTTCCGGTTCTGGTCGAGATTGAGACGAAGCGGAACCGACGCGATGAAGGCGCGTTCAACGAGCCACGGTTCAGAATGTTCCCCCCAGCAGATCTGGGTGTGCTTCGCCATCCATTCCGACAGGGCCGCCTCGCCAGTACCGAACGTCAGACGCCCTGAATCGGTGAGACCAAGTCTGATATCCAGTAATTCGTGCAGCAGCGACCCGAGGGTCAGCCGCAGCGTGGATTGCGACGCATTGCCCCGGTAGTGACTCCGGATGCGCGACCGGAGTGTTGCCGATAACGCCCTGAGCGTCCCGGACAACGAGCCGCTTAGCGGTGAAGATCGCCGAGTCGCGGAAAGTTTTGAAAGCCGCAACGGTCTGTTCGCCCTCGACAAGAAGCTGCGCAACATCGTCCGGGATCGGGATCTCGTTTTGAAGGGTCCAGGACAATAGAGGCGAAGTTTCCATGCTCTGATGGTGGCAGATGTTGGCGGATCCTCGATCTCCCCAAAGCGGGGTTTGGAGCGCGCCACTGCGCATTGACACGCAATTGAAAGTCGGCCCCGTGCGGAATCTTCAGGATCACATATTCTTCGACATCAACCGGGGTCGCCGAGGCATGAGGCCAACCCGGTAATGGGCCGAAGCATGCGCTAGATCCGAGAGAAGCACCGCAGTCACGGTCAGGAAGCACTCGCGATGAATACCACCACGATCTACTCAGCCGGTGAGAGCGTCGCCCCCTTGTGGGGATAACGACCTTGCCTCAACTCTGTCAGGATCGAAAGCGACCAGAGACAATGGCGGCCGGAAAGAGATCTCAGCGTGAAGTTGAAACGTGTCGATGTTCGTTTTTTTAAGTCATTCAATTTCGACTATGAGCTGAAAGCTAAAGATGAGCACGACGACCGCGAACCGCCTTCATGGGAGATTTCCGCCGGGAAGTGGCACCCGTTTGTTCGAGTAGCTCTCGACCGCGAGATTACAGCCATCGTCGGTGCGAATGAGTCTGGCAAGAGTCAACTACTCGATGGCATCGAGGCCGCGCTGACCGGCAACTCGATCCGGCGGCAGGATTTTTGCCGATACTCGGACTTGTACTCAGTGAAAAAAGACGAGATTCGCCTGCCGGAGTTCGGCGCGTGGTTCGAACTCGAGGACGGCGATGCCCTTGCCTCCATCCCTGCTCTGCACGGCGTCAAGGAATTCGGGCTCTACCGCCCCGGTGCCGACCTGCCTTTCCTTGTAGTTGATAGCCAGCGAGTCGAGATAGATGCCGCCCAGCTGGCTAGTCTTGAGGTGGTTCTTCCGTCTTTTCACAAGCTCGAGACGGATCTCGCGATTCCGGACAGCGTTTCCATTGCGCGCCTCGCGGGAAGGACAGTCCAACCGTTCGCGCGCGGTGAACGCGTTTCCCTACTTTCCACGATCTTCGGTGCGGAGCCAACTGAGGCTGCGTTGGGCAAAGCTCTATTCCCGGTGGTGACTAGCTCGGGGGCGCCAGCAGATCCCAAGAAGGCCGACGCGGAATTCGAGCTCGCGCGAAAGTTGCTAGTCGACGCCGCAGGCATCGATAGGCGGGCCTTCGACGAGCTGCTTGAAGCGCTCGCAGACGGGCGTGAAGGCCAGGTTGAGGGCCTCGTAGGCAAGATGAACGCGACAATCAAGGAGAACCTCAACATTCAGAGGTGGTGGACGCAGGACAAGGATTTCGACCTGCTGGTCGAAGCTCGGGAGCATGAGCTGGCCTTCACGATTAGGGATCGCACCGCGTCTACATACTCATTCAAAGAACGGAGCCAAGGGCTCCGCTTTTTCCTGAGCTACTTTGTCCAGTTGACGGCGCACCGCCTGCAGAACACGAAGCCCGACGTTTTGCTTCTTGACGAGCCAGACGCGTACCTTTCCAGCGTCGGACAGCAGGACCTGCTGCGAGTGCTCCACGATTACGCGTTCCCCGAGGACGAAAGCCCTCGGAGCCAAGTGGTGTACGTCACGCACTCGCCCTTCCTAATCGACAAGAACGCGCCTCACCGCATTCGTGTGTTAGATAAGGGCTCCGAGGACGAAGGTACGCGAGTAGTTAGAGACGCAGCCAACAACCGGTACGAACCTCTGCGTTCCGCGCTTGGCGCATACGTTGCTGAGACAGCATTTATCGGCGGGCAGAATCTTTTCGTCGAAGGGGCCGGTGACCAAATACTGCTCGCCGGTCTGTCATCACACATCGCACGACGCTCCGCGTCGACTGCAGGTGTCCTTGATCTGAACTCTGTCACGGTCGTGGCCTGTGGCGGAGCGGACGCGGTTCCTTACATGGTCTACCTGGCCCGCGGCCGAGACACCGTCAAGCCGGCCTGTGTCGCTCTCCTCGATGGCGACCAGTCTGGGCAGAACGCGGAGCGAGTCCTTCTTCGAGGCGAAGCTCGACGCAAACGCATCCTTCAAGACCGATTCGTAATCAGGCTGGACACTTGGGCAGCCGACAGCGGGCTCTTCAAGCCCGGCGAGGTCGAAGAAATTGAAGATCTAGTTCCAATCGCTCTTGCGCGGCGAGCCGTTCTGAATTATGTCGCGCGATTTGCTGACCTGACCGAGGCCCAAGCTGACCACTTCTCAATCGAATTGATTACGGAGAACGTCAAAAACGCAAGCGGCAGGATATGGAACGGAATGATCGAGGCGTTGAAAGCGGCGTTTCCGGATGAACACATGGAAAAAGCAGGGTTTGCTCGCGAGGTGGTCGAGTTGCTTGGCATGAAGACAGAAGTAGAGGGATCGGGAGCAATTCGCGAGAGGTTCAATTCGCTACTTCGTTTGCTTTCTGAGACCCTCATGGAAGCCGCAGCCGAGGAATCACACGAGCGGTCCGACGACCGTCTACATAGAGCTATCCAGACCTTTCTCCGTGACCACCCCAAGGGCATGAGAAAGTTTGATGCCCAGCGGACGCTACGAACGATAAACGCTGCGTTAGCTGATACCGATCATGCCGACCAGATCAGGAAGATCGTTACTCAGATTGGTCGCGACTATGAGCTAGCCGATCTCACTAATCCAAACGTTCCTCGATTTGAACAATTTAAGGACGACGTCAAGGCGCTGAACAACTGGGACCGAGTTCTATTCCAAGATGACGGCGACAATGACCCGTCAGAAGCCTTTTCGCCGGAATCGCCCGCTGAGCACGAGACATCCACATACGAGCCAACCCATGAGACGAATCCAAGTTTTCCGGTTGCGACAGCAATCAACTCGCAGCCGGAGTAAGGCGAGCGACCCTGGAGCACAGCGCTCGACTGCGTGCGCCTAGAGGTCCTTCATGTAGAACAGCGAGTAGCCGCGGATGTCATCCGGCTCGACCCGAGCGGTTTCGACAAACTCGACCTTGTCCATCACGCGACGCGATGGGGTGTTCCACTCGCGAACCGTCGCCCACAGGCGCCGGTAACCTGACTCGGTAGCCCCGCCGAGCGCCGCCTGCGCGGCCTCCGTTGCGTAGCCCTGACCCCAGACCCTACCTAGAAACTCATACGCCAGCTCTGGCTCGTCATCCTGTCCGTGCACGTTGGGAATCAACCCGCAATAGCCGATGACATCGCCAGACCCCCGACGCTCCGCCGCCAAAAGCCCAACGAAGCATCCGAATCGTCAGCAGCTTCGCGACGGATGCGATCCTCGAGATCATCCACTGTCGGATGGCCATCTGAGCTGATCCCACGATGCGGCGGCGCCCGCGGATCGCGCTCGGCCCACAGCTCGCGCTGCAGCGCTGCAGCGCGGCATCCGACACGCGCCAGCGCGGCGCAGCACGAGCCGATCCGTTTCGAGCACGACCTCGCCTGTGGACACCCACTCGTGATTCATAGCGCCGAATCGAACCCCTCGAGCAGTTCAACCACCGGCTGATCCGGTGCTGCCCAACTTAGTTTCGAAAGCTGGTCAACAGGCAACCAACGCAACATGTCATGATCGGTGCTGCGTGTCGGCATGGTGCCCGTCACGTGCGCCTCATAACTACTCAAGTCAACATACGCGGACCCCGTGGATGTCGTGGCTCGATGGATCAGGTCACCGACCTCGATATCGACACTGAGTTCCTCCTGTATCTCGCGGGCCAGAGCGTCCTCGGGCGACTCGCCATGTTCCACCTTTCCACCGGGGAACTCCCACTTGCCACCCGCTGAGCGGTCCGGGTTGCGCCAACATGCCAGCACGCATCCCTCATGGACGATCACTGCCGCGACAACGCGCAGTGGCTCAGCTGCGATCATCGATTCCTCACGCTACGAACTCAGCGAACCGCACGGCGAGCGCATCTCTCGAGGGGCGTTCGGCGCGACGCTTCGGCAGTGTGATCGTTGATCCATGCATCTCTTGCAGGCCGTGACGCAGCATCGGCCCGTCAACTTCCGCCAGCAATTCGGCATTGATGCGCACTTCGTGGTCGGGCGTAATGCCCAGGAGATTGCGGTCATAAGCCGCATGATGAATCTTGCACAACGCGAGCCCGTTCGACACGACCGGAATGCCGGCGTGCGCCGAGTCTGGCAGGATGTGTGCGGCATCCAGCAGGTCCGGGTGATGGAGATGGCAAACCGCGCATGACCGATCGTGGGCATGGATGACCTGCGCCCGGAACATCGGCTGATGCAGGCGTTGCCGGACCATGCGCTCGGCGTAACTTCGGGTGTCGGCTGTTATCTGCAGCGGGTTCGGGAGGAACGTCAGCGACTTGTCGAGCGCGATGGCGAACGTGCGTCGCTTCAGGTCGTCACCGACCACGTAAACCGGATACACCGGCACGTAGTATCCGGCCCGCACGCCCTGGAAGTAGACAAGCGGAACGCCCAACTCCATCGCGCGCCGAAGCTTGCGGTTGTCGCCGGTGTACGGATCTCCATCGCGGTATGCGTAGTGCACCAGGCCATCGGCTCCTGCGATGTCGTCGTATGGACCGGTCGGGCTCGTGAGGATGCTGAGTGTTGCATCAAATTCCGCAGGGTTGCGGATACCGCGGTTGCGGTCGACGAGAGGTATCAGACGTTTGCCAAAGCGGTAGTCGAGCAGTTCGGCGCGCGCCAATTCCTCGATGCCGGATGCCCTTCTTTTGTCAAGCCAGCTGAAAACATCCTCGCTGATCGCCGCCTGCACCTCCGCGCTGTACATGAAGCATTCCTACCATCTCGAATCTCTAATGCCCTCAACCGAGCGCAGCTGCAGGGACTGGGTCGATGGCCTTGGGTTCCGCGGCCGAGCACCCAACGAGCGAGTGTTCTCGGAGAACAGCGTCAACTTGTGGAACGAATGACCGCGTCGAGGCGGGCGTCCGCCGCCTGTGCGACCATTCTCTCGACGCGATCGATCGGAGGGCGGGATACGGGGCGAGGCGACCGTGCTGCACGCCGATCTCGACGCGTTCTACGCCTCGGTCGAGCAACGCGACGCACCCGCACTGCGCGGCCGGCCCGTCATCGTCGGCGGCGGAGTGGTGTTGGCGGCAAGCTACGAGGCGAAGGCGCGGGGAGTGCGCACCGCGATGGGCGGCCGGCAGGCGCGCGACCTATGCCCGGACGCCGTGGTCGTCCCGCCGCGTATGGATGCCTATTCCACGGCAAGCAAAGACGTGTTCGCGATCTTCCGCGACACGACCCCGGTCGTCGAGGGCTTGTCGATCGACGAGGCGTTTCTCGAAGTTGGGGGGCTCAGGCGGATTGTAGGAACGCCCGAACAGATTGCGATGCGACTGCGGGAGCGCGTTCGTGCAGAGGTCGGTCTCGCCATCTCGGTCGGGATCGCGCGTAACAAGTTCCTCGCCAAGGTCGCCAGCGCCGTGAGCAAGCCCGACGGGCCACTCCTGGTCGAACCCGACCGGGAACAGCAGTTTCTGCTCCCACTCCCGGTGGAACGACTGTGGGGTGTCGGCACCGTTACCGCAGAGAAGCTGCACCGACTCGGCATCCGCACCGTCGGTCAGCTCGCCGAACTCGAAGAGGCTACGGCCGAGAAGCTGCTCGGCAAGGCGACCGGCGCGCACCTGCACGCGCTGGCCCGGCTGCGGGATCCACGCGCGGTCAACGCCACGCGCCGACGCGGGTCCATCGGCTCCCAACGCGCACTCGGGAACCGCCCGCGCACTGCCGGGGAACTCGACCTCATCCTCACTCAGGTCGTCGATCGACCCGCTCGCCGGCTCCGCGACGGCGACCGCACGTGCCGCACGATCGTGCTGCGGCTGCGCTTCGGCGACTTCGCCAGGGCCCCTCGATCGCGCACTCTCGGCGTCCCGTCAGACCGGACGTCCGTACTGCTCACCGTCGCCTGAGGCCTCCTCGCAGCCGCTCGGCCCGAGATAACAGAACGCGGCATCACGCTGATCGGCGTCTCGCTGTCGCAGCTGGGACGGGCCGACAGTTTCCAGCCCGAACTTCCGATCGACTGGGATGGCGGGGCACGTCTCGACACCGTGCTCGACGCCGTTCGCGATCGCTTCGGCGCAACATCCGTCGCACGTGCCGCGCAACTCGGCCGCGATCCAGGATGGTCGACTCCGGTCCTGCCCGAACACGAATGACGCGACAGACGACCTTCACAGATGTCGAGGGCGCGTCAGAACGTGGAGACTAGCGGCCCTGACGTTTCTTGAAGGGTTTCGGCTGCCCCTTGACGGCCGGGGCGCGCCCCTTGCCCTTCGAGGCTTTGGCTTTACCGCCAGCCGGAATGGCGGGCTTCTCGACTCGGGCGGGTGCCGCCGCGATCTCGTCCCGCGCCGTGGCAAGAAGGAGGGTTCCGGCCTTGGTCAGCCGGGTTCCCGCAGGGTCACGGACAAACAGCGGGGACCCCACTTCGCGTTCAAGCTTCGAAATCGACGAGTAGAGAGCAGCAAGAGGAATGTTGAGGGCGTTTGCCGCACGCGGAAAATGAAGCTCCTCGGCCACGGCGACAAACCGAACGAGCAGGGTGATATTCACGTAAGGCCCTTCATGCGTCATGGATCCGCGCGGATCGCGATCCGGCTACGCGCGCCCTCCGCGCCCCACCTCAACCGTACGCAAGTGGATCCCTATGCGCGACCGGCTACCGAGAGACGCGGACTCTGCGTCCCTCGAAGGCGACGATGTCGCCGAGTTGCAACTGCCGTCCGCGGCGGCGATCAACCTCGCCGTTCACGGTCACGTAGCCGTCGACGATGGCCTCTTTCACGTTTCCGCCGGAGTCGAGGAGCCCAGCGAACTTCAGGAACTGTCCGAGGCGAATGACCTCACCACCGATCGGGATGTCCTCGATCGGACCCGGGTTCGTCATTCCCGAATGCTAGCCCACCATGTGCCGGCCGCTGAGTCGGTCGGTCAGCGGATGTCCGCGAGTGGACCGGTCATGGAAGCGACGGCAGGTCCTTCATGTAGAAAAGCGAATCCCCGTGGACGTCATCGGGCTCTACCCGAGCGGTTTCGACAAACCCGAGCTTGTCCATCACGCGACGCGAGGGGGCGTTCCACTCACGAATCGTCGCCCACAGGCGCCGGTAACCCGACTCCGTCGCCCAGCCGAGCACCTCCTGCGCGGCCTCCGTTGCGTAACCCTGGCGCCAGACCTCACGCAGAAACTCATACGCCAACTCCGGCTCACCATCCTGTCCGTGCACGTTGGGGATCAGCCCGCAATAGCCGATGACATCGCCAGAGCCCCTTCGCTCCGCCGCCAAAAGCCCCAGCGAGGTATCCGAAGCCGAAGCGGCTTCGCGACGGATACGATCCTCGAGTTCCTTCAGCGTCGGATGACCGTCCGCGTCGATCCGTCGATGCGGCGGCACCCGCGGATCGCGCTCGGCCCACAGCTCGCGCTGCAGCGCAGCATCCGACACGCGCCAACGGCGCAGCAACAGCCGATCCGTCTCGAGCACCACCTCGCCCGTGGATACTGGCTCGTCGTTCATAGCTCGGTGTCTGCTGACGTCAGCGGTCATCCTTGCTGGTCCCAATGCTTGATCGAGCCGATGCGGATGTTGTTGCCGAATGGGTCCCTGATGGCGAAGTCCGTTCCGTACGGCTGCTCCATCGGCTCCTGGGTGATCTCCACGCCTGCCGCCGCGATCTTGTCGAACGTGCCATGCACGTCATCGGTGGTGAACGCGAGCCACCCGCCCCCAGCACCCTTGGTGACCAGGTCGCGAACCTGGGCCGCAGTGGCCTCGTCGTGCGCTGGTGCACCCGGCCGCTCCAACAGGATCTCCTTCTGGTCGCCGGGCACTCGCACCGTGAGCCAGCGCATCGGACCGAAGTTCATGTCCGCACTCACCTCCAGGCCAAGTACTTCGGTGTAGAACGTCAGCGCTTCGTCCTGGTCGAGCACGTAGATCGATGACAGGTTGTTGCGGGTCAGCATGATGAGCTCCTCGAGGTTGTTGTTGATCGGTTGTTGGTCGTTCGAGTACACGCTACGTACCGTGCGGCGCTGCGGCTTCTCCAGAAGTGCTCGCTCGTACCATGGTCTCGTGGCCAGCGAGACCGAAGCCGTGAATCTGCGGCTCCTACGCGCCCGCAACCACATGGACCGCCGCTACGCTGAGCCGCTCGACGTCGGACAACTCGCCACACTCGCCTACATGTCGCGAGCCCACTTCATCCGAGAATTCAAGCGCGTCTTCGGCGAGACGCCGTACCGCTATCTGCGGCGCCGCCGGGTTGAGCGAGCAATGTTCCTGCTGCGGCACGGTGACCTGAATGTGACAGAGGTCTGCATGGCGGTCAGATTCAGCAGTCTCGGCACGTTCAGCCGCACATTCTCCGAGATCGTCGGCCGGTCCCCCTCGGCCTACCGTGAATGGGTCGCCGACGAGCGGCAAGTCGCGCCAACATCCTTCGCGATGCGCTGGTCCCGCCCCTTCGGGACGGGCCGCTGCGATAAGCCACCATCGACGGACTGACCAGCACGAGTGTTTCCAGGTCGCAGTCCGCTCGAATCAACGCGGTCTAAAACCAGCGGATGCCGCGAACGCACGCGACAGCATTGAGATGGGGGCGTCATCCGCGGCCGAACGCTGACTCACATAGCTGCCGTGCGCCCGCTCGGCGTCCGCCCCGGAATTCGTCAGCGGCGTGTTTCAACCGGTCACACCCGCACGAGCGTCTTTCCGATGTTCGCACCGTGCATCATCCCGGTGAACGCGTCGAACGCGCTGCCGATTCCGTCGTAGAGCGTCTCGTCGTAGACGATCTTGTCCTCAGCAAGCCAGCCGCGCATCACCTCGGCGAACTGCGGAGCGAGATGCTGGTAGCTCGGCATCGTGAAGCCCTTGAGCGAGAGCCCGCGAGTGACGATATTCGACGTGTAGCGAACACCGTGGCCGGCGTCCGTGGCGTTGTACTCGGATATCGCTCCGCACAGCGCCGTGCGCCCGCCATCGTTGAACCTCCGCAGCGCCGCCTCAAGCTGTTCGCCTCCGACGTTGTCGAAATACAAGTCGATGCCATCCGGGGCTGCAGATTTCAGTTGGGCAGCGATGTCGCCCTCTCGGTAGTTGAAAGCTGCGTCGTAGCCGTATTTCGAGGTCAGCACCTCGATTTTCTGAGGCGTTCCCGCACTGCCGACTACCCGGGATGCGCCGAGCAGCCGGGCGATCTGCCCGACCATCGTGCCGACGCCGCCGGCCGCTCCGGAGACGAAGACGACGTCTCCCTCCTTGATCCCGGCAATCTCAGTGAGACCGACCCAGGCCGTGATCCCCGTAACGCCGAGCACGCTCAGGTAGAGCGACGGCGAGTGTCCCGGAATGGCCGGGGCCGCACGGAAGCTCTCTGCCGGCCCCTGGGCGATGTCGCACCAGCCGTGCTGATGCAACACCAGCGCGCCAACTGGTAGAGAGTCGGATGCGGACCCCACGACTTCGCCGACAGCTGCACCCTGCATCGTCTCACCGAGGGCGAACGGCGGAACGTAGGAGCGTCCTTCGTTCATCCGCCCCCGCATGTACGGGTCGACGGAGAAGTAGGTGTTGCGCACACGCACCTCGCCGTCCGCCAGGTCGGGCAGCTCGACCTGCACGCGCGCAACGTTCTCGCCGGTCGGCTCCCCCTTGGGACGGGAGACGAGTTGCCACTGGATGCTGGTGTTCGTGTCGGTGTTGGATTTGGGATCTGGAGCCATGTGTTCGATCCTACGTCGCGGCGCGGAACCCGGTTTTTGTGGCCTCCCAGCCCATGTTCACGAGCCACTGCAAGGCGTTCAGCACGTTCGCTCGCGACTAGCCCTGCGCGCTCGAAGCCGCTTTCACCTGCTCGGCACCAGCCCCGCCACCGAGCCCGACCGCGGGCAGAATCACGCCGTCGATCAGCGACAGCAGGAAGGGGCGGTCGACCGGCTTCCGCAGGATCAGCACGCGATAGGCCGCCATCGACGGACTGATTAGCGCCAAGGCTTCCACGTCGCAATCCGCCGAGATCTCGCCGCGATCGATCGCACGTTGCATCAGGATGCGGTTGGCCGCTGCGCGCGGTTCGACGATCGCCGCATTCGCCGCATCCGCCAGCTCAGGCGCACGCGACAGCATCGAGATGAGGCCGGCCATCACCTCGAGTTTGCGCTTGGCCGTCTCGATGGTGTGCGGCTTGATCATTGCGACGAGGTCACCCCGCAGCGTGCCGGTGTCCGGCAGGTGTTCGTAGTCGATCTCGTTCGTCTTCATGCAGGCGATCGCGTCGAGCACCAACTCGCCCTTGGACGACCAGCGCCGGTAGACCGTGGCCTTCCCCGCCTTCGCGCGAGTGGCGACCATGTCCATGGTCATGCCGTCATACCCGGTCTCGGCGAGCACTTCGATCGCCGCATCAAGGATCTCGGGGTCGCGGGTATGGTCCCGCTTGCGACCGAGCTTCGGCGCCGGCTCCGGTGCCACATCCGCGCCAGATTGTTCAAGGTCAAGCTGCGTCATTGCGGCTATCCCCTCCTTCATGTCTCGACCCGATTATAGCGCATTACGGGAACAACGAGTTTTGGAACTGGGTATATCCGAAACTAGCTGGTCTCGTATACAGTAATCGTCATGTCTGAAATTTCCCCAACAGTCGGCAACACCACGGCCGCCGCTCCGCACCGCTGGTGGACCCTCGCCACGGTTGCCCTCGCACAGCTGATGGTCGTGCTCGATGCCACCGTCGTGAACATAGCACTGCCCTCCGCCCAGACCGACCTCGGTTTCTCCAACGCAGACCGCCAATGGGTGGTCACCGCATATTCGCTCGCCTTCGGCAGCCTCCTGCTGCTCGGCGGGCGCGTGTCCGACCTGATCGGCCGCAAGCGCACCTTCATCATCGGTCTCATCGGCTTCGCCGGCGCATCCGCCTTGGGTGGTGCCGCCACCTCGTTCGGGATGCTCGTGGGCGCCCGCGCCCTGCAAGGCGCCTTCGGAGCATTGCTCGCCCCGACCGCGCTCGCCGTGCTGACCACGACATTCACCATCCCCAAGGAGCGTGCCCGCGCATTCGGCGTCTTCGGCGCGATCGCCGGAGCCGGCGGCGCGATCGGGCTGCTGCTTGGCGGCCTGCTCACCGAGAACTTCGACTGGCGCTGGAACCTCTACATCAACGTGATCATCGCGGTGGTCGCCGTGATCGGCGCAACCTACTTCGTGCGAAAGGCAGTGCGGGTCGGCCCGCGTCCGCAACTGGACGTGCCTGGCACCCTCCTGGTCTCGGCCGCACTGTTCTCGCTCGTCTACGGATTCTCGAATGCCGAGACCGACGGCTGGAATTCGCCGGCCTCATGGGGCTTCCTGACGGCATCCGGAATTCTGCTGATCGCGTTCGTGATCTGGCAGCGCCGGGCGACGCATCCGCTTCTGCCGCTCTCGATTGTGCTCGACCGTAACCGGGGTGCGGCATACAGCGCGGTGCTGATCGCCGGCGTCGGGATGTTCGCCGTGTTCCTGTTCGTGACCTACTACCTGCAGACCGCGCTGCACTACTCGCCGATCCAGACCGGCGTCTCGTTTTTGCCCATGATCGGGATGCTCGTGCTCTTCGCACAGCTGTCAACCAACATCTTCGTGCCGAGGTTTGGCCCGAAGATCATGGTTCCGATCGGCATGCTCATTGCGGCGGCCGCCATGCTGTACCTGACACACCTGGACCTGAACAGCACGTATGCCGCCGACATCCTTCCCCCGCTGATGATCATGGGAGCCGGCATGGGAACGATCATGCCCGCATCGATCCAGACCGCGACACTCGGTGTGGAACGCGGGTTCGCCGGCGTCGCCTCGGCGATGGTGAACACAAGTCAGCAGGTCGGTGGTTCGATCGGAACCGCGTTGCTCAACACGATCGCGGCCAGCGCTGCGACCGCGTATGCCGCTGCAAACCTTCCGAACACAGCGAGCGTGGCCGCGGATGCCGCGGTGCACAGCTATTCGGTCGTGTACCTGTGCGCATCCGGGTTCTTCGCGTTCGGTGCGGTGCTCGCGGCACTACTGTTCCGCCGGCGCAACCAGGGAGTCTCGCTGGCGCACGCTGCGGAGACGGTGGTGCCGATGACGCGTGAACACGCGACCGAGGGCGAGCCGGTCGCGGTGCGTTAGCGGCTCGTTGGTCGAGTAGGCCGCCCGCGGCCGTATCGAGACCCCGTGAGCCGGTCTCAAGATCGGCTTACGAGGTCTCTTGGTCTCGATACGCTCGTGCCTCGCTACTCGACCACCGACCGCGCTGGCCGAGAAGCTCAACCACCGGCAGATCCGGCCGCGCCCATTCCAGCTCTGACAACTGGTTCGGGCGAAGCCAGCGCAGCACGTCATGATCCGTGCTGCGTGTCGGCGCCGCATCCGTCAGTAGCGCCTCGTAGCTGCTCAAGTCGATGTGTGCGGTGTCGGTCGGCGTTGTGGCCCGATGGATCAGCTCGCCGACTTCGATTTCCGCGTCGAGCTCTTCCCGGATCTCGCGTCTGAGCGCGTGCTCCGGCGACTCACCGAGTTCGACCTTGCCTCCCGGGAACTCCCACAGCCCACCTGCGGACCGGGCCGCGTTTCGCCGACACGCCAGCACGCATCCATCACGAATGATGACAGCCGCGACAACGCGCAGCGGCTCAGCCTGCACCTCGTCGGTGAACGTCATCGTCTCAGGCTAGCGCCGCAATCAGCCGAACAGGCCGCGAAGGATGGCGATCGCACGGGCATCGTCGTCGGCCTGTCCGCCTTCGTGGCCGTTGTACGGCCAGACGACGATCTCCTTGGAGCCGGAATAGTTATTGAACGCACCGAACACGGTCGACGGCGGGCACGTCGCATCCATCAACGCTGTCGAGAACCAGGCGGGCGCCTGCGCACGCTTGGCGAAGTTGACCCCGTCGAAATAGCTGAGCACGTCGTGAGCGCCCGCGACCTGGTCGCGATGCACTGCGAGATAGCTGCCGATCTCCTTGTACGGATGGTTGTCCGTGATCACGGTTGCCCGGGGAAAGTCGCACAAGAACGGTACGTACGCGAACGCGGCGGCGACATCCGGAACGAGCCCGGCGACCGCCAGCGTGATGCCGCCGCCCTGGCTGGCGCCCATGATCACAACGCGATCGGAGTCGACGACGTCGAGCGAGCGCGCGGCGTCGACGGCGCGCGCAGCATCCGTTAACACGCGCCGGTAGTAGTAGGTCTCACGACTTTCGATGCCGCGCGTCATGAAGCCCGGGAACTGCGGGCCTGAACCGTCCGGATCCGGTGTGTCGCCGCGCGACCAGGCCGAGCCCTGCCCGCGCGTGTCCATCATCAGGTGCGCGAACCCGGCGGATGCCCAGAGCAGGTTCTCGAGCGCGTGCCCGCGCCCGCCGCCGTAGCCCTGGTACTGCACGATCGCCGGCAGTGGGCCGCTCGCTCCGGCGGGCACGCGCAGCCACGCCTTGACGGGTTGGCCGGCGAACCCAGGGAAGGTGACGTCGTAAACCTCGATGGCTGTCAGTCCGGTGTCGACCGGCACGACGCTGACGGATCCGCCGGCAGCACGGCTGATCTGCAGTGTGTCGGCCCAGAACGCGTCGAAATCTTCCGGATCGTTCTGAGTGCTTCGATAGCTGCGGAGTTCCTGCTCTGGTAGATCTGTGAACATGGAATCAGCCTAGGAGCGCGGGTCAGTAATCGCCTCATCGGTTGATGGCTGTTCGTGCCGCTGACTTGATTCCGACGTCCTGGCGCGCTGTGTCACGGTTTTCGGGAT
>Ga0208357_1000550_pt1 | contig 30071 bp, 33 predicted proteins | sample NGESurdeep092012_6_FD_184487 | JGI IMG/M metagenome (GOLD analysis project Ga0208357, IMG submission 184487) | Arctic peat soil microbial communities from Barrow, Alaska - NGEE Surface sample F52-2 deep-092012 (SPAdes) | ecosystem: Environmental > Terrestrial > Soil > Wetlands > Peat ...
TTGCACAAAAAAGGTTCCTGAGCCGCTCTACTAAGATTGTCCACGGAGGGATGACAGAGCGGACGAATGTACCGGTCTTGAAAACCGGCGTGGGCTTGCCCACCGTGGGTTCAAATCCCACTCCCTCCGCCAAGTGGGCTTGACCCCATTGAGCAGACCAAACTTATGAGAGTTGGGTCTGGTTTTGGGTTAAGTGCGAAAGATCTAGGCGAACTTTGAAAGAGTGGAAGTCGTGAAGAAAGCGGTTACCCGCATTTAAGACAGTGCGGCAGCCGTGGAACAGCGTCGGGAATTAGCCTTCGATAAGAAACGACAACGCAGCAGTACCTGTCCTTCGGGCCTCGCCGCTGAGATTGCTCCAACCAGAGTGAGTGGCATTTAGCAACGGAAGTAGGCGGTTTAGGTGCTGGACGTCGCGCTTGACGCAGCGTTGGCGTGCTGACAGCGGATCATCTAGGACACTAAGGAGCAACGCAGCATCTTGCCAATCCCTTTCAGGATTTTCACGAACCGCAATTGAAGTCGCTGCAGCTTTGGCAACCAGCGCTCCCAACATGTCTGGGCATCGAATCATCCCGAACCGCTCATGTTCGTCAGCGAAATCACTGACGAGAACCTCAAGTAGTCGAGATCGCTTGAATGCTTGAAGCGCCCCCGGGGCCTGCACTGTATGAGCCGGATGGACTGTTGTCAGATTTACCCGACTACCAACACCCGTGTGTGCAAGTACATCGAATTTCACCTTGCCAAGCCCTGTGGCAACTTCCCGTACGAAGCGGTGACCTACAAAGTCAGGACTCATTCCCTCCAGTTCAAAGTTTCGACGTTGAAGCCAATCGGACATCCACGATATGCCTTTGGGCCGTACTCGCAGATTGACCACCACATCCATGTCTTCAGTGGGACGAATGTATTCAGCACCACGCTCGATGGCAATCACGAGCATCATCTGGCCACCAACAAGCACCCACGAATCGAGGTCCTCTTCGGCAAGATCGAACAGCGTGGCCCATCCTCCTTCGGCCGCAGGAGTGAGTCCTCGCAATTCGATGGTCACAAAAGCTCCGATTTGGCATTGGCCTTTTGCACTGCGCTACTGAGCAACTCAGTAGCCAGATGCCGTTGCCGAGAATCGGGAGAATTCACCATGTCGACAAGTGCTACGACCGCAGCGACAGGTTTTCCGGACGGAAACAGCAGATCTGATACAACCTCATCAGGGACGACCATGAGGAGAACCTGTCCATCGTCTTCATCGCGTCCTCGATACTCGTCGACTATCGCGTTAACGTCACGCTGACGAAGATAGAACACCTTCGAGGCCCCGACACCGGCCCCGTTTCCGATACCGGCCGCCGCAGCCGCGGCTTCAGAGCCAGGCCGCAGGCGGCGGTCGGATGAAAGTCGCTCGACAACGCCAGGGTGTACCCAGATTCGCCGAGGGGACGCTCTTCGCCGCAGCCACGATCCCCATTTCTCGGGCGGAGGAGCGTCAGCAAGAAGTTCACGAAGATGAAACCGAACTCTGCGATCGACGAGGTTGTCAATGATGGAATCGACTGATGAACCTGGCGATATTGGTCGAGAAGTATCAAGATGCAGATTTTCGTTGACCAGCTCCAGTACTGCCCACGCCATCTTCGACGACACAGGTCGACCACGAGGCGGATCAAGTCGACTGCGTTCTCTTATCGCTTCTTCTCTGACCAGCCAGCGACCGCCTATTTTTTGGCCGGCCATTTCTCCACTTCGCACCAGACGCCGAACCGATGCGGGATGTCGACCCATCCGCAATGCTGCTTCATCAATGCTTAGGAGTTCCACGGTACGTTCCTTAATACGCTCGTTATCGAGCCTATAATACGACATCTCGTATTGGTGTCAAGCAATATATTCGATATCGAGCATATTCATGGACGTATCTCCTGGGGCGTCACGGGAATTTGGCCCGATATTTCAAAGTCGTAGGTCATCGGTTCCCCTCCTCCGGAGCGACACGGGAAGCTTTTCTCGCAGCGTGGCTCGTCCTACGTCCACGCGCTTTGCATTACGAGGGGCGCACTCGAGCGCGAATGGCGTCGATCCACGACGCCGCCGAGCGCCGTGCCTCGACTACTTCGTCGCGCCGATCATTGGCCCCGTCCCCCGTTACCGGGTAGGAGCCGAGAAACTTCACGCGTGTCATATGAGCTTGCAAGTCGGTGAGACAGTCAGCCACCACGTCGTCAGCGACGTGGCCCTCGAACTCCATCACAAAGCAGTAGTCGCCCAGGCCGCGTTTGGTGGGTCGGCTCTCGAGCTTGGTCAAGTTGATATCGCGGGCCGCAAAGCGACCCAAGATGCCGTACAGCGAACCGGGGCGGTCCGCGTCTTGAAAGCAGACAATGGTCGTGCGATCGTGGCCGGTGGGGGCCGCGACAAAGTCGCGACCCACAACAACAAAGCGCGTCGCGTTGTCGGGGTGGTCTTCAATGTCAGAGGCGATGACGTCGAGCCCAAAGATCTCTCCGGCGAGCGAGGATCCAACGGCCGCCCAAGGTTCGCTCGAATCGGCCACGTCGTGCGCGGCCTGTGACGTCGACGTCGTTTGGTGCGTGGAGAGATGATGTACGTGCACGAACTCTCGCACCTGGGCCAGTGCGTGTACGTAACTGCGCACGCTGGTGACGTCCTTCAGGGAGACACCCGAACGCGCGAGAAGGTGGAGATGAATCGGCAGCACGATCTCTTGAAGGATGATCAACTCGTGGGAAAAGACCAGGCCGTCGATGGTCGCCGACACGGTGCCTTCGAGGGCGTTCTCTATCGGGACGAGACCTTGTTCAATCGAGGCATCGGCAACGGCGCCAAGTAGTTCTTCGAGCGATGCGTACGCCACGGGCTCGGCGTGAACGAGTGTGAGAACTGCTTCGTGGGAGAATGAACCCTCTGGTCCGAGATAACCAACGCGAGCACTTTCCATGACGGGATGTTACTTGGTCGTCCAAAACGGCTCTGTGGCAACGAGATTGCTCAACTCGTTTGAGGCCGTACGATGGCAAGGGACCAAAATCGAAAGGCTGTGCAATGGGGCACGAAATGTTTGACTACGACGCCGAACTCGGCAACGCTGTCTTTGACTATTGTCGCGATCGACTTTCGATGGATCCGGTGCCCCTCGACTTCGGCAGTTTGCTTCCTATTCCTGAACACGCACTCGATGGAATGATCACGCCAGAAGGTCGCAGCGCGAAAGAAGTGCTCGAGTTTTTTGAGCACACGCTCGCGCCCTCGGTTGTCTCTATCGACTCACCGGGCTTCTTGGCTTTTATCCCCAACGCCCCGACGAAGAACTCCCTGCTCTTTGACATGGTGGTCGCCTGTTCTGGACTGAACGGCACGAGTTGGCTCGAATCACGCGGGGTTGTCGTCGCCGAGAACCAGGCTCTGGAGTTCATTGCGAGCGCCGCGGGAATGCCCAAAGGTTCTGGTGGCGCCTTCGTGTCGGGTGGATCGATGGGTAATCTCTCGAGCTTGACGGTGGCACGCGACGTCGGTCGCGTCAAGCGTCCCGAGGTGCATCCCCGTGACGTACGCTTCGCGATCTCTGAAGACGCGCACTCCAGCATTGGTAAAGCACTGCACGTCTTAGACGTCGACGCGCTCGTCGTCGCGACCGACGACCACCGCTTCACCCGAAGCGCGCTCGAAGCAGCGTTGGCGGCCGATCCGCACCCCGAGAACGTGATCGGTGTCGTCGCCACGGCTGGCACGACGAACGCCGGCATCGTTGACGACCTCGAAGGACTCGGTAGCTTCGCGCACGAACACGATCTCTGGTTTCACGTTGACGGCGCGTACGGTGGCGCGGCGATCTTCTCCTCCACGCATCGCTATCTCTTTGAAGGACTTCGTCACGCTGACAGCTTCATTGTCGATCCTCACAAGTGGCTCTTTGCCCCACTGGACTGCTGTGCACTGCTCTATCGCAGTCCCACGGTGGCCAGAAAGGTTCTCGCCCAACAGGCCAGCTACCTTGACGTGTTGCACGAGGGCAACGACGAGCACTACGACTGGAACCCGTCGGACTTTGGTATTCACCTCTCGCGTCGAGCGCGCGGTCTGCCGTTCTGGTTCTCATTGGTCACGAATGGTGTGGCGGCCTATCAGTCTGCGGTGCAGTGCGCCATTGACTTAGCGCAGTTCACGCAAGAACTCATCAACGAGAGCGACCACCTCGAGATGATCCGCCCCTCGAGCCTTTCCATTGTTCTCTTTCGCAGAAAGGGCTGGAGCGCCGAACGCTACAACGAGTGGAGCCACGAGTTGCTCCGCCTCCAAATCGCCTTCGTCACGCCCACCAAGTGGGAAGGCGAGACGGTGGGGCGTATTGCGTTCTTGCACCCCAACACCAGTGAAGCGATGGTGCGCGCCATTCTCGACTCGACGCGCGACTAACGACCCTCGAGCAACGGATCGCTGGGGTTGCGGCTTAACTCACCGCGTTCATTCTTCTTTCGCCACGCAATGCCGCCAAGGGCTTCGAGCACGACGCGATTGCCCAAGTAGGCCGTGATCTCGGCGTGATCGTAGGGGGGAGAGACCTCCACGACGTCAACGCCACCGACCGGCACACTCATGGCGACGCGACGCACGGCGTCGAGCAGTTGGCGACTGGTAAGTCCTCCGGGTTCTGGCGTACCCGTACCGGGCGCCGATCCCGGATCCACGACGTCGACGTCGACGGAGAGAAACACTGCGTCACAGTCCGCCATGGCTAGCACGAGTGCTTCGTCGAGCACGGAATCAAGCCCGCGCCGACTTATCTCACTCATCTCAAACGAACGCATCCCCTGCCCGGCCATCCACGACAGCGTCTCTGGCTCAGGCCAGTATCCACGAAGGCCAATCTGGAAAAACCGATCGCCGCGACAGGCTCCTGATTCAATAAGTCGACGCATTGGCGTGCCGTGACCGTAGAGCGAACCCATCTGCGATTCACCAGTGTCGGCGTGAGCGTCAAAGTGAATCACCGAAACCCGACCCCAGCCCACGTGACGAGCGACGCCGGTGACGTCGGGCAGTGCGATGGTGTGATCGCCGCCGAGAACGATGGGAATCACGCCGGCCTTGGCGACATTCGTGACGAGGCTTTCCAGTCTCTGGAGTGAAAGCTCCGTGTCACCCGGAGGCATCTCAACGTCTCCGAGGTCCACGACGCCAAGGTCTACGAGGCCGTCCACGCCCAGAGCCAGGCTGGGACGCTTGCCATCGTGAGGAAGGTAGTCGGCCGAGCGAATGGACTGAGGACCAAAGCGACAACCACTTCGATGCGATGTTCCCCCGTCAAAAGGTGCGCCGAGAATAGCGGCCTGAGCCGAGTTCCACGTCGTCGCGTCGTCGGGGTCGCCCGCAGGAACACCGAGGAAGGTGAAGTCGGGGCCGTAGAGATTACCGAGACGCGTCATGGTGTTCAATTCTAGAAATCATCGCACCCTAGGTAAAAGCCGCGGAGAGCTCTGTCGCGACCTCGTCGAAGTGATTCGCGAATATTGAGAGGTGACCTTCTTTGGCGACGTGGTGCGAGCTCACGCGTGGCAGATGACTCGCGAGCCATGTGCCGTGCGTGGGTGGCACCATTAGATCGGCGTCACCGTAGAAGAGTGCGACGGGAACCTGAATGTTCGCCACGTCAAATCCCCAAGGAAGTAGAAACGCACGATTGTCATCGAAGTAGCCGCGCCACGTGTTCTTGAACCCGTAACGACACGAATCAGCGAAAAGTTCACGAAAGTCGTCCTCTGCGAGGACGTCGCGGTCCACGTCGGGTAAGAGACCCGACATAAGTTCAATCACGTTGTCCTTGGTCATCTCGGCCATGGCGTCGCCAACGCTCTTCATGTACTCCTCGTAGGGCGCACCGCCCTTAGCGGCGAGCTCGAACTCTTCGAGGTTCTCTGGACCCATTCCTTCGGTCCAATCAAAGTCGTCGACTTGGGGCGCGACGCTCGCGAGCGCGACAACGCGTCGACAGCGCGTCGCGTCAAGCGCGCCGCAGGCGAGTGCGTGCGGCCCCCCACCCGACCAACCAAGCGCTGCGTACGAACCGCGTCGAAAATGATCCAAGGTGGCGCGAGTGTCGTCGACGACGGAACCGATCGTGCGTCCTTCGAGACGAGTCGACGCACCGTAACCTGCTCGCGAATTGGTCACGAAGAAAAAATTCTCGCGCTCGAGAAGCGGTTCGAGCGCTTGAAAGGTCTTGTACGAGCCGGGCGTTCCGTGATGAAACAGCACCGTGTGACCCGACGGATCGCCCATGGTGGCGATTTCGAGAGCGCGTCCGTCAACCAACTCGATGATCTGTTCGTGTATCGCCATACGCCTCCAATCCCTACGACGTCTTCACCCTAGGCTTTGACCACGATCCCTGGTATCTCGCGAAGCGTTCGCTACTTGGTAACGCTGAGCGCCACGCCGGTATTAAGAAGTTCGACCCAGGTTTGGCCCGGCGTAAGCGCGATTGGCACGCCCGCGGCGGTCTTGTACTGAAGAACGTCCGCCATCGAAGCCCCCCTTGACCAGGTTCCCTGCGTCTCCTTGCCGCCGCTAAATATTGTCACCGGCCCCGAACCTTGGAGGTTGGCGTACGAGTTCTCGGTGCCGATGCCGTTGACGTAGTTCACGAACATTACGACGACGTTCTTCGGCGATTCGCGCACGCCCGTTCCTGTCACGTCGGCCTTTCCAAACAGCGTGCGGTCCCACGACTGAGTTGTGTCGTCCCAGGTCCACGTCACGGGGTAGATACTTGGAAAGGGCACTACGAAGCTCGCCACTTTCGTGCCCGTGGGCTTAGCCGTGGCGGGGCGATAGCTAAAAAGTGCTGGCGGCGGTGTGGGCGTGCCTTTAAAGGCGAAAAGTGCGGACGCCACCGCGAAGAGGTTGTGGGGCGCCTGGAGTGAATTATCGCGAAACATCGCGGTTCCGGCGGACGTCTCGTTCATCAACTTCACCGGAGCCGTGGAAATGCTGGTAATCGCGTACGGCGCGCCGCCAGAAAAGGCGAAGATGCCTCCAAGGGGAAACACCACCTGGGTGTCAGTTGGACGTACCGAGCGCACGGGTCCGATCTTCGCGGGTGCCTGGGAATTAAAAACTGCCGCGAGGCGCGTGATGCCACCATTGACAATCTCTTCGTAGACGTCATCGGCTTGATCGATACCCCACTGCGGCAACGCCTCGGGAGTGTTCTCGATCTTGACCGTGAGTGCCGGACGCAACAACGCGGTGCCCGAAGGATCTGGCAGGCCGGTCAACGGTGCTTTGGGGTACACCGGAGCGGGCTTCGTTGTGGTGGTCGTAGTCGTAGTCGTTGTCGTCTTCGATTTTGAAAAGACGATAATTGCGACGCCGATAACGGCCAGGGCGACCACGAGGTAGAGGTATTTGCGCATCTTTCAAACTTAGTAAGCGCGCCACTCAGCCAGACGTCGTTTGCGTTTCGTCGATAAGAAGTTTGTAAATAACCGTGTGGGGAAGCTGCGTTTCGGGGCTCAGATGCTCGGACCCCTCAATCGCGATCCAGCCTGTCGCCAGATAAAAGCCAAGTGCCGTGTCGCGAGCATTCGCCCATAGTTGCTCGACGCCGCGATCACGAAGCATCTTGCCCGCGGTCTCTAGGACAATCGCACCGTAACCCTTACCCTGAGCATCAAAATCGGTCGCCATGTAACGCAACTGGGAGGTGACGAGATGCGCGTTCACTGGTGGAGTCGAAAGGAAGAACGACGAGCTCACGACAAGTCGCCCGTCGAGAAAGCCCGCCACGTGCAGTGACGTCTCGTCATCGTCACGGGCATCGGCAACCACCGCGTCGGGCCTATTGCCCCTCAGCACTCGTCGACGAAGATCGTGAAGCGTCGACGGCGCAACGCTTTTAACTTGAAATTCAGGATTCAACAAGTGACCTCTTCATTGTTAGGAGAACCAGTGAGGTGTCTCGATGTAACTCAAACGTGTCGCCCGTTGGCCTAAAGCCCAGCTTTTCGTAGAAGGCCCGGGCTCGTGCGACGCTGGAACCTACGTGCAAGAAGAGTTCCTCGGCCCCTTCGCCACGTGCCCAATCGCTGACGGAACGAACCAGTGCCTGTGCGCTCCCAGTGCCTCGATCCGATGGCGTGACGTACATGCCGTACATCCAGTGCGTGCCCGGGTGCGCGTCGTTGAAGCCACCTGAGATCATGCCAACAACGGCACCATCACGTTCGGCCAGAAAGTAGCAACGCTGTTGGGCGAACGAGCGCCACTCGTCGTTCGAAAAAAGTAACGTATCGTTGTACGTCGAGCCGAAGGCTTCTGGGGTATCGCGCAACGATTCAAGTCGAATAGTGCGCAGCGCCATCCAGTCGTCACCACTGGTCCTTCGAATCTTGAGCGTCGAATCGCTCACCGACCACTCCGTCGAGAGCGCGAAGAAGTCTTCACGGCTCCATTATCCCACGCAAAACAGAGGCCCTATTCGTCGACTTTCTTGCCGATCGTGTCCAACGGTTCCACGAGTAAGCGATACGGTAACCGGGCACTGTAGATGGAGTAGCCATCAATCTGTCGAACCAAGAACGTGGCTATCACGGTAGCTGCGGCCATCGGAACCATGATTGAGAAACCTCCGTGAGTAAGTTCCAACACCAACACCAAACCGGCCAGCGGCGCTTGCATCGTCGCGCCGACCATCGCCGCCGCGCCTACCAGGGCGAACGCCCCGAGGGGCGTACCGGGCCAGAGATGGATCCACAGCGTGCCCAAGAATCCTCCCAGCACCGCGCCAGTGGAGAGAAAGGGCGTGAAGAGACCTCCCGCGGCGCCACTGCCGAGCGTGAGCGCGGTCACGAACGGTTTCAGAGCAAAAAGCGCGAAGAGTAGACCAATGCTGCCGGCCCCGAGAAAGGCCTCGTGAGCCATGTCCTTGCCGTTGCCAAAGAGTTGCGGATACCAAAGTCCAAGAGTGCCCACTACCAAAAACGCGAGCGGCATCGCCCAGAAAATGTTTCCACCCTTGGCGCCATGATGCGACGCCCAACCAATGAGACGTATATAAAAAACGGACAACAAACCAATAATGGTGCCGGCTACGAGTGACCAGACCATCAGCGAACCGCTAAATCGATAGATCGGAATGTCGGGATACGTTGCGCCGTTGGGTAAGTAGACCCACGCCACGACCGTCGCAATGAGTGACGTCGCGAGAGCCGGTAAGACCACCGGCAACGCGAAACTTCCATAGAGCACTTCAGCGGTGAAGATTGCACCGCCCAGAGGAACGTTGTACACCGCGGCGAGTCCAGCGCCGCCACCACACGCCACCAGCAGCCGTTTCTGGGCTGGTGTCAGATGAAACCAACCCGAGATTACGCTGCCTGACGCGCCACCCATCAATTTCGGTGCGGCCTCTCGGCCAATCGAAGCGCCGAGGCCGATGACAATCTCAGAAACTATGGACGTCAGCAGGCTTCGTCGCGGCGAAAGATCGCCACTACCTGACCACACGGCTTCGTCAATCTCGGATTTTTCATTCTTGAGATAGCGACGAATGAAGTACCACGACACGGCACCAAAGACGCCGGCAACGACTAAAGAGCCAATGCGTCGAAGTCCCGATACCGCCGCGACGGCGTCTTGAAAGCTGCCGGAACGGTAATGAAACGCACCTCGCTCAGCGAGCGACAGTATCCACATCAAGAAATCGCCAAAGAGTCCCGTTGCGACCCCGGTAATCAAAACCGCAAGCCAGAACCCCGGCGTGAGTCGTGCTTCGCCGTCGTGGGTGACGTTGGGCTGTTCCATTGCGCCACGACCCGAAGCAATACGGCGTTTAATCAGTGGTGGCGGGATGCGCTGGCGTTCATTTTCGCCATTGGACTTGGCCACTCTTGCTCACCTCAGTTGACAAAATCCAATGGTAGTCCTGGGTACTGCGAGGTCTCGGCGTTTAGCAATTGCGACAACTTCGATAGAAATTGTTCGTGACGAACGAGCATCGCGCGGCTACTGGTCTGTGAGATTCAATGGACCTTCGCCGAAGTCGCCGTGCGACGTCTTTGCGAACTGGCCTCTTTCGGGGAAGAACGTACTCCAAGGAACTTGGCTCCGGCCTACGAGCCCTCGAGCGAGCGGCGTGCGTGCGAAGACGGCACTGAACAGCCATCCCAGTAAGTAGGCAAACGTGACCGCAAAGAGCATCATGACCAGCCACGGCACGTGTTTCAGCACACCCCACTCATAGAGCCAACGGTGCAGAAATATGATCCAGATCATCTGTGAGAGATAGATGCCGTACGCCGCCTCGGATCCCGAACTCGTTATCGCGCGGGTACGCGCACTGCGCTTGGGGCTGACAAGAAAAACTCCAAGCAGGTACACCGCGATAATCGCGCCAACATCGTATGGGATGACCGACCAGGCGAACGGGTCGGCGCCGGGGGCGAAGAACTTAGGGAGGCCGTCGTGATGTCGATAGAGATAGTCGAACAAAATAGGTATCGCGCCAAAGATCACCGTCCACGAAAGTATTGCGCGCTTGTAACGAATGACGAAGTCGTGAAACTGTTCCAGGTAAAACGCCGCGACAACCCCGCCAAGGAGATACAGCGGATAAGAAAAGACCATTCTCGTCTCAACTTTGGGCGACATGATAAAGCCGAGCCAATCGTGACGAACGGCGTAGGGGTAGATGAACTGCCAGATTACCGAGCCCGCGACAATGTAAATATGCGAACGAGGAAATCGACGAATGAACATGAAGACATAGGGAAAGACGACGTAGAACTCCAAGAGCACGAGCAGGAAGTACAGGTGGTAATAACCGGTGACGAGCGCAAAAAGGAAATTGTGTGCGCCCGACGAACTGAATATCGAGGACATCGCGAGGTGGTAGTAGGGAAACGTCGTCGAGTCCGTCATCGAGGCGATCGGGAAATAGATGACGGACCACACCAAGTAAACGAGTCCCACCGCCATGAAGCGGCGCTTCCAGTAGTAACCCAACTTCACGGTCGCTTTATCGCGGTAACTGTAAGCCAGCATGCACGCCGACACAAAGAGGAACGCTTCGCGTGAGAAGTGGGTCAGCGTCAACAGACCGGCAGCGAGCAGGCTCGTCGAAAGGGGCGAGAAGTAAATGAGTGCGTGCGTTGAAATAACGGCCGTCTGCTTGATCGGACGCATTGCGTCCACGTGATCCAAGCGCTGGCGCGTGCCGCTCGGTGCGGCTTCTGTGGCTGAACTCATTACTTTCCTCGGTTTAAAGGTCGTGTCGAACTTAATTTCGTGCGAGAACTACAGGCGCTCTTCGTAAACAACGGTGACGTCGCCCTCACGAAGGAGACCCTTGCGAATTTTTCCGGTGGCGTGCGAAGGAAACTCCTTCACGACTTTTACCACCGCCGGGCGATACGCCCTGGAGAACGCCTCGGTCGCGCTGGAACGAATGCGCTGCACGAGATCGTCTAACGCACCTGATGAGGAGAGAGTTTCAACGTCGATAGGTTGCACGTAGGCGACGGGAACTTGACCGAAAACCTCGTCGGACTCACCAATCACCGCGACCACAGCGACGCCTTCAACCGTCGCGAGTACATTCTCAATCTCAAGCGGGTAAATCTTCTCGCCGCCGCGATTAATGACGTCATCAGTTCGTCCGACGATAAAGAGATAGTGATCGTCATCGAAATAACCGAGGTCACCGGTTCGAAGCCAACCCTCGGCGTCAAATCGATCGGCGTACGCGTCGCTCTCGTAGGCACGAATAACGGTTGGCCCCTTGATCTCAATGTGACCTACATCGACGCCCTGCGAAGAAGGCTCGTCATCAAGAGGCACAACTCTCACGCTCACACCGACGGCCACGCCCACCGAACCCGCTTTGCGCAGGCCGCTAAGAGGATTCGCGCAGATCTGACTGGCGGCTTCGGTCATGCCGTACGACTGAATAATGGGTATCCCGGTCGAGGTCTCGAATTCGGTAAAGAGCTGTGGGGAGAGAGGCGCCGACGCCGATCGAATGAAGCGGACCCTTGACGCTGGCGACTCGCCGCCCTGCAATGTCACGAGGCGTGAAATTATCGCGGGCACGGCATTAATCCACGTCACTTCGAAGTCATCGATGATCTTCCAAAAGCCAGTGCGATGAAAACGTTCGTCGAGAACCAACGACGAACCAGCGACAAGAGTGGCCAGCAGGCCGACTACTTCGGCGTTCACGTGCCAAAGAGGTAGCGGGTTGAAGCCACAGTCGCCAGCGGAGAGGGAGTTGTGGCGAGCGATGAGCGTCGCGGTGTCGAGTAATTGCGCCATTGGCAACGCCATGACTTTGGGCGTGCCGGTCGTGCCTGACGATGAGAGTAGAACGCCCCCGTCATCAATCAACGCGTCAACGAACTCGGGACTTTCTTCGTCCGCTGCTTCGAAACCACTGGGAACAGAGATCCACGTCACCAAGGCCGATTCCGGTGCGTCGCGATCGCTGACTACTGTCGCCAAGGAAAGCGCCCGAGCGCGCTCATCGACGTGGTGGAGATTCTGTGCTGTGACCGTTGGATCCAATGGCGCGACCCATACACCGGCCGACAGTCCGGCTAAAAACCACGTCGAAAACGCGATCGGGTCGGCGAGGAGAAGACCAACGCGCGATCCTCGTCCAAGCCCCCACGCGTGGAACTGGTTACGCTTCGCGACCACGTCATCGAGGAGTTCCCTGTACGAAAGGACCCGGGTGCCACGGGCTTCCAATAGATACGGCGCCGTTGCGCGCGAAGCCGCTTGATTGGCAATGACTGCTTCGAGCGGGTGAGAATTAGGTCGAGGTGACTGTGGTTCCATTGATGAACTAGTTAATACATCATTCGATGATCAACGTAGTGCTTGAACTCGATGAGATTTGAAGAAGGGTCACACGCCACGAACGTCTGATGCACCTCAACCTTGCCTTCGAAACGCAACTTCACGTCACTATAGAGAGCAACGTCGCGCTGCTTGCACAACTGGTAGAGCGCGTCGAAGTCTTCCTTCTCGCGAAACGTCACACCGAAGTGGCGCGGGTACATCGGCAGTTCGTTCATAGGCGTCGTTTCAGCAGGCGCTTCACTGAGATGGCAGACCAGTTGGTCACCAAAGAAGTCCAACGTCACGCGGTCATCGTAACGGCGAGCCAACTTGCAACCGAGCTTGGCCACGTAAAAGTTGAGGGTCTCATCGAGATCGTAAGAAGGGATGGCGAGGTGAAAGACGTCGCGTTTTTCTCTCATTCGTCGTCTTAATCTTTGTCGTGATGACGAGGTTCGAAATCGAGCAAGGTCTCACTCCGCAGTCCCAAGCGAATCGTCTCGAGGGGAATAATGTCGGACACCGCGATGTTTCCTAAGTTTGCGTCAGGACCAACGCGTTTAACAAAATATGTCTGGAGTTCAGTTGAAGGAGCTTCGAAGAGCAACTTCTCATGCTCAATCCTTTTTGACGAAAGAATCTCTTCAATAAGCCCGTAGCGAAGTTCGCCGTTCGATCGGCAGATGCCGCCCTTGCCGCCCTCGCGAGTTTCGAGTGTAACCAAATAGGCACCCGCGTCAACGTCAACCGCAATGTAGTCAATCCACTTAGTCGGCGCCATCGTGTCTGAGGTGGCTTGATCCTTCGAACCGACCTCTGAGATGACATTGAAGTCATCAGAAAGTCGCTTAATGAAATCTGCCTTGTCATCATTTGAAATATCGATCGTGCCGTTAGAAACCTCTACGTAGTTCGCGCCGTAACCTTGAGCTAGGGAGCGAAACTCGTCGAAACGGTCTTGAAGAATGTACTTTTCGAAGAGCGTGCCACCCAAATAGAAGTCAATATTGGCTTCTTTCGCAATGTCCACCTTCACTTTGAAGTTCTTCGTGACGACCGAAGTTCCCCATCCGAACTTTACGAAATCTATGTGGTCACCGTGGCTCTCGACGACGTCGGCGAAGTGGCCAAGGGGCACGCCGTTGTCGATGACCATCGTCACACCCACCGATCGCGGTTTAGCGGCTCTCGGGGGAAGTTGTAATGGCATGTAACGATATTAATAGTGACCGGCGGCATCGATGGTTGGTGAGACGAAGAATATGGAATTGTTTCCCATATTTACTGGGATTACGCCGATGTCAAGGTCGCGTCACTCTTGGAAATTCCTGTGAATAATCACCACTCAGCATGTGACGAACGTTCGCCTGGGCTTTCGCGAGATAAGTAACCTGGTCAGCGTGAGCTCTGCCCCCGAGAGTGCGCTTCCCATCACCCTCGTGCGTCACGGCGAGACCGAGTGGAACGCGAAGAGCGTTGTCCAAGGACAAGACGACACTGCACGTCTCAATGACAAGGGGAGAGGCCAAGCCCAACTTGTCGCCGAGTCCCTTGTGGACATGAACTTCGAAGTCATTATCTCGAGTGACCTCGCTCGAGCCAGAGAGACGGCATCGATCATTGGCACGGTTCTCTCGCTCCCTTTTGAAATTGATCCTCTCCTTCGTGAACGTTCCTTCGGCGTGCTTGAGGCTGGTCCAAGTTCAGCACTGACGTCCGCCGCTACTGGGATAGCCAAAGGTGTACTCATCGATCCCGATGCCCGGCCTGACGAAGGTGAGTCATTTCGTGACGTTGTTCGACGAGCCGATATCTTCCTCGATCGAGTTGACGAAGAGTGGTCAACAAGACGTCTACTCGTGGTCACCCACGGCGGCACGATTCGTGCTCTTCGAGCATCCGCGTCGGCGACACCGCTGGAAGGATTGATCTGGGACACCGTGAGTAACTGCAGCGTGTGGACGATTCAGTCGCTCTTAACGCCGTAATTCGCTGTACAAAAACTACCGTCGAGTACTGGTGTCGACGTAGAGAGCGTCCTTCTTCACGTGGCGCCGTCCCACAACAACTGGCCCAAGTGGTGTACGCATGAGGATCACGCTCAGTACGTAACCCAGCGAGAAGACCACAATGACCACCATCACAACAACGGGGATCCACGAAACGTGCGACGAGAGATGAACTCTCGTGGCGACTCGTTGCAGCACTGGAATCCAGATCATCTGTGAGAGATAGATGCCGTACGACGCGTTTGACGTTGACGTCACCACTGATCGCGTTCGTGGACTTCGGTGACGATCGGCAAGAAAGACGCCGAGCAAATAAAGACAGAGCACCGCACCAACGTTGTAAAGAATGGCGAGCGGCGCGAGCACGTCTGAGTTTGGCGCCAGATACGTGGGCACAAACCCGGTACCGCTTACGTAGTTAAGTCCAAGGGCAACTGCTCCGGCCACGACGGCCAACGCCACGACGAGCTTTGCGTTTCGCAACATCCAACGATGAAAGGCGCGGTAGTTGAGCGCCACGATCATGCCACCCAGCAAATATATGGGGTACGAAAGAATAAGGCGCGTCTCGAGTTTGCCACTAATGGCGAAGGGAAGAACGTGGTGTCGCATCGCCGCGTCATAAAGGATCTGCCAGACCATCGCGCCAATAAGGATGTGCACGTGCCAGCGTCGGGCGCGACGCAACCACGCGAGTAATAACGGAAAGATCACGTAAAACTCAAAGAGCACCACGATGAAGTAGAGCTGATAGTAACCAGTGACGAGCAGTGTCAAAAACTCGTGCAGTCCGCTCAGACTCACGAGGTAGTGATAAGGAAACTGATAGTAGGGAAAACTCTTTACAGTCTTTGCTGAAATGAAGACGTAGTAGATGATCGTCCATGACAGAAACGGCAGTCCCGTCAGCAGCAATCGTCGCTTCCAAAAGTGACCGAGGTTAAAAGGGGTCTCCTGAAGGTAGGTGTAGGTCAACACGAGGGCGGAGATGAAGAAAAAGGACTCGCGAGAGAACCGCGTGAGCACCAAGAGACTGGTTACCGTCATGCTCGCGCCCAGTGGAGCAAAGAAAATCAGCGCGTGCGTAGCGATGACCGCCGCCTGGGAAAAGGGCCGCATCGCGTCCACGTGTTCCAATCGCCCGTTCAATTCGCTGAGCGGTAGCGACGCAGAACTTTCGGACACGACTACAAATCGTAATCGTTAAGGTTCGTTGTTCCTCCTCGGCAAAACCTCAGCGATTCAACCTAAACCAGGGCGGTGCGCCCACTTCAATGCGAGAAAGTTTGGAATCAACGCGCCCAAAGCGTTCATCGCTCTTGGCCCAACTCTCATAGGCGCTCGAAATCTCCTCTTGCGAACGAGCGACGAAGTTCCACCACATGACGATGGACTCTTCGAAGGGAACGCCACCGAGCAAGAGTGCCACAGAGTCCTCAATCGCAGAAAGATTAATCTCATCACGACCACGACCGAAGTACGCGAGGTGCCCCGGCTCGATCGTCTCTCCCCCGGTGCTCAGCGCTCCTCGAATCACGACCATTGCGTACTCAAAGATTGGTTCGAGGGGAATCGCGTTCTCACCACGTCGAAGCGTGAGCTCGAGGCCGACGAGATCACTGTCGTGACGAGCTGGTGAGCGAACGTCATTGAAACTGCCAACCAAAACAACGCCTTCACCATTGGTCAACTCAAAGCGAGGTACGTCCGAGTGGTGCTCGAAAGCGGCATCGCCGTCGCGTGTCGATGCGGGCTGCGCCACCCAAAGTTGCGCGCCGTGGAGCTCTCCTGCAATAAGTCCCGGGTTCTCTTCGGAGTGCACGATTCCCGCGCCTGACGTCATGAGATTGAGCTGTCCCGGACGAATGAGTTGTTCCGAGCCGAGGCTATCGCGGTGGACGAGTGCACCGTCGAGGAGCCAGGTCACCGTTTGGAGTCCTATATGGGGATGTGGTGCGACACCAAACAGATTGTCGGGACTTAACGTGGCTGGTCCCATGTGGTCAATGAAGCACCACGCACCCACGGTACGCCGGCCGCGCGTCGGTAACGCTCTTCGAACGCTCAGCTCACCCACGAGCGCTGACCTTGAGTCAGTTATAAGTAACTCGGGCTCATTCACGTGACCTCCTACATGCTTCGTCTCGTTGCCACTGAACGCCGACGGCGAGTATGAAGCGAATCTACCGGACGTACGCCGGGAACGAGCTAGGGATCGTACAGCGTCGCCGATAACGAGAGAGCAACTTTGTAGTCTCGTGAAATGAGTTGGCCGGCGGCGGAAGTAGTCATTAATGAGAACCTGATCGTCTCGTTACTCCAGTCACAGTACCCAGAGCTCGCCGACCTCAGCGTCGTAAAAGTTGCCGAGGGCTTTGATAACACTCTTTGGCGCCTCGGTGATGAACTGGTCATTCGACTACCGCGAAGGAAGCTCGCGGCGGCTCTGATCGAGAACGAGATTCGTTGGTTGGCGCGCATCGCTGGTCACGTTACGCTTGCGACGCCTCTGCCCCTTAGGGCGGGGGCGTCGAGCGAACTATTCCCCTGGCCGTGGCTGATCGCTCGGTGGATCGATGGCGTCGCGGGAGACGAGACCGCTCCCGACGTACGCGGTCGGTCAGCAAGCGCGATGGCTGCCTTCCTTCGCCAGATTCACGTTGCAGCACCCGAAGGCGCCCCGCACAACCCCGTTCGTAGTGTCCCGCTCGCCGATCGCGAATCGGCGCACTTTTTACGTCTGCACGATCTAAGCGGTGACGTTGACGACGAGGCGGTGCGCTCGCTATGGAACAGTGTTCGTGACGCTCCGCAATGGAATCGGCAAAATACATGGATTCACGGTGACTTCCATCCGGGCAACACGCTCTACCGTGACGGGGCGCTCGTGGGCGTCGTTGACTTTGGCGACCTCTGCGCGGGCGATCCCGCCACCGACCTTGCGGGTGGTCTCATGTCGTTGCCGTACGAAGTCCTGAGGGACTTCTTTGACTCCTACGAGAGCCTCGACGTCGCGACACTTCGACGCACGATTGGCTGGGCTGTCTTCTTTGGCGTGTTCTTCGTCTCGCTCGGCATCAGTGACCGACCGAGCTATAAGAGCATTGGAAAGTTGGCCTTGGCAAACGCGGCGCACTTAGCCAAGGATCTCTAGTTTGCGGAGCGACAAAAGTTGATCGCAAGCAACCTACGCCGTGGGGCTGAGCGCGTGCAAACGCTTTCCGAGCTTTTGCGCTTCTGTGTCGCCCTCGAGGGCGACGCGCGAGTAGAGCCATAAAAGAAGGTCACTGCTCGTTCCCGAGAGTGTCGGCACGCCTGAATCGATTCCGCTGGTGAAGCGCAACGTGCCGGGTCGCAACGCGTCGTGTATCGTCCAGCCTTCGGAGGCGTCACTGCTCCAGAGTCCCAGACGGCCCTCGAGGGGTTCGCCCGGTGGGTCCAGCGGATCAGCATCACTCGACACTGAAAGAGTGAGGAATTCAGTAATCGAATCCGTGGCGACGTCGATCGCGAGCTGCAACTTCATTCCAGCGGCGTGGGCAACGTCCCAGTGGTGCACCATTATCTCCTGGACCTGGTGACGAGTAACGAAGGCCACATCGCTTTGCAGGGGAGACCAGGTCCACACGTGATCGCTCTGATTGGCGTCACCAAGAACTTGAACCAGATGGCCTGCACCCATCAAAAAGCGCTCCACTAATTTGGATCTCTCCACATTGAGTGGCCGACCGTCTTCGACTCGAGTCTCGCGTCGTTGTTCCACGATGGTGGCCCAAAACCATTGCACCTCAATCAGGTGCTGCAGTACGTCACTCACCATCCAACCTGGACAGTGCTCGACAGGTTCATCCATAACATTCGTAGCGATCGCAGCGAGTGCCGCGCTGTGCTCTTTGATCGAATTAGCGTACGTCTCAACGAATAGCGTCACGTGAACACGTTAACGTCGCTACCTCCACAACTTCGAGTACCTTTCGATACTGTGGACCTGTTTCTCGTCGTGGCGCTCACTTCAAGTCCCGTTCGAACTCGCGACGTCAGGCGTTCAACGTTCACGGGTCAGCGACGAGGACTACCTTCGTCGTAGGGAGAAAGCGATGAAACCAACGCGCGTGTACATCGAGGAGGGTACGAAAACGGTATTTGCCGTGTCTTTGGACTGGCCCGGATGGTGTCGTCGTGCGAAAAGCGCTGACCTCGCCATTGAAGCTCTCGACGAGTACCGCGAACGGTACGCGAACATCATCACGGCGACGTTTCGCCCAGGCACGTTTGAGATTGTGGGAACCACCAATGGAAACGCCACGACGGATTTCGGAGCACCTGACTCGAGGGGTCCGTGGGACAGCGCCTCGCTTGAACCAGGTGAGTTCCATCGACAGATCTCCGTTCTCAAGGACTGCTGGAACTACTTTGACGCGGTGGTGGACGATGCGCCACCAGAACTGCGCCGGGGACCACGAGGCGGCGGTCGTGACCGTGACGCCATTGTCGATCACGTTCGTGAAGCCGAGCGCGCCTACTGCTCAAGGGTTGGCGCACGCGTCGCTCCTCGTACTCCCTGGGACGAACAGCGCGACATCGTTGTCACCACGCTCAAAGCATCAACGGCGAACGCCAAATGGCCTTCCGCCTACGCGATCCGGCGAATCGCGTGGCACATCGTCGATCACGCCTGGGAAATTGAGGACAAGAGTCTTCGCGATGAGTAGCCGGCAGCGAGACTTCCGTCGCTATTCCGTAATGTCAAGACGAAGTTCGAGCGCCGCGTCAGCATTCTCGAAGCCGAGTCTCTTGTAAAAGGAAGTCGACTTCTTCGACGGATGCGTCGTGAGATAGCTCAAACCCATCGAGCGCGCCTCAAGTATTAGTGCCTTCATCATCGTCGCGCCGAGCTTCTGATTCCGAAAGCCCGGTAAAAGGAAGACGCTCTGCACTATGCCCGCACGTCGAACGAACACTTCTGGACCGGGAACACGATGTATGACAACGAGCCACGCACAGCCAACAGGAACCTGGTCAACGGTCAGCAAATAACCATAGTGCGAACCCTTTTGTTCTTCGAACCTTGTGCGAAATCTTCTATCGAAGTTCTCTAGACCATCACCGTTCTCGCCCGCTTCTTCGGTTCGCCACCGATACCGCAGGGCAATCAAGTCAGCGAAATGCGAGTCGTCAGCTCGGAACACGTTGACGCTTCTAGCCACGCGACCGATCTCCTCCGGCTTAGAGGGAAAACGGCGACGTTCGCACGAGCGTGTAGTGCGTCGCACCCTCGCCGGCAACGACGTCACGAACCTCATACCCTTCGGGCCACTCACCCGCTACTTCGAAGAGTCGCTCGCCCGCACCGAGGTAGATGGGCACGACGGTGACGCGCAGCTCATCGACGAGTTGGGCATTGAGGAACGTCCGAAGTGTCGCCACGCCTCCACCGACGTGAATGTCGTGGTCGAGCGCGGTAGCACGGGCCTTTAACACGACGGACTCGATGCCCTCGTTGACAAAGTGAAACGTCGTATCACCCATCACTAAGTCTGGACGATCAAAGTGTGTGAGTACGAAGACTTGATGATGGAAGGGTGGTTCGTCGCCCCACCATCCCCGCCAATTACTGTCGCCCCAAAAACCTCGAACAGGGCCGAACATGTTTCGCCCCATAATCGTCGCGCCGGCCTTGTTCAACGTGGCATTGAAAACTTCATTATCGACACCTTCGGTGCCTCCGCTCTGGCCAATCATTGCGCGACCCGACTTCGTCGCAAATATCCACTCGAGAAGTTGCTGTCCGCCCACGCCGAGGGGGTTGGCCTCGTCCTGGTCGGGACCTGCCATGTACCCATCAATGGAAATGGATGGTGACGCCGTTATACGAGATGTCACGTGCCCTGCCTTTCGAAGTCGTCGCAGCCCCACTGTACGGCGACGTAGCGAGTCGACGACGATCTAGGGCGCAATGACGAAGTTTCCCGCGCCGTTCAGGTCGTCGACTATGACGCGAACCGTGTCATGAATGCTTATCTTTGACGTATCGACGACGTTTCTCTCGTGCCTGCCAAGAGATTCGAACTGAGCGAAGAGGTGACGAATTGGACCCTCGTCGATCAACGCGTTGGCGTGGCGAGGATCACGACGTCGATCCTTCGAGCGAAAGAGACAGTCCTCGAGCGACGGACGCAGCACCACGTAGGAGACGACGGCGTCGACATCTTGCAACTCATCGCGCAGAAGATCAAGAAACCACGGTCCGACAATCCCCTCCACGACGGTCACGTACCCTGAAGCCACTAGGTGCGTCGCGGCGGCCAGGGAGGCGCGAATCATCGTTCGGTTCTGCTCCGCGGATTCAGGCTCCCACGGCAGAATCATGCCGTTCACAATCGCGGCCCAAAAGAAGTCCGACTCAATCACAGCCGAGAGTTCAAACGCTTCGGCGACGAGGCGTCCCACCGTTGTCTTACCCGCACCTGGAGGGCCAGTGAGGATCACGAAGTGCGTCGAGCTCATCGTAGAAACCTAACGGTGAATGTAGCGATCGACCGGTTTCATACTGACGCGTCGACGAAAATCCTGGTGTGCCCTAAATGGCGAGTGCTTGGGCGAGATCGTCAATGAGATCATCAATGTCTTCGATACCCACGCTGAGGCGAATGAGACTCGCCGGAGGTTCGAGCGTTGAACCGACCGTTGAGGCGTGAGTCATCGCCGAGGGCAATTCAATCAGACTCTCGACGCCGCCGAGTGACTCAGCGAGCGTGAAGATCGACGTCGATTCACAGACCTTTCGAGCGACGTCAACACCACTCTTGAGGGTGAAGCTGACCATGCCGCCAAAGTCGCGCATCTGGGTCTTGGCGATTTCGTGTCCAGGATGGTGCGCTAAGCCCGGAAAATAGACCCTGTCAATGGCGCGATGATCCACCAAATAGGCCGCGATGGCGCGTGCGTTCGAGCAGTGTCGCTCCATACGAATCCCGAGAGTCTTGAGACCTCGGATGAGGAGATAGCAGTCCAAGGGACCCGGTACCGCTCCGATGGCGTACTGGTGAAACTTCAACCTTGTCGCAAGCTCGTCGCTGTTCGTCGCGACGAAGCCACCTATGACGTCAGAGTGGCCACCCACGTACTTCGTCGTCGAATGAACCACCACGTCAGCCCCCATCGTCAGAGGGCGTTGCAAGAACGGCGTCGCGAACGTATTGTCCACCACGAGTAGCGCGTTGTGCGCGTGCGCATGCGCGGCCAAATCGGAGATCGACACCACGTTCAATAGTGGATTGCTCGGTGTCTCGACCCACAGCATCTTCGTCGACTCACTAAATCCCGCTTCAATCGCGTCCGCGTCGCTCAAATCAACGCACGTGACACTCACGCCCCACTCTCCGAAGATACGCGTGAGCAATCGGTACGTACCGCCGTATGCATCGTTGCCCAAGATGACGTGATCGCCAGGGGCGAGAGTGCGCAGCAGTGCATCCTCGCCAGCCAATCCTGACGCAAAGGCCACACCGTGTCGAGCGTCTTCGAGATTGGCCAAGCACGCTTCGAGCGCGGCCCGCGTTGGATTATCGACACGAGAGTAGTCCGAGAAGCGCGGCGCGCCCACGCCGTCTTGGGCGTAGGTGGAAGTGAGATACACCGGCGGATTGACCGCGCCGGTCACTGGATCGGGTTCTGAACCGACGTGAATGGACCTAGTATTGAAGCCGCTCACTTCTCGCTCCGCTGCTCAAGAAATCCCAAGAGATCACTTCTTGTAAGAACTCCCACGGGGTGACCGCCGTCGAGAATCAGTACGCCGGCCGACGTACTGAGGCGCCTCGTCAGTTCAGTCACGCTCATGCCCACGCCGACCATGGGAATTGACGGGTCGGCTACTTCTTTAACCCGAAGATCAAGCACTGTAGGGTCGCGCGTCGTGGCTTCAAGGAGACCGAGTTCACTGAGCGACCCGGACACTTCTTTTGCCGCGAGAGGCAACTCAGCGGTTACGGTCACGAGAAGTTGAGAAACGTCTTTCTCACGCATCAGCGATATGGCGTCTCGAACGAGCACGTCCTCAGTCACGAGCACCAGGTCGGCCAGGGTGCTGGCCTGTCGCCTGATCTTCGCTTCAAGTACGTCGCCGGCGTCCATTTCGTTATGTGGGCGAAGAAAACCGTAATCCGTCATCCACGTGTCATTAAAGATCTTCGAAAGATAACCTCGCCCGGAGTCGGGAATAAGAACCACCACGACGGCATCGTCTGAGAGCGATCGAGCCGCTCGTAACGCTGCGGCCACTGCAGTACCACCCGATCCACCGATCAAGATGCCTTCACGTTGGGTGACTTCGCGCGCCATTGCAAACGCGTCGGCGTCGCTGACGGCAATGACCTCATCGACGAGTGACGGGTCGTAGTTCTTCGGCCAGAAGTCTTCGCCAACGCCTTCGGTCAGATACGGTCTTCCGGCCCCGCCAGAAAAGACCGAACCCTCGGGATCGGCCGCGATGACGCAAATTGCCGGATTTTTCTCCTTCAGGTACCGGCCCACGCCCGAGATCGTTCCCCCGGTTCCCGCGCCAGCGACAAAATGCGTTACACGACCCTTGGTTTGTTCCCATATCTCTGGACCGGTGGACTCGTAGTGGGCGAGCGGATTATTAGGATTCGAATACTGGTCAGGGCGAAACGAGTTAGGGGTCTCGCGGGTGAGTCGTTCCGCCGTTGAATAGTACGAGTCGGGGTGCTCAGGGGCTACGGCCGTCGGACAGACAACGACCTCAGCCCCGTACGCGCGAAGGACGTCAATTTTTTCAGGGGCCATCTTGTCGCTCATCACAAAGATGCATTTGTAGCCTCGTTGCGCGGCCACGATCGCAAGTCCCACGCCAGTGTTACCGCTCGTGGGCTCAATAATTGTCGAACCTGGACCAAGCAGTCCGTCGCGTTCGGCGGCGAGCACCATAGTGAGCGCTGGGCGATCTTTCGAGCTTCCGCCAGGATTGGTCGTCTCTAATTTTGCGATGAAGTCACAACGAAGGCCCTTGCCGATGTTGGCCAAGCGCACCATTGGCGTATGACCAATGAGGTCTAAGGGACTCTCGGCGACGTCCATATCGTCGTAACGCATAACACTTCATTTCTACTAGGGCTACTCAAACGACTGACGCGGCCTACAGCTTCACGCTTTTACTCTAAGGGAATATTGAAACGAGCAATTGGTGGCTGTTCGTCACAAGACACTCTCGCTGGAGATGTACAAAAGTACGCCGACGCGCTTAGTTCGAAGAGATCCACAGACCAATCGCGAGTGCGAATCCCAGAAGGGCAGCGAAGACGCGAACAACGTTTCCCGGCACTTTCCTCGTGACGGAAGGTCCAATAAAGCTTCCAACCAGTAGTCCAGCTCCCAACGAGAGTGCGGCGCCGACGTGGACGGGGCCAAAAAGCAAGAAGCCCGCTGCCGCGACGACGTCGCCGATGCCGAGAAAGACGTTCTTCAGCGCGTTGGCTTTCGCAAATCCTTGATCAACCGTCAAGAGCAAGAGTGCAACCACCATGACACCTGATCCGGCGCCAAAGTAGCCGCTGTAGATCGCCATCGCAAAGAGACCCAAAGGAAGCAAAAGTCGGTGCACCTCGACGCCACGACGTTCATGCCAACGCGTGATCCACGGTTGCAGTAACAGCACCGTCGACGCCGCCGCCAACAGATAGGGCACCAGATGATTAAAGACGTGTTCGGGCGTGAGCAGTAAGAGAGCAACGCCAATAGCGCTGCCAACGACCGCGACGAGTGCCCAACGCCGAAGCCACTGGACCTGGCCCCTAAGTTCGGGCCTTGAGCCCAACGCGGAGCCCGGAAGTGAGGCCATTAACGCAACGGCGTTGGTGACGTTCGCTGGTAGCGGTGCTATCCCAATTGCGAGAAGCGCCGGATAGGAGATGAGCGACGTAATTCCTCCGGCGGCGCCAATAACGCCGGCGACCAGTCCCGCAGCGATGAGCAAGAAGACGTGCGCGAGGGAGGTCACAACACCGACGACGATACCGCACGCACACGTGTGCGTTCAGTGTTGCTGATTTACGCGCAATACTGTGAGCGTGCACGGTAATGCCATGACGAGCGTGTCGTTACGCGCGCTCTCTCTCGATGAGGCACTGCGGATTCGAGACGTCAATCGTCCCGACATCGGTTGGGCTGATGACTTTCCCACCGAAGCGGACGTTGGCGTCGCGAAGTTCGCCAAGTTCATTCCTTCATCGACGTCGGACCCGTGGTTTTCACCCTGGCTGATTGTGGCGAACGACCTCGTCGTCGGCATGATCGGATTTAAAGGAGAGCCCGTCGGGAACGTCATCGACGTTGGCTACGGCGTCGTCCCCTCTGCACGAGGCCGCGGCATCGCCACAATGGCCCTTTCACAACTTCTCGATCAAGTGAGACCGTACGGAATCAAAGTGCGCGCCGAAACGGCGCTTTGGAATGTTCCGAGCCAGCTCGTTCTTCAACATCTCAACTTCATCGAAGTCGAGCGACGAAACGACTTGAATCACGGAGATCTCATCGTGTGGGAGACCTCGTTCGACTGACGTGTCGCCCTTAGCGGCGCGCGAGTACCTCACCGTGGACGGCGATGAAGACTCCATCGGCATCACTCGCCCATTTTTCAAACGCCAGCGACATCTGCGCGAGCTCCGCCTTATTCGCGACGCGGTACTCAACTGCCTGACGCGCGAACTCACTGAGTCGAATGCGATCGGCCCATAGTCCGCCCCACCAAGCCCGCTCCTCGGGCGTATAAAACGTCCAGTTCGATGACGAGACCTCAAACTCCTCAAAGCCCGCCGCACGGACCCATGATTTGAGATGCCGACCAGCGTCCGCTTGCGCATGGTTCCTCGTAGTGATCTGGTGATAGACGTCCATCCAGCGAGTGAGCACGGGATCTTCAGGCGACCATGCGAAGGCGCCAAAGTCTGCGTCGCGAATCGCTAGTAAGCCGCCACTCTTTAGAACTCGTCGCATCTCAACCAACGCCACTACGGGATCGCCGAGGTGCTGGAGGACTTGATGGGCGTAGACAACGTCGAACTCTCCGTCGGGGAAGTCGAGACCGTACACGTCGCCAACCCTAAACGAAAGATTCCGTTGCGCCGGTGACTCGAAGTCGCGCTTTGCCGCCTCAATGACTTCCTTGGCGAGGTCAACTCCTATGACGATGCCGTCGCCGACACGACTCGCCAGTTCGGCCGTTATGTTCCCTGGCCCACAGCCAATATCGAGAATCGAGAGTCCCGGATGAAGATGCGGCAGTAAGAAGGCGGCGGAGTTCTCTGCCGTTCTCCATCGATGACTGCGCAACACCGACTCGTGATGGCCGTGCGAATAAACGTCAGGTGTCACGAGTAGAGACTACCGAACGCTCTTGCACGACCACACATCGAGTCACGAGGCAGGAGACACCCATTTTTTTAGAACACTGACCTCGGCATCCTCGTACTCGAGGTGCCTATAAAACCCCAGTGCTCTCTCGTTCGAGTGGCGCACCATCAGCTGAACTTTTTCGATGCCTCGCTCACGAAACCACGCTTCGGCAAAGGCCATCAATCGTGCGCCGAGGCCGTTCCCCTGCAATGTCGGGCGTACGGCCACGTAGTAGACCCACCCGCGGTGTCCGTCGCTGCCGACCATCACGGTGCCCACTAGTTCGTTGTCCTGTCGAAGACCCAATACCGAGGACGTTGCTCCTTCCATCGCGCGCGTGAAGTCCGCAACGGGATCATTCCAAGGACGTGTCAGTCCGACCAACTCCCACAACGCTGCAGCTTCCAAGGCGTCGTCCGCGACAAGCTCTTCAATCATCAGGTCATTCTAGAACCGGCGGACTCAAGGAATGAGTTCCCGAAGTTAGAGAGTGTCGAGATCTAGACTCGTAAGGTCATCGCCAATAACAATCAATCCGTCAAATCCTCCCGCAAGCCGGCGCCACTCGTCTTCACTACCTGGGCTCGGCGATGGAACGTAGTGGGTCAAGACCAAAGCTTTGACGCCAGCTCGCTTGGCCGTGTCCGCCGCGTGAGCGACACTGGAGTGATAGTCCAAGATGTCGTGAAGACGTTCGCTGGGGATCAACGCGACCAAGTCATCGCGGATGACCGTCTGCACGTACGCCGTCGCACCTCGAACAAGATCGTCAAGCGACGCGCACGGCACGCCGTCGCCAGCAATGACGACACTCTTCCCATCGTCTGTAATTCGATAGCCCAGCGTTGGCTCAACCGGGCGATGATCTGTGGCACCAGCTACTACTTCTTGGTCACCAATCGTGAACGTCGCGCCGGGCTCCACTTCGAGAACATCAAGCGCTGGGCCTTCGCTCAGATCATCGTGGTGACGTACGCGATAACCAACGTCCAGCGCGAGCGCCACGAGCGTCGCGTCAACGAATGCCCTTGTGCCTAGAGGCCCGACGATTCGAAGCGACGCCCCGGGTGGGCTCATCACCCAATGTGTCGTTATGACGTCGTTGAGATCACACACGTGGTCGCTGTGTAGGTGGGTAAGCACAACGCCAGAGAGCATCGAGGGAAAGAGTTGCGCCTGCGCGAGGCGCATGACAACGCCACGACCACAGTCGAACAGGATGTTCGAGGTTCCGCTCTGTACGAGGGTCGCTGGTCCCGCTCGGTCGGGACTGGGAATGGGTGAACCCGTCCCCAATAACGTGATCTTCACGACGCATCCCAACCGTTGACGTATCCCTTAGTCAATCGCCTCATTCTCGCATAGGTCATCGGGACGACGCGTCGAGCGCACGAAGAGGTCCCACTACGGTGAACCGCTGGCAGCGCCCAACCAACGCTCTGAGTACCGCTTGTCGTTAGCCACTTCGATGCGAAAAAGGTCGGCGTGACAAATCGAACATCGGCTTCGCCTCTTTCGACCTCGCCAAGCAGCAACCCAGCATGACGGCCTTTGCCGCAGGGCGACTCGACACGTGCTCTACTCTTTCGAAACCGGCGAATTAGCTAGAGCACTAAGAGCTCCGTTGGAGAGGCGAAAATCCGTCCACTCGTCCATCGCTGCTGCCCCGAGTGAACGATAAAAGTCAATCGCGGGCTGATTCCAGTCGAGCACCGACCACTGAAATCGTTGATAGCCCTTAGCGACGCACTCGGCTGCGAGGTGACTCAAGAGTTTCTTGCCGTATCCGCGACCTCGAAACTCTGGCTTGACGAAGAGATCTTCGAGGAAAATGCCATGGGTTCCGGTCCACGTTGAGTAGTTAAGGAACCACACAGCGAAACCGGCGACCTCTCCTTCATCTGATTCAACCAAGTCACAAAATACGTTGGGCGCCTCACAGAAGAAACTCTGGCGGAGTTGCTCGGTCGTCGCCTTAGCCCGGTCGAGCGCCTTCTCATAGAGGGCGAGGTCTTTAATGAGTTCGGACATCGTTGCGAGGTCTTCGGGCGCCGCTCGACGGATTCTCATTTCGACGGACTCTTACGCAACGACGAGAAGGGCGAATCCGTCGTAGCTCTTACTCCCGACAGTTTGAACGGCGGTTCCTTCAACCCGATCATCAGCAGCCGCGAGTTCTAGAAACGTTCGAGCACCCTTTACCCGTTCATCCGTACTAGTGGTATTGACGATCTCGCCGTCGCGCACCACGTTGTCGGCAACAATGACCGTACCGGGCCGAGAGAGACGGAGCGAAAGCTCCAAGTAGTTCGGGTATCCCTCTTTATCTGCGTCGATGAAAATGAAATCAAAGGGCTCAACCTTTGAGTCGATCAAGTGCTCCAATGACGCTGCTGCCGGGCCTACTTGAATCTCGACTACCAGAGCGAGCCCTGCTCGATCGATGTTCTTTCTTGCCACCTCGGCATGCACGGGCTCTAACTCAAGTGTGACGAGGTGACCGTCACGTGGCAGCGCGCGGGCCAACCATATGGTGCTGTAGCCGCCAAGCGTTCCGATCTCCAAGATCCTTCGCGATCGCTGCATTCTCGCGAGAAGCTCCAAAAACTTCCCTTGATTCGGCGCGACGCTTATGGGCGGGAGCCCCGCGGCGGTGCTGTCGGCAAGCGCTTCATCTAAATCGCCATCTGAAGGCACGAACAACGACACAAGGTACTCATCGACGCTGGACCAAAGCTTTTCACTCACCTGTAGAGTCTCTCACCTTCGCCACTTCCTTGGCCCACAGAGCTCCGCGTCAGTTCGACGGGAGCTGTAGACCAGGGACCGTCGTTGACGGAACCGTCACTGGGGTGCCAAAGCCGCCACCGGAGGTCGTGGCGGTGCCACTCGAGGGCTTGTTGCCCGTGCCGGTGGTCGCGTTGAGTAGAACTTCAAGAGTGCCGTTGTCAGCCGTCGTTACAAATCCACCGATGCTCGGATTCGCAATATTCCAAGTACTGAAATTGATCGGGATCTCTGCGAGGGCTTCCAAGCCATTCGACGTTCCCTCGATCGAGGCGTTGAACGTGATGGATTTCGTGACGCCGTGCATGGTGAGATGGCCAGTTAGCTTGAACTGTTCGACAGTGCCTTGCTGGGGTGACGAATCGAGATTGATGGGTGAGGTCAACGTGAACGTGGCCGTCGGGTATTGAGTGACGTCCATGATTCGACCATCGAACTGGGCGTTGCGCTGGGCCTGATCACTGACGACTGACGCCATGTTCACGCTGAACGAAGCCGTCGAGATCGTCGTACCGTGTACGTCGAGTGAACCCCAGACTTTCTTGGTACGTCCAACGGCGGTTGAATTCTGGCCGAGAAGTTTCTCACTCACTCGATAGCCAACGACTGAGCCAGCGGCGACGTTCAATTGGCCGACCACCGAGTTTGGCGACGAGCCGGCAGAGGCATTCGACGAGCCAGAGTTTGGAAGTGAAAGCTTTGGGGGTGGAGGTCCCTCGATGAAGTGGATGTAGATGAACGGGGCCGCCAACGCCACGATGGCTGCGCCGATCACACCAAGCGCAATCGAGTTTCGAATCTTGTGTTTCACAAAGCTCGTTCGAATCGTCATTAGTAGTCCTCGCACCGGTTGGAAATCAAAAAAATCGTAAGCCGCTTCTCTGGAGGATCGTTAATGACTACCTACTGAGACTCGCGTAATAGAGTGACATTCTCCACCAACTATGGGATAATGTCGCATGATCAAGACACGAGTACCTCAGCGAGATTTCGAAGGCATGG
>Ga0208357_1000551_pt1 | contig 30014 bp, 26 predicted proteins | sample NGESurdeep092012_6_FD_184487 | JGI IMG/M metagenome (GOLD analysis project Ga0208357, IMG submission 184487) | Arctic peat soil microbial communities from Barrow, Alaska - NGEE Surface sample F52-2 deep-092012 (SPAdes) | ecosystem: Environmental > Terrestrial > Soil > Wetlands > Peat ...
TTGCTGGGAACACTCCCAGTCCGATTCAACGAAGAGTAAGGAGTCGACCGGTGAACAAGGCCGAGTTGGTAGATGCGATTGTTGCCGAAAGTGGCGCAACAAAGAACACGGTAGCTGAGGTCCTCAAGGCCCTAGAAGACGTAGTGGTTTCAAATGTTTCGAAGGGTGAGAAGATTGTTCTGTCGGGCTTCCTTTCCTTCGAGCGTGTGGCCCGTAAGGCCCGCACGGCTCGTAATCCCCAGACTGGCGAAGCCATTCAGGTGAAGGCTTCAAATGCTCCAAAGGTTTCCATTGGCTCGACCTTCAAAAAGGCAGTCAAAAGCGCGTAGTTCTCGATGCAAACAAGAAACCCCCGGGCGAGGCCCGGGGGTTTCTTGTTTTAGGAGGAAAACTCAGCCCACGAGTACGTCAACCAGTTTTCGGCCACCTCGGTAGCCGAATTTCACGGTTCCCTCAGCGAGCGCGAACAGGGTGTCATCTTTGCCGATACCGACATTGCGTCCGGGGTGGAACTGGGTTCCGCGCTGGCGCATGATGATGCTTCCCGTCTTGACTGCAGTACCGTCGAAGGTCTTCACGCCCAGGCGTTGGGCATTGGAATCGCGACCGTTCCTGGTTGAACCGCCGCCTTTGGTCTTGGACATCGAACTCTCCTAGGCCTTGGGCGAGATCTTGGTGATCTCGACGCTCGTGTAGTGCTGACGGTGACCCCAACGCTTGCGCTGGATCGACTTCGCCTTGTAGGTGAGAGCCCGAATCTTCGGGCCCAACTCCTCGCCGAGGATCGTGGCGGTCACGGACGCGCCCTTCAGTGCGGGACCGGCGACGACGGAGTCGCCGTCGACCAAAAGGACGGGCTCGAACTGGATTTCGGCACCATTCTCTTCTGAGCGCAGGTCAACGCGGACGACTTGGCCCTCGGTGACGCGCTCTTGAGATGTGCCTACACGGATAACGGCGTACATAGGGATTCAATAGTAGCCGATGGCGCGAACGCCTCGCGCCCTAGAGGCCGGTCTCGACGACGAAACCGCGCCCGTCACAGACGGTGCAGATGCTCGACACGGACTCGAGGAGCCCTTCGTTGACGCGCTTGCGGGTCATCTCGACCAGTCCGAGTTCGGAGATGTCAAAGACCTGAGTACGGGTCTTATCGCGAGAGAGGGCTTGGCGCAGTGCCGAGGCGACGGCCTCGCGATTGACCTTGGACTCCATGTCGATGAAGTCGATCACGATGATGCCGCCAATGTCGCGAAGTCGCAACTGACGCGCCACTTCTTCGGCCGCTTCGAGGTTGTTGCGAAAAACCGTCTCTTCGAGATTCGTCGTCCCGACGTTCTTGCCGGTGTTGACGTCAACGACGGTCAGGGCCTCGGTGCGCTCAATGATCAACGATCCTCCGGAGGGCAGGAATACCTTGCGATCGAGTGCCCGGTGGAGTTGCTCGTGGACGAAGTATCGCTCGAAGAGCGGGAGCTCTTCGCTCGAGCGGTCGTAGTACTCAATACGGTCGGCCAACTCGGGATTGACCGCGAGCACGTATTCGCGGACCTTCTCGTACAGCACTCGATCGTCGATCAACACGCCGCGGTAATCGTCGTTGAGCTCTTCGCGCAGTACGCGAACCGCGAGATCGAGGTCGCGATACACGAGTCGCGGCTGATTGGACTTCGCCACCTCGGCTTCGATCGCCGCCCACTTCTCGGCCAGTGAACTGACGTCGCGCGCGAGGTCGTCCGCGGTCACGCCTTCGGCGGCCGTGCGAATGATGATGCCGTGACGCTCGGGCTTGACGTCATCGATGATCTTGCGAAGACGTCGGCGCTCGCCGTCGGGCAGACGCTTGGAGATTCCGATGGTGCTCGAGTTGGGCACGAGCACCGCGAATCGACCCGGCAGCGAGACCTCTTGAGTGAGTCGCGCGCCCTTGGCGCCGATGGCGTTCTTCGTGACCTGACAGATGATGGTCTGTCCGGACTTGATCATCTGTTCAATGCGCCTGTCGTTCGACGAAGTTCCCTCGACGTCATCCATGTCAAAGGAGATGTCACCGCGATAGAGCACCGCGTTCTTCGGAATGCCGATGTCGACGAACGCCAACTCCATTCCCGGTAGGACGTTCTGGATCCGTCCGACGTAGATGTTGCCGTCGATCTGATTGGTCTCGTCGGCCGACTTGGCGACGGTGTACTCGACCATGGTGCGGCCCTCGAGCGTCGCGATGTGCGTCGCCTCCTTGGACGTGTGCACGCACATGAGGTAACGACCCTGGGCGCGCGTGCGGCGTTCGCCGCCGCGACGACGCTTGTTCTTGCCTCGAGCGGCCGCGCTCTCGTCGCCGGCGGCTTCCGGTGCCGACGCTTCAACCGGTGAGTCAAAGGGACGATTCGGGTTCCGTGGCTGGCCACCTTGAGCACCGCCGCCTCGACCACGGCCGCCTCGGCGACGTCGATTGGCGCCGCCTTGTCCTTGACCTTGTCCTTGGCTTGGGCCTTGGCCCTGACGCGCTGGTGCTTGTCCGTTCGACGCCGGGCCAGAGCCTGGTCGTGTGTCGCCAATCTGTGGAGCTGGACGGGTGTCGCCGATGCGGGGGCTAGACGTTGATGCGGGTTGAGTGTTGGTTTCGTCGCTCACGACGGGTACTCCTTGAGTTCTGAGGTAGGGGGGCGCAGAGCGCCGCGCTAACGGGGGTGGATACGTGCCCGAGGGATCGGGCGACGAAGGTATTGGGAGTTGTGGCGTAACGGGTCAACAAGAGAGCAGCGATCCCGGTTAGAAATAGGGTCACATCACTGGCGTGTACCACGCGTAGTCCTCAATGCTTGCAGGAGCGGAGTACAACTGCACCGCGCAACTGCTGCGTTCTCTTCGCGCACTGCGCATTTTGCACAGAAACGCCCAACGCCATCAGGTTACTCGCCGCGCCACTCGAACCGTCGATTTGACCTATTTAATGGTCGTCGACGTGCTGGGCGGCGCGCTCGACGTCGTGGTCGTACCCGTAGGCGGCTTGGTCGTGGTGGTCGTCGGCGTCACCAACTGGCGCTTGAACTTGACCGGTCCGATCGGGTGCGCCACGAGATAATTGAACGTTCGAGCGACTACCGGTGCGGCAGCGTTGGCGCCGTAGCCGCCTTCGTCGATGACGCACAGTACGACGTATTTCGGATGATTCGCGGGTCCGAACCCGACGAACCACGAGTTCGGCTCGATGTTGCTTCCGCCGTTGCTTGCCGTACCGGTCTTGCCCGCAATCGGAAAGGTGGACAGCGAGAAGTTGATGTTGTCATGAAACGGCGCGTACGCCGTGCCGGCCGGGTTCATCACGACGCCTTCGAGGCCCTGGAGAATTGGAGCGCGCACTCGCGGCGGGAGGCTGACGTGACCGAGGACGCGCGCCCCGTAGCGAATAACCGTCTGGCCGTGGGCGTTGATAATCCCGGCGGCGACCTCTGGGGCGTATCGCGTGCCACCATTGGCGAACGTGGCGTAGGCGTTCGCCAGAGCGAGAGGCGTCAGAGCGGTCGTGCCCTGACCGAAGGCCATTTCAATGTTGTCGCCCGTGTACCAACTCACGTAGGGGAAATCCTTCGGCGCCGCGGCGTGAAGTTCCTTTCGAACTTCGGGTGAGTCGACACGGCCCTCGACCTCGTTGGGCAGGTCGATGTCCGTGTACTGATCGAGCCCGTACTCGTGGGCGACGTTCTGAATCGGCGTCTGACCGTACTTGGACTGCTGAGACCAGAAGAGGTAGCCCAAGTTATAGAAGTAATAGTCCGAAGATTCGGTCAGGGCGGTGGGGAGGTTGACTTGGCCAAGGCCCGTCGTCTCATCGTCGTGGAAGACGCAGCCCTTCGGATTCGTCTTACAGCCCGGTACCTTGAAGCTGCCCGTGTCATCGATCAACGCGCTCGGCGAAAGCACGCCGGTCTGCATCTGAGCGGTCGCTGTGACCAACTTGAACGTACTGCCCGGCGTGTACTGACCCTGGATGGCGTAGTTGTTAAAGGCCTGCGTCGCAATGAGGTGCTTATATTCGGCTTCAGAAAGCCCGTTGACGAACGTCGACAGGTTGTACGACGGGTAACTGGACATGGCGAGTACTGCGCCGTTGTTGACGTCCAGAACGACTGCGGCGCCGTTGATCGCCTGGGGCAAGACTCCTGAACGTGGATCGGGGACCGTTCGATCGTGCAAGATGTCGGTCTTCAGAATGCCATCCAGGGCCTTTTGCAATCCGCCGTCAATGTTGAGCACGACCGAGTCCCCAATCGTGGGTTGGGTCGTGCTCAATGTGCCGATGATATTGCCGAGCGCGCCCACTTCAATCGTGCTGGTTCCGTTGTGACCGCGCAAATACTTCTCGTAGAACTGCTCGATTCCGGTTTTGCCGGCCTCGTTCTCGCTTATCGGTCCGACGTAACCCAACACTTGGGAACCGACGTTGCCACCGAGGGGATACGAACGCTGTGAGACGTCCAACACCGACACGCCGGGGAATTCCGAGGCGTGCAGCTTGATGAACTGGACAATATTGGCGGGCGCGTTGGCGAGGATCGGCGCCGGCTGATAGGGGCTGTAGGCCTGATTGGCGAGGTCACTGGCAATTTGGCCGACCTTCAGCCCGGTGAGCGAAGCCAGCGTGCCTTCGATCGACGGATTCAAGGTCGCCTCCGCGCGCGATAAGCGGATCTCCACGGTCGTCACGTTGTTGACCAAGGGCGCACCGTTGCGATCGAGAATCAGACCCCGCGACGCCGGGATCGTCGCCACGTGAAGCGAGAGTGAGTTGACCTGTGCGACGGACTGCTGGTGGTCCTTGATCTGCAGCACGTAGAGCCGTCCGACGAGCACCAAGAACAAGAGGAAGAAGAATCCGCCGATCACGTACCAGCGACGCTCGGGTCGCAGCTTGACGTCGCTGGGGGCCGCAACGAGGTCACGAATGCCCACCGACTTGGGTTCGTTGATCGAGCGGCCCTTACCCCGAAACGGGTGAAGTGAAGTCCACGGTCGCCACAGGCGCGAGAAGCGAGGTCCCGAGGGACGGTCGCGCCAGGAACCCTTCATCGGCGAGCCCGAACGCCGACGCGACCGAACATGCGAGCCAGTCTCGAGACCGGCCTCGCTAACACGAAGAACGCGACGGCGTTCACGACCATCGAATTCACCAGGCTGCCGTGCCACAGCGAGAAGTTCAAGACGCCGACGCCGCCTGCGGTGTAGAGGACCGGCGCCGCCAGACCCGCGCCGGCCGCGAGGATCGGCGCCACCCACCAGGCCGCGGAGTCGAGGTCGCCGACGCCCTCCTTTCCGAGTCGTGACGCGCCGTAGGCGAGCACGACGCCCACCATCACGGTGAGTCCGAAGGGAGTCGCGGCGTGCGTGTCGAAGAACACGCCGCCGATGACGGCCGCCCAGATCGAGAGCGTCGTGAATCCGGCGAGCCCCAACGTAAAGGGCCAGAGCCACACCAACATGAAGACGACGCCGGCGAAGCGCCACGTCGAAAAGACCGACAGTTGCACGCCGACGATGAACATGGTGACCACCGTGACAGGGATCAGCGCACGGTTCACGTCGAAGGCTCCCAGAGCACTACGTCGAGGTAGTCGAGGTTGCGCAGGTCGGCCAACGGATGCAGCGAAAGGTTGTAGGTCGCCGCCCCGGGCGTCAGCGTCACCTTCGAGACCTTGGCGACCGGTAGGCCCGGCGGATACAGCCCGCCGTCGAGACCGTTGGTCGATACGACCATGCCGGCGCGCACTGAGGAGGTGAGCGGCACGGCCGTCGATCCGAGTCCGTTGTTGACACCCTGTCCGCTCACGACGATCGATGTCTTGTCTGAGCCGAAGGTCGCTCCGATGAGTGATTTCACGTCCGTGATCAGGCGAACCGTGGCGCCGTGCGAGGTCGTTGCGGTGACGATGCCGACCAGTCCCCCATTGGCGACGACCGGCATTCCCGCCATGACGCCGCTGTCGCTGCCCTTCGAGATATCGACCGTCGCGCTGAAGTTCGTCGGTGAGAGCGCGTTCACCTGGGCCGTGACCGTGGGCAAGGATCCGACGAAGGGCACGTCGAGTTGGGTGCTCAGTTGCTCGAGTTCTCGGTTCTCGGCCCACGCTTCGTTGGCTTTGAGTTCCGCCTTCCCGAGTTCGTACCGTAGCTTCTGATTCTGGGAGACGACGTCGCTGTAGTTGATCGCACCGGCGAACATATGGCCGATCGGGCGCGCAATCTCATTGACGCTCCAACTGAACGGAGAGGTGATGAAGTTCGCCGCCGAACGCAGTCCTGACACGACACCGCCGCTGAGGTAGAGCACGACCAGGAGTATCGAAACCGTGGCGCCAATCGTCCACGTACGCCGCCTCGTCCGATCCGTGGCCACGGGTTAGCGCGTAGGACTGGTCTTCAACATGCGCGCGAAGACATCGAGTTCTTCGAGGCACATTCCGCTCCCTAACGCCACGCAGTTAAGCGGGTCGTTCGCCACGATGATGGGCATGTTCGTCTCGTACTCGAGTCGCGCCGCGATGCCGGCGAGGAGAGCCCCGCCACCAGTCAACACGATGCCCTGTTCCATGAGGTCCGACGAGAGTTCCGGCGGGGTGCGATCCAGCGTCACTTTCACCGCGTCGACGATCGCTTGCACCGGTTCTTCCATGGCCTTGCGAATCTGTTCGGTCGAGATAATGACCGTCTTGGGAAGACCGGTCACGAGGTCACGACCGCGAATCTCGGCGCGCAGTTCCTCTTCGAGCGGATAGGCCGAGCCGAGTTGAATCTTGATCTCCTCCGCAGTTCGCTCACCGAGCGCCAACTGGAACTCTTTTTTCACGTACGCGATCAACGCCTCGTCGAGTTCGTCACCACCAACGCGAATCGATTGACTCGTCACGATTCCACCGAGAGAAATTACGGCGACCTCGGTCGTGCCGCCGCCGATGTCCACGACCATGTTGCCGGTCGGCTCGTGAATCGGAAGTCCGGCGCCGATCGCGGCGGCCATCGGCTCTTCGATGATGTAGGCCTTGCGCGCGCCGGCGAACTCGGCCGCTTCCATGACGGCGCGTTGTTCGACGCCGGTGATGCCCGATGGTACGCAGATGACCATGCGCGGCTTCGCGAAGCGCCGTTGATGCACGCGGTGGATGAAATAGCGCAGCATCTTCTCACAGATTTCGAAGTCCGCGATGACGCCGTCCTTGAGCGGACGGATGGCCTGGATGTTGCTCGGGGTACGGCCAATCATCCGCTTGGCCTCGGCGCCGACGGCGAGCGGCTTGCCGTCCTTCACGTCAACGGCGACGACGGAGGGCTCGTTCAAGACAATGCCGCGGCCGCGCACGTAGACCAAGGTGTTCGCGGTTCCGAGGTCGACCGCCATGTCACGGCCCAAAAGCGAGAAACGACTATCAACCATAAAGTCCCTTTAAGTAGTGACGACGATGCCCTCTTCGACTACAAGGCTAGGACACCAGGCACTTGCGGGGCCACTAGACCTGAACATTCACAACGCGTGACGACCTCAAGTCTTGGGGAAATCCCTTCTCGCAAGGGAAAACTGGGGTCGTCGAACAGATCTTTCTGCGACGGTTCAAACGATGCCATGTGCCAGGGTTCCGGAGTCTCCTGCGAATCACTGGCGTACTATCAGGACTAACGCACGTGATCGCGAAATCTCTTTCGTCGTCGCGGTTCGACAATGAGTACGAGTGCGACAAAAGAGTGAGCCGAAATGATGTAGCCGAGGCGGACCAATCCCCACGGCATAAATTCGAGAACTCCACCCAGGGCGCCTACGCGCACCAACACCTTGTCGTCGGCGTCTTGCAATCGCTACCGTCTTGGCCTACGCGCCTGAAGCATCAGAGCCAAAAGAATGTTCGGCGCTCAACCGGGCGCCTTCAACTACTCAAATTTAATTGAGTTCACCGTCAACCGCGTCGTCAATTCAACGGTGACAAGGTCACTGATCGGTTTCCGGCTTCACAAACTTACTTGAGCAAAGATGTTGAATACCACAGGACTATTGGAGGTGGGCATTGGGCGACTCAATTGCCTGGTCGTTAATGAGTTTCGTGCTTGGCGTCATAGTGGCTACCATCGCAGCAGTTGTTGCACCTCAACTTCTGCATTCAATACGTGAGACTTATTCACGATCAAATTTCTTGTCGCGATTTCGACCAACTCTGTTCCGGTATGACTTCACACGTCTTGGGCAGGTTCAACTGGGCTCCTGGTCAATCAAACACCCCTTGAAAGGTTTCGAATTTGAGATATCTGATCCGCCGATCCAAACATGGTGCGATGAACGATTTCTTGAGGCAAAGCGTCTTGAGATTCACCGTGAAGGCGGACCAGCATGGTTCTTGACTGACTTTGAAGTTGATGACAAAGAGAGCCCCCAATCGCAGATATTCCGAGCGACCTTTGCGCCGTCGACTTTTCGTGACTACCAAGCAATAAGCCACCTTTTGAGAGAAGACCAAGATTTGGCGAGCGAATTGTTAGCGCGTGCCCGTGAACAGAATGGTCCGAGGTCGTTGGTCCGTGGAAGTCCGAAGACCGCGTTCGGAGTTCAAGTAAACGTTATATCTAAGCAGGAAACGTTTCTTGCGTTCAAGAGGTCAATGACAGTTGGAGAACATCAGGGGCTTTGGACGCTCGGGTGCGGTGAGACACTGTCCGAATCCGATCTATTGGAATCGAATTTTGAATCGGGCCAACTACGCATCGACTCTTTCTGCCAACGAGCCCTTCGCGAAGAAGTCGGACTGGAGCCAAGCAATTATGGAGAAATTCACATCTCGTGGCTTGGACTCAATCTACAAGAAGGGTCCAATCGCTTAATAGCCCATGTTGAATCCAATCTTTCAGAGAGTCAAATTGAGAGAAGAATCTCTCAATGTCCCGGCACTCAAGAGATGACGGAACTTGATTGGTATTCATTTCGTAATGGACGAATCAAGGATCTGATCAAAGAAATGGAGCTGAATGGTAACGCGTCGAAAAGACGCACGAAGCCTTTGTCGCGCCAATGGGTTCCGGGGCAACTCCTCATACTTCATGAGTTGTTGCGGGCACATCCCGCACTCTTGGCCGAACGCAACGGAATTGCGACGTAGAACGGCACCTGAAGGGTATGCGCGCAAATCCGGCGCATTGAAAACAGTTCGGGTAGCCGTACGCACGGCCAAGAAATAATGTCGACCCGTCTTCGTTCATGATTTCGAAGAAAGACAATGCGACTTCGCTTTCACACGAGTGCAGTCCAGGGGGTCCGCACAACCGCTCCCGTGTACGACGCGGAGCCCATGCCTTCAGACGCTCTCACGTCACCCCGGCGCTACCGTTACTACTTTCTTCCTTCGTTGTACGATTGAGTTGTGCAGAGGAAAGATCGAATAGTTGTTGAGTCATTTGATTGCGCGCAAGGTTTTCTTGATCTTCTAATTCAACTTTTGCCACCAGTTCTGCGGAAAATTATTTATAGAATCACGTTCAAAGAATTTGGGAAAGACAATTACATTGGCCCAAAGTGTTTCTTTAGATATCCGTGGAAAATCCTCGTTGGTTCAAATTCGAGTATTGGTCGAGGCTGTCAGATCTATCCGAGTTTTCAGAATAAGGATGCTTACGTGACAATTGGTAGCGACGTTCTAATCGGTCCTAATTTGTGTATTTATGGTGCAGGTCACCCAGTTGAATCACCGATTGATAAACATATTGGTGAAAGTGTGAGCATTGGGGACGGTGTCTACATTGGTGGAAATGTTTTAATTCGTTATGGGGTGACAATTGGAGCGAACTCGATAGTAGCGATGGGAAGTGTTGTCGTCTCTAATGTCGAGCCTTTTTCCGTTTACGGCGGCAACCCAGCGAAGTTATTGAAGCGAACGGCTTAGCAACGCTCTTTGACTCGTAGTAGTAGGTGGAGCGCGGGATATTGCGCAGTTGGCACTGGGTGAAAACGGGTAGCTCCAGGACCACCAGCCGTCTCTGCGCTGATGACTGCTTGCCCCAGGCCGCGACGCTAAAAAACCGCGCTCTATTTCCAGTCGACCGAACTTCTTGTAGAGCGCGTCGACATCGACGCTGGCTTCGGTTCTCGTGTGCTTGCCATCGAAGACGCTCGGCGCCAACTCCAGCAGTTGCTTCTTCCGCCGGGTGATCTGCGTCGGACGCACGGGCTACTCAAAGTGGCCGTTTACCAGACTTTCCAAGGAGCGGATCCACTCGACCAAATCTCCTCTAGTAACTGAAGTTCTCGAATGGTATCGACTGGCTGAAAGAATCCCTCATGGCGATATACCGAAAGTTGGTCATTCTTCGCTAACTCGCCAAGTGGGCCCTGTTCGAAAAGTGTCTCGTCGCCTGCAATCTGATTGAGCACCTCTGGCGACATCACAAAATAACCGCCGTTAATCCAGCCACCATCGCCAGTTGGCTTCTCCAAGAATTCTGACACCCGGTCACCCTCGATCCTCAGCGCGCCAAATCGACCGGGTGGCTGGACCGCCGTTATTGTTGCAAGGCGACCTTGAGAGAAGTGAAATTCGATGAGTCGCGCTATGTCCACACTTGCAATGCCATCACCGTAGGTACAGCAAAAGTCTTCATCACCAATGTACTTAGCAACTCTCTTGAGTCGGCCACCAGTCTGCGTATCGATTCCTGTATCAACCAGGGTTATTCGCCACGGTTCTGTCGCAGACTGGTGAACCTCAAGAGTGTTGTCGTTCAGATTGAACGTTATGTCGGAAGTATGAAGGAAGTAATTAGCAAAATACTCCTTAATCATGTACCCCTTGTACCCACAACAAATAATAAAGTCCGTTACTCCGTAAGCTGCGTAAGTTTTGCAGATATGCCACAACAGTGGGCGCCCACCAACCTCGACCATGGGCTTAGGCCGATAAGTTGTTTCTTCGGTCAATCGGGTACCTCGACCTCCAGCCAAGATAACGGCTTTCAATTTACCCTCCGGCCTATCCCCTGTTGTCCGATTGTTTCATTCTGCCTCAGAACTGAGATCGGTGTGAGTCGCTCGACTTCTTGCACGTAAATCATCGACAACATCACTCATCAACGAGGCCAATAATCATGTTGTCCTGAAGTTCCTCTCGTGAAAGAAATGGGGACAGATCTTCCAACGATGGAGACACGATACGTCCATCAGCCAATTGCTTCGAACCAAGTTTGGGAGCGAATGCTACCGATTCATCCAGCATTATTTCGCACACTGCAGGGCCGTCAATTGCCAATGTCGCGGCAATTGCTTCAACCATTTTCTCATGATGAGCACAGCGTTGGTACGGTATACCAAAGGCTTCACTTACGCGTCCATAATCTGGAAATGTAACTCCACTCTTGGGGCCGCCGCCCACTTCCACGCCGCCAAAAAAGTTGCGATGAGTCTGGAAGATTGACACATAACCACCGTTGTTTAAGATGAATATTTTTATTGGGAGATTGTTTCCGGCAATCGTCTCAAGCTCTTGCAAGTTCATCATGATGCTACCGTCGCCAGCCAAACAGACAATGGGACTGTCCCCTGAAGCCTTGCATGCGCCGATAGCAGCAGGTAAGTCATAGCCCATAGTGGCGCAGCCAGAATTTGTCCAGAGCCGCTGTCCAGGCTTGAGATCTGCGGACTGAAAGCTAACTACACAAGCTGTCCCGTTTCCCGTAACGATCGTTTGCCCTTCGGGTAGTTGTTGAAACAGTTCTTGCATGAAGCAATAAGGATTAATAAGTGTGTTGTCCCAATACTCTGGTAGGACTACTGGGAAGCGAAGCTGTCGCTCTTTGCACCATTTCAGCCACTCCAAATGTTCCTTAGTGGCACCTGAATAGTTCTGGGCTACGAGTGAGGGCAACAAATCGGCCAGGTCAGCATGCACGGGCATGTCCGCTGTAACCGTAGGTTTTTTAAGCTCGGTTTCGTCAATGTCCACCCATATTTTAAACGCCGCGCGAGCGAAAGAACTCCAGTTGTAGCTCACTTGGCGAATATTGAGTCGGCTCCCAAGAATGAGAAGAAGGTCGGCATTTTGGACTGAAAAGTTGCCACCACGGTCCCCGATGGTCCCTGGACGCCCAACGTATTGTGGATGTGAGTTCCAAATGACATCATGGGCGTTCCATCCAGTCACCACTGGAATGCCGAGTTTTTCCACCAGTGATATGAAGGCATCATGCTGGCCACTGAGGCGAACACCTCCCCCGGCAAACAATACGGGACGTTTGGCGGAAGCAATTTTTTCAAGGATACTGAGGCTCACAGAATCAAGATCGGAGCGCTTCCAGGGTTCGCTGATTTCAGATGGGTCGAAACCCTTCAAATTGTCAGGATCAATTTGAGCAGCCTGCACATCAAGTGGTATGTCAAGCCAGCACGGACCCGGACGACCTGAGGTAGCAAGATAGAACGCCTTTTCGAGATGGTATCGAATTGACTCAGGTTCTGTCACCATTACGCAGTATTTTGTTATCGGACGAACCAATTCTTCGATGTCAAGTTCTTGGTCGCCGTATTGCCTTAGCGGTAACCCAGTACTTCGAACGGTCGTTTCCCGTTTTACTTGACCAGACAGAATGACCATTGCGATTGAGTCAACATAGGCCCCAAAAACTCCAGTAATCGTATTGGTACTTCCGGGACCAGAAGTGACATTTACCAAGGGCAATCTGTTTGTGAGTCGGTAGTACGACTCTGCCCCAATTGCGCATGCCTGTTCATGATGATTGAAGATGCACTGGATCTCTTCATGAGTTCCAAGGGAATGATTGAGATGCATGGCACCACCACCCGTAACCATGAATACGTGCCTTACGCCTTGTTCGACCGCCTTTTGCGCCACATAATCCGATAGTTTCATAATTCAGTTTCCATTCCAACCGTTCCACATAGCCGTTCTCAATATCGCATCATCCAATGACACGGTTTTGAACAGTCCAAGCTCATTACCAATGCGAATGGTTTCGGGCACGTACCGGCCCGTGTTCCAGCCTTCATCTCTTTCACCTAACACTTGGAAATCGCCATCGGCCAACAATCGTGCTGTGCGCTCCGCTAGGTCGCAAATTGATATTGACTCATTTGAACCCACGTTATAGGGCCTTAAGGGTTTCGAACGTATCAATAAATGCCAAAGCCAAATAGTGAGATCTGTGGCATAAAGATAAGAGCGGTAAGGAGAACCATCCCCCCTAACAATCACTCGTCTGTCGTGAATGGCATCACGGATGAAGTTACCTGCTGCAAAGTGAGTGTCTAAATCTAATCGAGGACCGAGTAAGGCAAAGATACGCGCGATACTCACGTTTACTCCATACTGCTTATTGCAAATGGCACACAGCATCTCCGCCGCACGCTTACCTTCGGCGTATGCCGCTTTAGGATCAGTACAGTCAGGTGATCCAAGCCAGTCTTCCGAAATCCTCTCCAACTCCCACGGCTGTTGACCGTAAACAGCCCCCGAACTTAAGAAAAGCATTCTTTGAACGGATTTCTCGACGGTAAAGTCAAGAACTCTCTGCGTTCCCTGAACGATGGTGTCGAACATCCGTCCAGGGTTCGATTCGTTGAGAGCTGCGCTTGCATCGACCGCACCGTGAATTAGATGGGTAAAACTTCCGGTTGGCGAATCAAAGCTGCAAATATCGCCGCTAATAAAATGAAAGCTCGGGTAGTTGGCAAGATGCGGTAGCTTTTGCTGAAATGCCTCAGGGTTCCTTGACAGAACTGTCACATGCATTCCCAATTCGAGGCGTTGATCCGCAAGACGCAGACTTTCAAGCAGCCAACTTCCAATGAAGCCCGTCCCACCAGTGATGAAGATCCTCGCGCCTCGCATCGAGGGCCAAATTTCCGCAGTTGACGAAACAATGAACTCGACGTCTTGTTCTAAGGACCAACCGGCTGAACTGTTTGAGCGATCGCCCATCCGTCTCCCTTTTGTGCTGTCATCAAATCATCTCAAATTTGAGATCCAATGTCACTTCGCGCAACAAACCGAAACTGTGTTCATAGCTAGAACGACTACCTGTTTTTAAGGGTGGTGCCAAAACAGGAGATGGTAGATTTCGCCGGATCAAATATCTTCTATCTGAAGAAAGTCTCTATACCAATCGACGGTTCGCTTAAGGCCCTCTTTCATCGAAAAGACTGATTGCCAACCTAACTTGTCACGGGCTTTTTTGCTCGACAAAAACTGACTAAGTATTTCGTGAGAAGCAGTATTCAATACTTGAGGTTCGACATACTTTCCCGTCACGGACTCACATACCTGCTCGTATATTTCAAGAACGGTCATGGGCTCTTCTCTTGAGAAGTTGAAAGCTTCACCCACGATTTCTGAATCGTCGAGTCCTATCGCCATGGATAAGTATGCATCCACGGCATCTTCGACATATATATAGTCACGAACCGAAAGTCCATCACTCCTAATTTGAGGTTGTTCTCCCAACAGCAGACTTCTGATGGTGCCCGGGACTATTCGATTCCAATTGAGGTCTCCACCGCCATAAATATTTCCGCATCGCGCGATAACCAGCGGAACTCCGTAGATCTTCGCATACGTTGTTGACAACAAGTCTGCACACGACTTTGAGACGTCGTAAGGACTCACGCCCTGCAGCGGCATTTCCTCATGGTAGGGCAACGTCTTTACGGAGCCGTACGCCTTGTCGCTCGACGCAATCAGTACTTTTGTAACGAGTCCGCCGGAATTCCTTGCTGCTTCCAGTACGTTCCAAGTGCCCTGAATATTGGACTCAAATGTTTGAACGGGATCAAGCAGCGCTGTACGCACAATTGTCTGGGCGCCCAGGTGAAAGATTGTTGAGCATTCATTCTGAAAGACTGCTCTCTTGACGGTTGAGAGACTAGCGAGATTACCCGCAATTGTCGATACTTCGTCGATATTTCCGCTTCTGAACAGTTCGCTCCGAGAGTCGAAGTCAAGAATCAGACACGTAACATGAGCTCCATCATCCAAGAGACGTTTGACCAGCCATGAACCTACGAGTCCGGTACCCCCAGTAACGAGTACTGACTTCTCATGCCAGTAGTTGCCTGTCGAATCTTTCAAAACGCTCCTTGCGTGAAATATTTCATGCACTGCTAACTATCGCCCGAACGATTCGCATAATAACGCTGATGCAGGGAATATCTAAAAGCAATCGCCAATCTTGATTCGCGAAGTGAGACGCGGTGTACCTGGTTGAGATCGACGAAATTATGGCTTAGTTGGTATTGACGTTGATGGTGTCGCCTTCCACGCATCATTCCTGTACACAATGAGGTTCTTCGTATCGTCAATCCGCGTTACGTCGCGTTGATTATTCAGCCACTGATACTGCCCAACATCAGAATTCTTAGCCAGAATAATATACTTGACGTTCAGGTGATCCAAATTCACGCCAATATTCGTCACTGAAGATCCAACCGCAAGAATATGATTCTCGACATAAAGACTTGTTGGAGTGTTCTCTCCAGTATAAATATTCGCTATTTGAATGTTGTTGCCCTGGATGATGGGCTTGTCGAAGAAGCTCGCAGCAGGATTGAATAAGACACCATTCGTGAAACGAAAGCCCAGATACATGTGCCAGGGCAGAAACAGAACCTGAAAATTAGATTTATCTGAATCTAGTTGCCTGTTTACTGCGTACCAATCCGCGGGATAATTTATCGGCTTCATTTGGCCGGCAAACCCCCAAAATACTAAGGGGCTGTAAATCAGCGGAGTTATAACAATGAGAAACGGCAGGAGGATCTCGCCAATTAGTTCTCCGGACTTCGTTAAATTCCGCCGTACGACATTCGCAAGCCAAGATGCTCCTATGGCTCCCAGGAACGCGTACGTCATTACTAGAAGACCAATGAATTTCTCAGATTCACGGTCTCCTTTGAATAAAGGAACGTGGTTGAAGAGAAAGTAATAAATTCCAGCAAACGGCGGGTAAGCAATTCCCACTCCAAGAACAAAGGCGACCAATCCCGTAGCGAAAAGTATCCAGGCGTAAACGCGCCGCCTCGCCGCGTACAAGCCAATCAATGCGAGAACGATAAAAAGAATTGCCAGTGCCGGCCATATTCCAACGACGCTCTTTGGAAGGCGGTAACGCCCGAGTGGATCTACCCAAAATCCGTACATCGCGGCAGCATTAAAAAGCACTCCATAAGTTGGGTCACCTACAGTTTGAAATGCTCGCACGAACTGTGGATTAAAGTTCCGAATGAGAGTTGCGGTAGTGCTCGAACCAAATAGTAACGGCAGTAGCCAGTAACTTGAAAGTACGGTCCACGCGAGACCTGCGCTAAGCCCCCACTTCAGAAGTCGTCGCCAATCCACGCTTTCTGCCACGCTGAATGCCACGAGTGATACGACAACCAGCAGAGCCATCAAGAAGATCGAATGCAGATCCACAATGCTCACTGCAAGAGTCCAAAGCAATAACCGAAATGACGATCTCGAATTGGGGCTTTCAAGAAAATTCCACAAGGAAGCGACGAACCACGGCATAAGCGCAAAACCCAGCAAGATCAGAAATTGGCCCGCCAAAAATCTGCTGTATGCAAATGGGCTAAACAAGTACAGTAGGCCCGCAAAATAGCAGGCCCACGTTTCTGATGTACTAAACCTTCTCACTAGCCGATGTATTCCGCCTGCTGCGAGCCAAAGAGTTCCAAAAAGGAAAACCTTTTCGATCAACTGGCTCGGCAGAAAATAATTGAGAAAGTGCAAAACGACATAAATCAGGTAGTAATCAGTTGTACTTGCCTGCAACGGTATGTTCGGAGTCCAAGACAGATCCAAGGCTAAAAGATATCCAGGTCGAAGCAGTGGAAGCATGATGGCAAGGACCAATACGAAGTAAAACGCACTTGAAGAACGCTCCCCCGTTCGAAACCAAGTGATTATTCGTGCCATCAGAAGATTCATTTTACCGCATACCCGTTTCGCCGCCGATTATGAGTCCGGTGATCGCATCGAATGAATCGAATGAAATGCACTTAGGGGTACGCGTACTTGCGCAAAGGTACGTCCGCACCAAGTAATCGCAAGTCTCACGCCAATCTTCACTTGACGCGTGTTCCGTCGATCGGTGGATATGAGGTCCAGACGTCATTGAGAGGTAGAGCTAATATGCCTCCGGTGCGACCGGTAGATTTGGAAGATCACCGTGCCACTCGTTCTACGCCGAACTGCCGTGACGGGAGAAGTTATCCGATTAAGCCAAAGTGATACCCGCAGACCGCGCCCGTGCGCGGCGTGTTTATTGCGGCGACGTTGAGAATTGTGAGATCACGGGTGTGTCGTCACTACAATTCTGAAGTGGGGCAGCTCGCATTTCGAACTTTATTGAGACGGAATTCCTGGCGCCGGTGATCACCATCCTCATCGCCGCGTTGACCTGAGATGCTCGCCGGCGTCGTCTTCAGCTTCCTTTCAGCCATGTGCGCCAGTTCCGGCAACGTCCTAGAGAAACTCGCCGTCAATCGCATGCCCAATATCTCCGCCCGACATCCTGCGCAAATGATCCGTGGCCTACTTTCTTCCAGGCAGTGGCTGCTGGGATTAATTATGTCGGTCGCCGGGATGGGGCTGCTAGTCCTCGCTTTATCTCTGGCTCCAATTGCGGTTGCCCAGTCAATCGCCTCTAGCGGCATCGTTTTGATGGTGGTGGCATCACGACTGTACCTTCACGAACCATTGCGGCGTAACGACATCGTGGGCCTTGGGGTGGTGGTGATTGCCGTGGTGTTCGTGTCGGCCTCTCTTCGGGGATCCGACAATACTGTCGGGCTGGGAGGATCGTGGATTGACATATTGATCGCTGTGGCACCCACGGCGATGGTGGTCATCCTCATCTTCGCGTGGCTCCGCCACCGCAGGGGGAACATCGCAGTCCTCTATGGCACCGCATCCGGATTACTGTACGGGGTTGCCGCCCTGGGGATGAAAGGCGCTTCAACGCTCGTTACGCGTTTTGGCCTAATCGCTAGCGTGCCGCACGTCTTGGACTCTGTCTACCCGTATTTGACGGTTGTGGGAATGATACTCGCGCTGCTCGTCTTTCAGATTGGCCTTCAGCGAAGCCGGATTGCTGTGATGGGCTCGGTATCCAGCGTCGTGGCCAGCACCTATCTGGTTGCTGTCGGCATGCTGGTCTTCGGAGAGCACCTGCCCACTGCCCGCGCTGTTCTGGTTCTACGCCTCGTAGGTTTCGCTGGGGTTCTGATAGGGACGTGTTTCCTCGCCAGTGGCGATTGAGCGCCCGTAGGCAACGTGGATATTCTCCGAATTTGTTCGTCTATGCGATGTGAGAAAATGACTTCAGTGACGGAGAACGTAATACGACTGTCCCTGGGCATCCCGACCACTACAGGATACCCGTGAAAGAACTCGCCGAGTTTCTTGCGTTGAAGTCAAGTCGCAGTCTTCCATTTTCATCACATAGCCACAAGGAGAATTGGAAATCTCCGGAAACCCAAATGATTGGGCAGACCTATTCCTCACATCTATGTTCCAATGAACCTCGATAGTTTGATCGCACAATGGAGAAGATTGTGACTGGGTGCGTATTCGCCGCAGGTGATATCCAGGGTGGATATCCTCTCAGGAATGTCGCTATTAATCTCGGTCGCCAAACATGATCATTGACTTTGTTTATGCCGTCGGGATGATTCTTTTCTTCCTAGCAATCGGTATTCCCGTTGTTCGAATTTCTCTTGGAACAATGGATGCAACAAAGATATTCATTGCAATGCTTACTGGCCTCGCGTTGACGATCATTTGCGGTTCATGGCTAGCTGCTATGTCCCTTGATTTAGTGTGGCTCTTTCCAGTGCTTGCTGTGGGAGCGTCCATTGCATATGCCTTCATGTTTCTCAAGGGACTGAAAATTGGAGGAGTAGGAATAAGGAAAGAATTTGGAAGTATCAAGAACTTCGCAATCTATGTAACTACAATTTTTGCTTCCGGGGCAACCTTTATATTTCTACAGAATGATCAGTTAGTAAGAGGTCGCCTTGCGTTTCAAGCTGGGCCCGATCTAGCTTCATGGGTTTCGTCCGCAAAATATCTTTGCGGAAAACAAAGTATTTCGCAATTGTCTAATTCAATACGCAGTCAATTGGGTGTGCCTAACGTTTTAATGGCATTTAGAGACTCAGCCAAATTCCCATTGACGTCTATTGACAAGATTCCGTCATTCACAGAGCAAGCCAACGGAGAGTTCTTGGTTGGTGCTCATCGCTATGGAATCCCTGCGATGCAAGCTGGTGTTTGCAGAGTATTGGGAGTCAATTCTCTCTACCACTCTTCTGTTGCCTTAATGGCCATCTCGGGGATCTTGGTAGCAATCCTGGCGACATTGATTATGAAGAATGTCCCTCTCCGAATGGATCTAAAAGTCGTTGCCATTTTTCTCTGTGCTGTCAATGTAAATATCGTGTCCGTAGCAATGGAGGGGGGTTTCGGACAACTCATAGCGACGACATTCTTGCTCTTCTGTGTGGTGACGGCGATGAGGGCTGAGTGGCGTGCGCGATATTTTCCAATGGCCGTTTTTTTGATTATTGGTTTTGCGCTATCTACGTATGTTGATGTCTTATTTGCCGCCGCGGTTTTTCTTTGGGTCTTCTATATTGTGCAGAGTTTCCAAAGGACTACATCTCGGAAGGCGGTTCCGAAATGGGCATCGCGGGCGGCGTATGGATCCGCATTCGGGCTCATCATGGGCTGGCCTCTTTGGACCTCTCTGCCACGACTCGCTCTTGCAGAAGTAAAGGGTGCGGGTTCCCTTGGCGGATGGGATCAAGGCAGGATTCCATTCCCTACCGATTTCTGGGGGATTTTCAATTGGTTACCATCGGATGGCTTACATAACATCCCGCGCGGTCTCGGATTAGGAATCGTCGAGGTACTAATTAGCTTGTTAATTCTCTACATTGGATTGCGGTCAAGAGAGAGAATTATCAGGAGTTACGTAATGACCGGTTTTTTCGTCTACTTGATATTGATGCTCCTCGTTTACAGAGGGGGTACTGCAGGCGCCAACAACTACTCGATCTGGAAGATGTCCGCCTATTTATCGAGCTTCATGATACTTGCCATTGCGAGCCTCGGTGATATCAGATTCTCTAGAAAACCCCTCGACTCGGACCTTGGGATTGTCAAGAACAAAAAGAGTAGACATAAGTTTGCGAGCCTTTTGTTAATTCTGGCTCTACTCGCAACAGTTGGGTGGTCCGTTTCTTGGATTGGGTCAAGGCAATTTTCATTTTGGCCCGCAACATCGAAAGAGCAGGCATTCTTCAATGAATACGATGTACAAATGACGGGATTTCCCGGAGCGAACACTACGAAATTCATATTGCAAGGGGACGTTCACTACGTCGAACCGTCGAGAGCCATAGGTGTTTCGACCATGCGCTCCGTGCCACCAAGGCCGCTGGCGTATGTTGTGCCGAGTTCCTCCTGCCAATCGCCTTCATGTATAGAAGCGGAGACCGGACCAATTAACGGCCCAACGGCGTCTCAGGTGAACAAAGTTACTCCTCGAGAAGACAAGATTGTCAATGGTGACTTTAATAGTTGGAGTCATGGCACCCGCTTCAATACACCTGGGGAAACGGCAGATAGTTGGTTGTGGGCTACCAATAACGTGGGAACGATAAGTCGAGAACTATTTGCCAAAGGAGAACCATCAGTTCCCAGCGTATTGTCACCATTTTATTTACGCTGGTCCATTAAGAAAAGATGCCAGGATTGCGAAATTTATCAAAAGGTGTCGCCGGTGCAAACTTTCGCTGGTCGAACCGTGGCCTTGTCCTTTTGGGCGAGACAAACCGAAGGTTCAACCACTTTTCAGACTCGTATTTTTCAAGATTTTTGCACTGGAGTTTCCACCTCTCCTTCGTGCCTCACTGAGGCTGGTGGGAGTAATGCGGTACCACCTCTAACGAAATCTTGGAAGCAGTTTATTGAGATATACACGATTCCGGCAATTACCGAGACAAGGATTCGCAGCAACAGGGTTTCATTTTTGTGGGTCTCATTTCAAGCGGCGAGCTCGGCAGCCGGGCAATTAGATTTGGCGCAAGTTCAATTGGTTCCAATTGGCGAACTGAAACTTAAGAAGGTTTACTCATCGAGTGAATTCAACGCTTATGAGTGGATACTCAATTAGAGAAAGCCCAGCGACTAATTTCGCGAGCGTTTGTTGGTACTGCAACTTCCAACACATTGAAGCGACACCGGTCGTTGCGGAGTTGAGCAACGAACTCGGGACCGTTGTCCATTCGCGGGCAACAAGTGGCGCCTCGTTCGAAACTGGGTTGATCGAGTCAGTGACCTCGCGACGTCAGTCGCTAAGCATTCTCTCGTGAACTCGTCAATGATGTTGAGCATCTTGATGGATCCTAGGTTGCTCGTTTAGTCGAACTCAAAGTCAATTGCCCAGACGAAGTCGTTCAATACAGTCTCGGCTGACTACTGCCGAGACTGTCAAGCAAGTAGGAAGGTAATCGATTGGTGCATTACTATTAAAATGTGAAGAAGACTATTTCGGTCGTAATTCCTGCTTACAACGAAGACGAATGTGTCGAAGAGTTGTGTGATCGTTTGAAGAAGGTCTTTGACCAACTTGTGGAATACGAGTTCACGGCAATACTCGTAGAGAATGGCTCGAGTGACCTCACATTTGAAAAACTGCAGAGAATTAACAACGACGATTCTCGCTTCAAAATCCTGCAACTTGCCAGAAACTTCCGAATGGATGGCGGCATAACTGCGGGTCTTTCAGTCGTGGATAGTGATGCGTTAATTCTTATGACGGCGGACCTTCAAGATCCTCCTGAACTCATTCCAAAATTCATTGAGAAATGGGAGGAGGGCTATGAGAACGTCTATGGCATTGTCACACGACGTCAAGGTACGGGTTTGATTCGACGAACGAACTCACAAATCTTTTACTGGGTTATGGGAAAATTGACTGGGGAATTCATTCCCCGAAACGCAAGCGATTTTCGACTTCTTGACCGACGTGTGTACGAGCAGGTTCGGAAAATTGAGGAACGGAACCGATTTGTGCGAGGTCTCGTCGCATGGGTTGGATTTTCATCAGTTGGTGTGGAGTTCGTTCGCGCAGAACGGTTTGCCGGCGAGTCAAAAGCGTACACTTTCCCGGTAATTCAACTTGCAATTAGAGGTATTCTTGCTCACTCTCAAGTCCCACTAGTTCTTATTCCCGTCTTTGGCTTCATAATATTTATTGGCTCATTGCTTACGCTCGCCGGTTTTTCTATCGACTGGTTAATGTTTGGCGTGCCGTTTCCAGGATTTGGATCAATAATTGCCATTATCCTCCTGATGTTCAGTGTTCTGTTTTTATTCATGGGCATCCTTAGTCTTTACATTGGCTCAATATACGAAGAAGTCAAAGGTCGACCAAACTTTATAATTCGCAAGGCCGTCGGATTTTCGAATTCGTCTCCAACAACCAGTATCGGTGAATCTGACAACGGCATTGTCTAATGCATGTTGTAGTTGTTTGGAGGCAATGTGAGAATTGCCCTAAAGGCTCAACGCTCTTAACACGACGACCGATTCACTTGGCAAAGATTCGATTGATGGACCTTGAACGATTCCCGACGAATTTTCGCTACTTCGCCCCGGTCTCGTCGAGGGTCGTTTCTAACCGGCCGGACTCTCTGACAACGACATCGTGACGGACGACTTCAGCGCGGCCGCCCCCGAAGAGGCCCTTTGCGATTTATGGCATCCCGCAGAAGTTCAACACCGACCAGGGTTCCCAGTTCAACGCCAACCCTTTTGTTGAGATGCTGATCGGCGCAAGGGTCGCCATCTCGATGGGCGGAGTCGAGCGAGCGATCGACGACGTGATCATCGAGCGAATGTGGCGCACCATCAACGACAATCGACGCTTCGTCTAACTTTTGTTCTTGTCAGCGAGTTTGGCCAGAGAATCGAGCGTCGCTCTAATTGCGCAGAGCGAGTTGTTTACACTTTCCGCATTTAGTGGGAACTCGACAATCTCTAATGTTCCAGTTGCATGCGGTAGGACTAAGCGTTGCGCAATTGTCGAATTTTTCTTGTCACGCAACAGTGACTCACCCACTACCTTCCAATCGATATTTAAGTGACTCCATGAGCCCTCGATTCGAAGCAAGCCATCTTTTAGAAATTTAGACAGTGCCACCGTCGAATCGACTTGTCCAGACTGATCAATTGCGGCGAGCATTCCGATAGCAATCGCGATCCCATGTGAAAGCTGAAAACCAGTCCCCGCTTCGAGGCTATGTCCGTATGTGTGTCCAAAATTGAGTAAGCGCCTCTCCCCTTCATCAAACTCATCGACCTCTATGAAGTGTTTCTTACACTTCAAGGTATAACCTATGAGTTCCTCGAGGTATTTGACCTCTCCACTCTGTCGCCAGTTTTCGACAAGTATCAGGAAATTGTCAAATGCTTCGAGTGAATACGCAAAGCAAATTTTTGCCCCTTCCGCGAGTCCTGCGAAGATTGCAACCTCATCAAGCGTTCTGGTATAGAGGGGGTCAATCAAAATCGCCCGCGGTGGGTAGAAATTTCCTGCGAGATTCTTCATCTCGCCAACATTGATTGAACTCTTTCCTCCAATACAAGAGTCCAGCATGGACATCATTGTGGTTGGTACGTAAGTCCACGGGATTCCGCGCATATATAGCGACGCCGCCAGTGTCACCGCATCTTGAACCGTTCCTCCGCCGATTGCGATGATCTCTTGACCCCGAGCCAGTTTCAATTTTGAAAGTTCAATCAAGATTAATTCGACGCCGGCTAATGTTTTCAGTTTCTCGCTTGCGACAACAGTGACGGTTGATCGATGCAATTCTTTGCGTTGTTTCGGTGTCAACGAATAAGGAAGATCCACTCCTGAATCCAAAATCACAATAAAATTTGGTGTGATTTCCATCTTCAGAGCAGTTTCAATGTGGACTTCGTACGAAGATGATCGACTCGAAACCTCTATCTCATACAATTTTGCTCCACGTCCAACCTCCGTCGACCACAATGCCCTCACCGGTGATACCGCTGGACGATGTTGACGAAAGCCATATGACAACCGCGGCGACCTCGGATGCCGAAACTAAGCGACCCAGGGGCGTCTCCAGAATAATTTTTTGTAATTCAGAATCAGAAAGATTTCGACGTGACATCGGAGAATCAACGACTCCCGGCAGAACGGAATTGACGGCAATATCTAAATGAGCCAAATCGATCGACCATGATCGCACGAGTCCTCCTAAGGCCGACTTAGTAACCGCGTACGAATACTTGTTAGCTTTTGCGATTGACTGCCAAATCGAGCTTATGACGACAAATCGGCACGGAGAATTTAAACTCTGAGATTTGAGTAATGCCGTGGCCGTTCGATGCAAATACAGAATATTTGCTTCGTACATCGACGTTAACGACAGTTCGTCAGTCGTTAAAATCGAATCGACTACGTTGGTCCCACTGGCCCAAACGACAGCATCAATAGATTCGGGTGCAAATCTCTCAGCCCATTTTGACTCAAGAACAGATGATCCGCCGTCAATTTCGCTTCGACCCGCTCTAGTTACTAGCCAGCCGTCATCAAGAAATCTTTGGCAGATGGCCTGCCCAAGAACTCCACTTGAGCCGATAACGAGAGCGTTGTTCACCTGTTCAGATCACGTACTAAAATCGCTGGTGCGTGGAGCGGCAATGTAATACCTGAGAGTTCAGCATCAAGTTCCTGACAATACCTTCCATCGACTCTCAAGCATGTCAATGCGCTTCGCATCCTCTCTTTCGATTGTTCCGTAGTACTCGCGCTTATTCAGTAACCACTGAATTTCGAAGTGAACTGCCTGAAGGAGGCCATCCCTATTGTTCTCGCCTTCAAGGCACTTTCCATCAAAGATTATCTTTCGAGTCTCAAATCGGGTCAATTGGACGGAATGAATCTCTTTCAGTATTTGAAGTGAATCAATCCCAATTCCACCACCTAAAACGAAATCCAATCCCGCGTCCAAACTTGCGCTTGCTGTTGCAAGGCAATATTCGGCAACTTCTGCTGAATTCGCTTTGTCGATCGCCAGTCCGAGCGAAGATGTGAAATCAACCCTGCCGAAAACAACCCCGTTTACCCCATCTTTATTCTTGGCAACTGAAATCATTTCGTTCAGATTCGCAAATCCCATCGCTGTCTCAAGATTAAATAGGAACTCCGTGTCCTCGCGCTCTTCGATTGAATATGCCTTATTCTTCGCATCGATGAATTTTTTCAATGCGTAAGGGCTTTCAATCATGGGCGCAATTACATAATCGGCGCCGAGAAGTTTGCTCTGCAGTAGGTCGTGAATCGCTTCGCAGCCGCCTATTTTCAATCCGAGCTTCAAATCCGCGCGTCTCGTCAGTTCATTAAGTCGGAGTAATTCGTCAATTCGCGTTCCTTCGGCTTCAAACTCAGCCTTAACGGCGACGTAGCCGGATTCGTCTCGGCCTCTCTTCAGAATCTCGAGCATCTTACGTTCGCGTGTATTCACTTGGTCTTACCCCTTTCCACTGCGCCCCTTCACACTGGTCGTTGAGAACACATAATCTCTCTCAGTGCACTCGGCCCCCTTTTTCTAAAGGGGGCCGAGTGAACTTCAAAAAAGACTTGCGTCTACTTCACCAAATAGTTCACCTTGCAAGACCTGCCGTCGGCGAGGGTGATCGTCAGGGTGTGCCAGCCCTTAGCCGAACCGCCCGGCACCGTTATCTTCACAATCAGTACATTGCCGTAGTCGTGCTGGACGCCCACCCTGGTACCTGGCTCATTGCTGGTGATCTTGGGTTGACCGTAGAATCCGCCACCCGTGATTGCGAATCGGCGGGTCGTTCCAACCCTCGCGAAACCATGCGCCTTAGCGGCGAACAAACGCTGACGCCCGTGCGGAGCTGTTGTCGTTGATGTTACCGGAGCAGTTGTCGTCGTACTCGAGCTGGTTGTGGTCGTTCCGCCACCACCGCCGCCGCCGCCACCGCCGCCGCCCGTTGTCGGTGGGCAAACTTGGTTACCGTATCCGTATCCGAACCCTCCAGAGAGGTTGTATCCGTATCCGTATCCGATTCCAGTTCCGTAACCGAAGCCTCCGCCACTTGAGTTGTATCCATATCCGCAGCCGGTGTTGTAGTCAGCGAGCGCATTTGGAGTTAATACAACGCTCACGACCAATCCCGAAAGAAGCGAAAGAGCGACCAGTCCCGGCACGATCCTTTTGCGGTAGCTAGAAATTTTTTCCTGGATCTGCTTTACCATTTGGACCTCCAATGGGTGACGTCACATTCTCCCAATTACGCAACTCTACCAGGGTTCCCCTGATGTCGTCATCATTGGTTTTTCAACGAAAGGCTCGAACGAAGCACAATTGAAAGTTACGTTTTTGTGAACTTTGGTCCTTAAATGTAACGTTTCCCGGATCACGAATGCCACAAGGGCCAGCGCGTCGCACCTTATGGTTCGTTTCCCAAATCTCGCAATTCGCCCGACTTCGAACTCCGACGTAGTTGATCGCGCAGTACGAGCCCCGAGACTTGAGAGAAAATCCAGGCCACAACTTCTGTTTCACCGATCACGATGTTGCTCGAATTGCCTCACAAACACTGAGCGGGAGGTCCCGCACCGGCGAGCCCGATCACTCAAGCCCCGAGAAGGATTGGGGATAACGGTCGCTAGCTCAATTGAGTAAAGAATATTTCAATCTCACGTTGCGCTGACGCCGCCGAGTCTGAACCGTGCACGAGATTCTCTCGCAGTCCAATCGCGAGGTCACCGCGAATCGTTCCAGGTGCGGCGTCCTTCGAATTCGTTGCTCCCATGAGACCTCGCACGACCTGCCACGTGTCCTCTGGGCCCTCAATGACGAGCACCAATGCTGGACCCTGGGTCATGAATTCCACGAGTTTGTCGTAATACGGCTTGCCGCGGTGTTCGGCGTAGTGACGCTCGGCAGTCGCGACGTCGATGGTCCGCAACTCGGCCGCGACGATCCGCAACTGCTTGGCCTCGAGCCTTGCGATGATTTCGCCGATGAGTCCACGCTCCACGCCGTCGGGCTTCACGATAAAGAGTGTTCTATCCACGACGAAGCAATCTAACAGGCACTATGTCAGGTGACGTGAGCGTACGCGCAACACCTCGCCACGAACTTCGGCCACGAGATACAGGCTGCCCGCGACGACGATCAAGTCCTCGTCCGTCGAGCGTTCTCGCGCGTGCGCCAACGCCGCCGTGCCGCTCGGGTGTTCGTACGCGACGCCCCCGTGACGACGCACGGCATTCGCGACCTCGCTCGCCGGCACCGCTCTCGGCGAGTGGGGCGCACAACAGTGGAACTCAGTGAAACCGAGGGTGACGAGTGGTTCGACCATGTCGTCGATGTCGCGGCCGCTCAGCATGCCCAGAACGCAACGCCGCTCCCCCGCGACGTGGAACGCACCGTCGAGCGTGGCGACGAGTGCCTTCACCCCGGCGGGATTGTGTGCACCATCGACGACGATCATCGGCTTGCGTGAGACGAGCTCCATGCGACCAGGCATACGGGCCTTGGCCAGCGTCGAAGTAACCGTCTCCTCACCGAGCGCTCGACCGAGGAACGCTTCGGCCGCGACGATGGCCGTCGCTGCGTTGACGCCCTGGTGGATGCCGTGCAGTGAGACGAGGATTTCCGCGTAGTGCGCAAAGGGTGTGCGTAACGTAATCGCGCGACCCCCGAAGGCCAGTTCATTCAGTTCCAGCGCGAAGGTGTCGCCGAGGAGCCAAAGATCGGCGCCCAGTTCGTTGGCGCGGCGCTGGGCAATCTCGACCACGATGGCGTTGGTCGTGGCGACAATGGCGATGGCGTCGGCGCGAAATATGCCCACCTTGTCGCTCGCGATCGCCGCGATGGTCGTCCCGAGCACGGCCGTGTGATCGAGGTCCACGTTGGTGAGCACGGACACGACACTGTCGATCACGTTCGTGGAGTCCCACGTGCCGCCCATGCCCACTTCGATGACCGCGACGTCGACGCCCTCGTCCGAGAAGTGCAGGAACGCTGCCGCGGTCAATAGTTCGAACCTCGTGAGGGCGATCCCACTGACGGACTCGACGTCGGCCAGTCGTTGAAGGAGCGTGATGAACTCCTCATCGTCAATCGGTTCAGAGTTAACTGCGATTCGTTCGTTGACGGCGTGCAGGTCCGGACTGGTGAAGGCGCCGACTCGAAGTCCGGTGGCGCTCAGCAGTGCGCTGGTCAGCGTGGTCGTCGTGCCTTTTCCGTTCGTGCCGGTGATGTGGATCGTGGAGAAATCGTGTTGCGGGTCGGCGAGCATCGCCAGGGTATCAACGATGGGTTGAAGGGTCGGTATCTCTCGTCGATTCGGCGCGACGAGTTCGTAGTCGACGTGCGATTCCAGCCACGTCAGCGCGTCGACGTACGACGAGAAGCGCACGCGCTAGCTCGCGCGACGGGTGCGCGTCGCCTTTCGCAATTCGTATTCGGGAGCGACCTTGTCACGCACCGAGTCGGCCGTGACAACGCAGCGCAGAACGTCGGTGCGTCCGGGCACGTCGAACATCGCTTCCAACAAGACGGCCTCGAGAATGGAGCGCAGTCCACGCGCGCCCGTGCCGCGTTCGAGCGCCAGATCGGCGATCGCTTCGAGGGCACCCTCATCGATGACCAATTCAACGCCGTCCATGGCGAGCACCTGTTGGAACTGTTTGACGAGCGAGTTCTTGGGCTCGGTCAACACGCGGATCAGCATGTCGCGGTCGAGCTGTTGCACGGCGCTCACGATCGGTAGACGTCCGATGAACTCGGGGATGAGACCGAACTTGACCAAGTCTTCGGGAAGCGCGTGGCGGAACAGTTCGATGTCACCCTTGCGCTTGGATTCGACTGGTTGGTTGAAGCCCATGGACTTCGTACCGAGACGGCGTTCGATGATCTCCTCGAGTCCAGCGAAGGCGCCGCCGACCACGAACAAGATGTTCGCGGTGTCGATTGTGATGAACTCCTGGTGCGGATGCTTTCGTCCGCCCTGAGGGGGCACGCTCGCCACGGTGCCCTCGAGAATCTTCAACAGCGCTTGCTGGACACCCTCACCGGACACGTCGCGCGTGATCGATGGGTTCTCGGCCTTGCGCGCAATCTTGTCGATCTCATCGATATAGATGATTCCGCGTTCGGCGCGCTTCACATCGAAGTCGGCCGCCGACAGCAGTTTCAGGAGAATGTTCTCGACGTCTTCGCCCACATAGCCGGCCTCGGTGAGTGCAGTGGCGTCGGCGATGGCGAAGGGGACGTTCAGCATGCGAGCCAGCGTCTGTGCGAGGAACGTCTTACCGCAACCGGTCGGACCCAGCAGCAACACATTCGACTTGGCGACCTCGACGTCGTCGTCGTGGAGCGGTCCGGTTTGGATTCGCTTGTAGTGGTTGTAGACCGCGACGGCGAGAATCTTCTTCGCCTCGACCTGACCGATGACGAACTCGTCGAGGAAGGCGGAAATCTCTCGCGGCGTCGGAAGGTCGTCGAGGACGAACTCGGGGCGGTCACCAAACTCGTCGGCGATGATGTCGTTGCACAGGTCGATGCACTCATCGCAGATGTAGACGCTGGGTCCCGCGATGAGTTTTTTTACCTGCTTTTGACCCTTAGCGCAGAAACTGCACTTAATAAGGTCGTTGCTTTCACCAAACTTCGCCACTTATTTCCTCCGACATGACCTCCGCCGCGACCATCCTACGAGGCGGCAACGTCAAATCTTGGTACCTACGGACGCGCCGTGATTACTTCGTCAATCAGTCCATATTCCACCGCTTCGGTGGCACTGATGATGAAGTCGCGGTCGGTGTCTTTGGTGATGCGCTCGACGGACTGACCGGTGTCTTGGGCGAGCATGTCGTTCAACATGTCCTTCATGCGCAAG
>Ga0208357_1000552_pt1 | contig 29922 bp, 34 predicted proteins | sample NGESurdeep092012_6_FD_184487 | JGI IMG/M metagenome (GOLD analysis project Ga0208357, IMG submission 184487) | Arctic peat soil microbial communities from Barrow, Alaska - NGEE Surface sample F52-2 deep-092012 (SPAdes) | ecosystem: Environmental > Terrestrial > Soil > Wetlands > Peat ...
TGGGCCGGGTGCCATCTCCGCCTCCAAATCAATCCGATAGGCAGAGTGAATCACGGCCCAATCAATGTGACTAGGAATTTCTGAGACGGGACACTAGCCCCGACGTATCTGACCGATAATGTCCACGCCAAACATCCCCAGCACCCTTCCCGGTAAAAGGTTCACATGGGCTGGTCTTGGTAATTCTAGGGGTTAGCGCGGCAAATCGTCGGGGTGGCCGACATCGTAGGCATAGAGCCAGGCGGCCTGGAACACGGTTTTATCCGCCGCGAACCGATTGCGGATCGCGACCCTGGCGTCGCGCTTGAGCCGCGCCCACGGCGAGGCGAGGTGATTCTCGGTGGCGCGGGCGCGCGAGCCCAGCACCGCCCGCCGGGTTCGCGGCCTGCGCAGCGCTTCGTAGCGTTCGAGGGCGGCATCGAGATCGTCCGGCGGGCCGGCGAGGCACGACGCCAGGACGCAGCCATCCTCGATCGCCATCGCCGCGCCCTGGCCGAGATAAGGCAGCATGGCATGCGCCGAATCGCCGAGCAGCGTGACCCGCCCCCGGCGCCACCGCGCCAGCGGCTCGCGATCGTAGAGCGCCCATTTGTACCAGCGCGGGGTGCCGCGGAAGAGTTCCTGGAGGGCGGGGTGCCAGCGCGGATAGGTCGCCGTCAGTTCGGCCTGCTCGCATTCTCGGTTCCAGGATTCTTCCGTCCAGGAATCGCTGTCGATATGCGCGACGATATTGAGAAGCTCCCCGCCCCGAACCGGGTAATGGACGATGTGTCCGTGCGGTCCCATCCATAGAATATTGTCTTTTACGTTGATGGTGGGCGGCAGGTCGCCGATCGGCACCAGCCCGCGATAACAAACACAGCCGGTAAAACGCGGCGCCTCGGTGCCGAAGAGGCTGGTGCGAACCGTCGAATGAATGCCGTCGGCGCCGACGATGATGTCGGCTTCGATCTCGCTGCCATCGGCGAAGCGGGCGGTCGCGACGGTGGCGCCGGGCGTCACGGCGACGCAGCGCGCGGCGAGCCGCACGCTGGCTTCGGGCAGCGCCCGCGCCAGAATCTCCAGCATGTCCGCGCGATGCAGCGTCAAATGCGGCGCGCCGAACTTGCTGCTGTTGTCACGCAGCGGCTGTTGGGAAATCACCCTGCCGCTGCGCCAGCTGCGCATGATCTGGAATTCGGGCGCACAGCCCGCCGCCACCACCGCGTCCTCGATGCCCAGGCTGCGGCACGCCTTGATCGCGTTGGGCGCCATGCCGAGGCCGGCGCCGATCTCGCTCAGCCGCGGCGATTGTTCATAGACCATGACATCGAGGCCGCGGCGATGGAGCGCGAGGCCGGCGGCAAGGCCGCCAATGCCGCCGCCGATGATGGCGATCCGGGGCGTCCGGGACATGATGTCGGACGCTAGGCGAGGTTCGACGCGTGGAAGCTGTTCTGGCGCCATTTTCCGTTTTGCAGCATCCAGGCCTGCGTGGTGACGATCTTCATCTCGACCTCCTGCATCGTCGCGCGAACCCGAATGGTTTGATCGAGACGGCCGGTCGCGATGGCAACATCGCCATAGCGTCTGACCGGCAAATCCAGGCGCTTGACGGTCAGAAACTCCAGCCGATGCTCGACCCCCGCAAGATAGCTCGCCTTGGTGTCGATCATTCCGGTCGTGTGAATGTGGACGACATCGTCGGCGACCAGCTCGGCGAGCGCGGCATAGTCGTGCGTCACCAGGGCGCGACAGCGTTCTTCTTCCAACCGCGCGATCGCCGATGCCGTTGCTTCGTCATTCATGGCTTGCTCCCGATCTGGTCACGAAACTTGGCGGCCCTGGCCGCGCCAATAATGCTCGCGCAGCGCCTTGCGGTCGATCTTGCCGAGCGCGGTCACCGGCAAGCCGTCGACGAAATCGATCGATTTCGGCACCCAGACGGCGCCGCGCCGCTGCTTGACGTGGGCCTGAAGCTCGGCCTCGGCGCAATTCATGCCGGGGCGGCACACGACGAACGCCTTTACCGCCTCGCCCCATTTCGGATCGGGAATGCCGATGACCGCGGCCGACGACACGGCGGCATGCGACAGCAGCGCGTCCTCGATTTCCCGCGGATAGACGTTGAAGCCGCCCGTGATGATCATGTCGGTGGTGCGGTCGACGATGGTGAAATAGCCGTCGGCGTCGCGGACCGCCACGTCCCCGGTATGCAGCCAGGCGCCGCGCAAGGCGGTCTCGTTCGCCTCGGGGCGCTGCCAATAGCCCGACATCACCAGGGCGCCGCGCACGCAGATTTCGCCGGGCTTGCCGACCGCGACCTCGTTCATATCGGGGTCGAATAATTTGACCTGCACCGAGGGGCAGGGCAGGCCGATCGAGCCGAGCCGATCGGGACGCGACAGATCGTGATCCGCCTTGCGCAGGGTTGTGACGGCCATCGGCGCCTCGGTCTGGCCATAGAGCTGGACGAACACCGGGCCGAACACGCCGATCGCCTCGCGCAGGCGATCCGGCGACATCGGCGCCGCGCCGTAGACGATTGATTGCAGCGAGGAAAGATCATAGTGCCGCTCGGCGAGGTGATCGAGCAGGACATAGATGATGGTTGGCACCAGCCAAAGCATGGTGATGCGCTCGGCGGCGATGATGGTACAGAAGGTCTCGGCATCGAAATGCTGGAGCATCCTGGTATAGCCGCCGCGCATGGCGACGGTCGGAATGACCCAGCCGCTGGCATGGCTGATCGGGGTGACGGCGAGGAACCGCATGTCTTCTGGCAAATCCCAATCCGATAATTCATGGCAGAACGACGCGATCAGCGAACGGTGCGACAGCATCACGCCCTTGGGCTTTCCCGTCGTCCCGCCGGTATAGGCAATGGTCACGATGTCTTGCGGATCGCTGTCGTCGCGGGGTGGCGCGGCCGGCACGCGCGCGGCGGCAGCGATCACGTCGATGGCGCCGTCCATCGGACCCAGAGACAGGATGTGTTTCAGGCGCGCGCATTTTTTCCGGAGGGCCGCGCCGCGCGCCGCATAGTTGATCGGGTCGACGAGCAGCGCGTCGATCTCGGCATCGTCGAGAATGAAGCGGTGATTCTCCTCCGACGCGGCGGGATGCAGCGGCGTGAACCGAATGCCGATCAGGATCGCGGCGAACCGGCAGGTGATTTCGGCGACGCGATTGCCGCTGAGAATTGCCAGCGTATCGCCCTTGCGCAGACCGAGATCGTGAAAGACGCGCACCATGCGCCCGACGGCCTCGCCGAGTTCGCGATAGGTGTAGCGTAATTCATCGTCGGCGATGGCGGGGCGCATCGGGAACCGCTCGATCGCCGTCAGCATCAGGGTGCCGACGGTGCCGCCGGCATAGAGCGGATTGACGGTATCGCGGCGCGGCATCGAATCTCCCCTAATTTCGGTCACGACACGGCGAGGGTGCGGACCAGAGTCGCATCGTCCCGCAGCAGGTCATCGCTGGTCGAGCGATGCACCACGAGGCCGCGATCGAGGATGATGGCATGCCGCGTCATCCGCAGCGCCAGCCGCGCATGCTGTTCGACGATGATGATGGCAAGCCCGGTCTCACGCCGCAATTCATCGATGGCATGCATCAGATCCTGCACGATGATGGGGGCCAGCCCCTCCATCGGCTCGTCGAGCAGCAGCAGCGTCGGATTGACCATCAGCGCCCGCGCGATCGCCAGCATTTGCTGCTCGCCGCCCGACAGCTGGTTGCCGAAATGGTGGCGCCGGTCGTGGAGGCGGGGGAAGTAGCGGTAGATTTTGTCGGCGGTCCACGGGCCGGGCCGGGCGATGACACTCAAATGTTCATCGATGGTCAGCGACGGAAAGACGAACCGCTCCTGCGGGACCCACCCGATGCCGGCGCGCGCGCGCCGATAGGACGCCATGCCGGACAGATTGGCGCCCCGCCAGGCGATCTCGCCCCGATGCAGCCGCGCGATGCCCATGATGGTCAGCAGCAGCGTCGTTTTGCCGACGCCGTTGCGGCCGAGGAGCGCGAGGCTGTCGCCTTCCGCGATGCTCAGCGACACGCCGTCCAGCACGATACTGTCGCCGTAACCGGCGACGACATGGTCGAGGGTCAGCAGGTCAGTCATGTTCGGCCTCGCCGAGGTAGACCTCGCGCACCCGCGGGTCGGCGGCGATCGCCCGCGGCGTGCCTTGGGTCAGAATTTCACCCGACATCATCACGGTGATGGTCTCGGCGAACCTGAACACGAGATTCATGTCGTGCTCGATCAGCAGAATGCTGACCTCCTTCGGCAAGCCCGAAATGACGCTCATCATCTCGCCGCTTTCGCCGGCCGGGATGCCCGCCGCCGGCTCGTCGAGCAGCAACACCTTCGGGCGCGTCGCGAGCGCCAGCGCGATCTCCAGCAGCCGCTGTTTGCCATAGGCCAGCTGGCGTGTCGGCGCGTTGATCTCGCCATCCAGCCGCAGCGAGGCCAACAATTCCCGCGCCTCCGCGATCTCGTCGTGCCGCGTCGCGACGGCGCGCAGGAAATGGCCGCCGCGACCCTCGCGCTCGCAGATCGCGAGCACCACCGCTTCAATGACGCTGAGGCCCGGGAACAACGTGGTGATCTGGAACGTGCGCGTGATCCCGCGCTTCACCCGCCGATGCTGCGGCACGCGCGTGATCTTGCCGTCCGCCAGGTAAATCTCGCCCGCGGATGGCGGCAGCGAGCCGGCGAGGAGATTGATGAACGTCGTCTTGCCCGCGCCGTTCGGCCCGATCAGCGCGTGGCGCGCGCCGGCTTCGAGCGCGAAGGAAACATCGTTGACCGCCTTCAGCGCGCCGAAATGCCGTGACAGCCCCTCGGTGCGCAGCGCCGCGCTCACGCCGACCTTGCGCGCGGTCCGCGATAGGCGGCCAGCAGAATGCCATGGAGGCCGCCCCGCGCGAAGAAGACGAGGAGGATCAGCAAGAGGCCGAGCCAGAACTGCCAATAGGTCGGGTTCATGTCCGCCAGTATTTCGCGCGACACCAGGAACAGCGCCGCGCCCATGATCCCGCCATAAAGCCATCCGACGCCGCCCACGACCAGCATCATCAGGATATCGGACGAGCGGCCGAAGCTGACGACGTCGATCCCGACGAACTGGGTGGTCTCGGTCAGCAAGGCCCCGGCGATGCCAGCGACGACCGCCGAGATCGTATAGACGGTCGCGAGCCGCCGGCGGACCGGCGCGCCGATCGCGGGCATGCGGCGGTGGCTCTCCCGGATGCCGCGCAGGCCCAGCCCGAACGGCGAGGCGACCAGACGCCGCGCCAGGAAGAACATCGCGAAGACGATGGCGAGCGCATAATAATAGGCGGTGAAACCACGCAGATCGAAGGCGAACAGGCCCAGCACGCGCCAAATGTCGATGTCGCCGAGGCCGTCGGCGCCACCGGTGATCGACACCGCCCGATTGGCCGCCTCGGATAGCATCAGGCAAATTCCCAGCGTCACCATCAGCCGCGCGATGTCGCTGCCGCGAATGATGAAGCTCGACAGATAGCCGACCACCCCCGCGATCAGTCCGCCGGCGACGAGGCCGCTGAACGGCTCACCCCAACCCATTCGCGCCAGAATGCCGGCCGCGTAGGCGCCACAGCCGAACAACGCGGCATGGCCCAGCGAGACGATGCCCGCGTAGCCCATGATGAGATCGAGCGACAGGGCGAACAACCCGGTGATCAGGATTTGCGTCACCAGCACATTGTAGCCGGGCGTGACGAAGGGAATGCCGGCGAGGACGACCCAGAACGCGATCTCCGCCGGACGCCAGCGCGCGTCGGGGAGGCGCGGGTCGGTCGATGCCGTCGCGCGGAACCGGGCCGGCACCGGACCGCCGCCGAAGCTGGCGGCCTGAGGGGTATCGCCATGCAGGATGGAGCGGCGATTGAGTCCACCGGGAAACACCAGCAGCAGCACGATCATCAGCACATAGGTGACGAAGCCGCCAATTTCCGGGACATAATAATTGCCGGCAATGGTGACGACGCCGAGCAGCATCGCCGCGATCAGCGTGCCCGCGATGCTGCCGGCGCCGCCGACCGTCACGACGAACAGGAAATAGATGGTGTAGTTCAGGGCGTAGTTGGGATTGAGGCTGAGAATATCGACGCTGAGCGCGCCGCCGAGGCCCGCGAGTCCGGTGCCCAAGGCGAAGGTCGCGCTGAAAACCGCCGCCACGTTGATGCCGAGACCGCCCGCCGCCTGCGCATTGTCGACGGCGGCGCGGATCATCGCGCCGTAGCGCGTGCGCACCAGCAGAAGAACCAGCGTCAGGGTGATGATGGCGACCAGCGCGATCAGGAACAGCCGGTAGACGCTGACATTGACGCCGGCGATTTTCCACTGTCCGCCGAGATAGCTCGGCAGGTTCACGGGCAGTTGGCCGGTGCCCCAGATATAGGTGACGACCGCGACGGAGATGAAGGTAAGGCCGATGGAGAACAGGACTTGATCGAGCGGACTGGCGCGATAGAGACGATGCACCAGGGTCCGCTCGATCGACCAGCCCGCCAGCGCCAGCGCCATGAAGGTCAGCGGCAGCGTCACCAGAAATGGCACGCCCAGCCGCGACATCAGGGTCACGCACAGATAGCCGCCGAACATGGCGAAGGCGCCGTGAGCGAGATTGATGAAATTCATCAACCCCAGCGTCACGGACAAGCCGATGCTGATGAGAAACAGCAGACTGCCATAGGCGATGCCGTCGAACAGGACACCGGCGAAATTGGTCATTCTCCGACGGCGCCCGGCCTAGAAATAGTTGTCCCTCATTTACCCGGGTCGCGCGCGGCCTCGATGGTGGCGAATTCAACATTGTAAAGATGATCGCCGCGCCGTTCGACCTTGCGGATATAGACGTTCTGGACCACCTCGCGGGTGTCGGCGTCGATCTCGATCGGGCCGCGCGGGCTGGTCATCTTGAAATTCTTCAGCGCCGCCATGAATTTGTCACCGCTCAGATCGCCCTTGAGCTGATTGCCGATGGTGTAGATCGTCGCCATCGTGTCATAGCCCTGCATCGCCATGAAGTCGGGTCGCGACTTGGTTCCGTAGGCATCCGTGAATGCCTTGATAAAGGCGTTGTTCGCCGGCGAATCATGCGCGGTCGAATAATGAAACGCCGAGATCACGCCGACGGCCGAATTGCCGATCGCATCGAGGCCGCCTTCCGAGACGACATCGCCCGTGGTAATCAGCCGGATTCCCGCCTTGGCGAGTTCGCGTTCGGCAACGCTCTTCATCAAGGCGATGGCGGTTTGGCCCGCCGGGACGAAGGCGAAGATGGCGTCGGGCTTCGCGTCGCGCGCGCGCTGAACGAAGGGACCGAATTCGAGACTGCCGAGCGGCACCTTGACGCCGCCGATGATCTGCCCGCCCGCCTGGGTGAAGGTCCTGGTGAAGACCGCTTGGGCGCTGTAGCCGGGACCGAAATCGGACACCAGGGTAAAGACGCGCTTGATGCCGTTCTTGGCGGCCCAGCTGCCCAAGGGCGCCGCCACCTGACCGAGGGTATAGGAGAGCCGCGCCGCATAAGGCGATTTTTCGGTGATGCCCGAGGTCGCCGCCTGGACGATGAGCATCGGCTTCTTCGCCTTCGTGGCAATCGACACCGACGCCATTGCCGACGGCGTCGAGACATAGCCCGAAAGAATATCGACATTGTCCCGCGTCGCCAGTTCCTGGGTCAGGCGCTTCGCCACCTCCGGCGACCCATTATTGTCGTCGCGAAACAGCAGCTCGATCTTCTTACCGGCAATCCGGTCGCCATGCAGCTTCACATAGAGCTTTACGCCCTCCTGCATTTTTCCGCCGAGGTCGGCATAGATGCCGGAATAGGGACCAATGAAACCGATCTTGATCGTGTCGCCGGCCATGGCCGGGGCCGATCCCAGCAGCGCCGCGCCCAGCAACAGGGCGATTGGATTGGACAATTTCATCATGCTCGCTCCCTCAAGATATTTTTGGTTCGTGATATTTTTTGGTTCACGCTCGCCCGGCGGCGCCGGGTCAAAAGAAAGCAGTCAAGTTCTTGGCCATCAGCACGCTCTGTTCGAGAAGGATTTTGCGCCGCGCGATCTTGAGCGCGCCATCGATCCGCCGCAAATTGTCTTCGCGGCGCGCGATCAGAAAATCCGTTTCCGTGTCCATGCGATTGCGATAGATGAAAATCCGGCAGGTGATCCGCATCTCTCCTCCGGCATCGACGTCGTGTGCCAGCCGAATGTTGCTGACCATGTGGGCGACGCGCGAAATCGGCTCCTCCGCCCAATGGATGCCGGTCATCAACTGCTTGACGCGCTTGGTCAGCGTCGCTTTGTCGTCATCAAGCCAGCCGACTTCGTCGTCATGTGAAAAATCGTCGGCGCGGTCGCGCCAGGCCACGTTCTTTCGCAGCGGCATCCAATAGCGCAGATCGTCGGTGAAGAGATCGAGCCACGCCTCGTATTGCCGTTCGTCGAGCAGATCGGCCTCGCGATAGAACAAATCCTCGACCTCCCGCATCAGGTCGAGATAGCGCAGCCGGTCCGCCGAGAGGAATGTTTCCGCCATGTCCGCCATTCAGCGCGCCGCCCGCGGCGTCTTCAGATCGTCCCAGCTCTTGGCGTCCATGAATTCGGCCCAGCGGCGGTAAAGCGCGCGCGGGTTCTGCTCGCTGGTGAGAGGGGTCTCCGTCACGAAGCCCGGAACGAGATCGTGAGGGCCACCCGACCCCATGCCGGATTTGTAGTGGTAGGGATACCGCCGGGCCATCGTCCCTTCGCTGGCTTGCGAGGCGTAGGACCAATTTTCCATATCGTCCTGTTCGGTCATGCCGCCGGGACCGGAATAGCGCATGTAATAGCGGCGCAGGAAGTCGCGCACCTCGGGCGGCGCGTCCTTGTCGACGAAATAGACGCGCCACATCTCGGTCTTGCGCGGCCCGGCCGGGTGCGCGACTAGGATCGTCCGCGGCTGCTGCGCGTGAAACGACATGTTGGGGAAGACCGTCCCCAGCATCGGCACGATGCCCGCGCGATTGCCCATGCGTTCGGCGCGGCGCCGGCGGCGCTCCTGAAAATATTCGGAAGTGATGGGAGACGCCTGATAATCGGCGCGATCGGCCGCCGCCGGATAGATGCCATAGAGAAAGCCGTGGCCGCCCTCGAAGGCGCTGAGGACGAGGCGTCCGGGATTGTCGCGGCGAGCCATCGTCTCACCCGGCCCGATGCCGACCATTTCGACGGAGCGATGGCTGACGGAATGCAGCACGTCGCCGGCGAAATTCTCCGCCACGAATTTCCAGTTCGACGGCACGATCCACTTTTGCGGCGACCCCAGTAATTCCGTGCCGCCCTCGCTGCCATCCCAGGCGCGCAGCGCGACATCGAGACCGTCCTTGGCCTCGCCCAGATACTCGTCGAACGACGGGGCGTTCGGGTCCCAGGTCGCCCAGATCGTGCCTTGCAAATTGGCAATTCGCGCCTCGACCAATCCCCACTTCTCCTTGGGGAAGGGCGGGTCATAGGACGCCTCATAAGCCTGAACCGCGATGAGCTGGCCATCCAGCCCATAGCTCCAGCCGTGATAGGGGCAATAGAGCGCGTTGGCGTGCCCCTCATCATAGCGGCATACCCGCATGCCACGGTGGCGACAGGTGTTGAGAAAGACATGGATCTTGTCGGCGCGATCGTGGGTGAGGATTACCGACTCTTCCCCCATGCGCGAGACGAAGAAATCGCCCGGCTTCCCAACCTGGCTTTCGTGGCCGACATAGAGCCAGGCGCGCGCGAAGATCTGTTCCTTTTCTTGCTCATAGAGGTCGGGGTTGACGAAGATCTCGCGGCTGATCTCGCCATCCTGGAGATCGACCAGGGACATCGCCGTGCCGCCGCGAAGAATCATGCCGCCATGCTCCCTTTAAGGAACCACTCGGTCGAGGAGCTGCTGCGCCAGCGCCGCGCCCGGCACCGAGACGTTCACGTCATGCGCGAATTTGAGACAGAGTTTGAGGTCCTTGAAAAAAACCTCCTGGGCGTGCGGACCCAGTTTCAGCCCCATCCAGCGGTCGGTCATCTTGCTTTGCCCCGCCCCGGTGCGGAGAACCTCCGTGAGGATTTCGGGCGACAGGCCCGCGGCGGCGCCCAGCCGCATGCCCTCATAGGCCGAGAGCATGTTGACGCAGGTCACGAGCTGATGGGCCAGCTTCGCGCGGATGCCGGTCCCCAGCGGGCCGGTGTGAATGATGTTCTTGCCCGAGGTCGCGAAGATGGGGTGACAGCGCTGGAAGGCCTCCGCCGTGCCGCCGACCATATAGGACATGGTCTTGGCCTTGGCGCCCGGCTCGCTGCCGCTGACCGGCGCATCGACGATCTCGACGCCATGCCGCCGCGCGGAGTGCGCGACCTCGGCGATGGTCTCTGGATCGACCGTGCTGTGAATGGCGATGATCGTGCCCGGCGCCGCGCCTTCGAGGATGCCGTCCGATCCGAGAATGACATTGTGCACGTCGCGGTCGTCGAGCACGCAGACACACACGATATCGCCATGCGCGCCGAGTTCCTTGTTGGACCGCGCGATGGCCGCGTTATGGGTCGCCAACTCATCCAGCAGCTCTTGGCGAAGGTCATAGACCATCACCTCGTGGCCCGCGTCGGCCAGATTGATGGCCAGATACTTGCCCTGAACGCCCAGTCCAACGAAGCCGACTTTCGCCATCGCCGCCCGCATCCCGCTCTCTGTGGTCGGCGTATTCTGATGGTTGCGAGCGCGGCGCGCTGTCCCCTTCCAGGGGGACAGCTCTCTAGTGGGTGACGAGGCGGCGCATGGCGTCGAATTCGGGGCGCGCCTCCCGGCGCAGGCAGCCATTGCACTGCCGCAACAGCAACATGAACAGCTCGTTCTGGGAGTTAACGCCGAGCTTGGCATAAGCCCGCCGTCGGTATGTGACGATCGAATGGCTGGAGACCGCGAGATTGATGGCAATGCTCTCGGTCGAATGGCCGGCAACGACCAGCCCGCAGACAGCAATTTCCTGTTTCGACAGCGGGGCGCTCGCTGGAATCTCCCGCAGGAGATCGGCCAGGGTTGCCGCCGCGTCGGGTGCGGCTTGTTCGAGGATGGCGATATGGCGTTCGACGGCGGCGGCCAGGACGCCGCGCCAGCGGCCCATCCAGGAGGCTTCATGCCCGGCCGCCATCGCGCTGCGATAGATGGTAAGCGTCAGCACGTCATGCGCGCGCCGGATCACCAGCGAGTCCTTGGCCGCGATGCCGCGCGCGTAATAAAGCTGTTCGCGCGTTCGCCGATCGGCGACATGATCGGCATCAACCGACAGAGTGACCAATTCTCGGCTCGGGGAGTAGTGGAATTCCTCCCGGAACGGATCGTTCAGATAGGCCGTGTCCATGTAGAGATCGATCGCCGTCTCAAAGCCGCGCGGATCGATGGCGCTTTCGACCGCGAACAGTTTGGCGGGCCGCCGGTCGAGGTACCGGCAGATGGTCAGATGATGAACCGCCATTTTCTGGCGGAACAGGTCGAAGGCGACTTTCCCGAAATTGTCCTGGCCGATCGCCGGAATAAGCGCTTCTAGCATTGCCGGAGTATGCACAACCGGCGGCCCCGAACGCAACGATAAGCCATGGCGATCACGCCATCCGCCTCGCGGATGACATTAGATATCAAACAGATCGCAAATCATATGCATCTAGGTAACGTTGTGCTGGCATGGATGATGAAGCAACCATTCCGACCCTGCCGCTGACGCGCGGCCTCGGATATCACCTGCGCACCTTGACCGAGACGTGGAGCATCTTGCCGCAGCGTCGGCTCGGGCCGGTCGGCGGCACCTTTCCGCAATGGCGCTATCTGCGCGAGCTGTGGGAGGAAGACGGCCTGTCTCAGCGGGAACTGAGCGACCGGGTGGGGCGTCAGGCGGCGACCACGGTGACCGCGCTGCGCATCCTCAAGCGCGGCGGCTTGATCAGGATCGTCCCGGCGAAGGAAGACCGGCGCAAGCGGCGCGGGTTCCTGACCAGGAAGGGGCGCGCGCTCAACGAATCGTTGACGCCGCTGATCATCGCGATCGAGAATCGCGTCCTGGAAACCGTCGTCGATGACGATCTCGCCGCCTTCAAGCGCGTGCTGACCCGGATGCAGGAAAATATCGATGAAGAAATCGTCAATCAGAACCGTACCGCCCGCACGCGGCTGTGGCAGCTGATGAAGAGGACGCGCGTGTCGGCGGAGACAGACACCGGCAAACGGCGCCGGGCCTGAGGAGCGCACCATCCAAGACACCGAATTTGCGGGGAAGGTTGCGCTGGTCACCGGCGCCGGCATCGGGCGCTCGATCGCGCGGGAATGAGCGGCGCGCGGCGGTACCGCCATCGTCACCGACCTTGACGAGGCGCAGGGCGGCGCCGTCGCGGCGCAGATCGGCGCCGAGGGCGGCAACGCCCACGCGCTGAAATTTGATGTGAGGAACCTCGATGACATTCGCGACGCCGTGGCTGCGGTTGGGCGGCGGCATCGCACGCGCGATAGATCGAGGTGAGGTTGGTATCGAGCACCGCATACCATTCGGTCTCCTCCATCTCCTCGGATTTCGCCAAGGACAATATCCGCGTCAACGCCGTGTGCCTCGGTTCTACCCGCACGCCGCGCGTCGAAAAATATTGGGAGAAGTCGCCGACCGGAAAAAGCGAGATCGCAGTGCTGGCGCCGATGCGCCGGTCGGGGGAGCCGGAGGAAATCGCGAAGCCGGCGATTTTTCTCGCCTCGTCCGATGCGTCCTATATTGCGGGCGCGGTCCTCGTCGTCGATGGCGGGCTCAGCGCCGGCATCAACGTGCCGACCTTCGAGAGGATGTAGCGATGCGTAACGACACGGCGCTCGATATTCGCTGGCCGGCGAAGTTCAACGAAATTCCGAAAGAGGTGTTCCACCGCGCCGACGTCTACCGGCTGGAATTGCAGCGCATCTTCGCAGGCCGGAATGGCATCCGCTGGCCCATGTCGCGGAAATTCCCAAGCCCGGCGATCTGAAGACCGGCTTCGTCGGCGAGGTGCCGGTGCTGATCGTGCATGGCGATGACGGCGTGGTTCGCGTCTTCGCCAATTCCTGTCCGCATCGCGGCACCCAGCTTAAACCTGCGCGCGTGGCCGTGCCGACAAGATCGCGTTGATTCACGCGCCGACTCGCCGCCACAATAAACGCGTCATTAGTCCAGGGAGCATGTGATCGCGATACAAGCAGCGGCGTCCACCCCACGCGCTCGCAGCCGGTGGCTGCTCGCGCCTTCCCCATGAGCGGGAGGGATTTTGGAGCGTGGACGCCCCAGTCTGGCCGAGCCAAAGCGAACAGGACAAAGATCGCGGCGAAGTAGACGCGTGTACTGAATCTCTCGGTTACTACTTTTGCGGTTGCGATTTCTTCTTGCCCTGGTAATATAGTTGACGGACAAAAACATCGGACGCGGATGGAGGTGGCGGCGTCCCTCGGCAGCCGTCCATGTGTAGGGAGTGGATGGGCGAGGGAAGAAGATGCGGGCGACGCGCAACCGTCACGAACGCCTCCTCGAACTCATCGGCAAGGTCTACGACGCCGCATTGGACGAGAAGCTGTGGATAACCGTGTCGCTTGAAATCGCGGCAACGTTCGATGCCCCGAGCACCGCGCTCCAGCTTCGGGACATACGGAACGGCACCGTGAACCTGCTTTCGGTGAGCAAGAATTACGACGCGAAATCGCTGATGTCGTATGAGTCCTATTATGCGCCGCGCGATCCTTGGGTGTTGGGCGCGAGCCGGCTCGACATGTCGACCGTTATCACGACGCAGGAACTGATGGAACCCGCCGATTTGGAGCGGTCGGAGTTTTACAACGATTGGTGCCGGCCGCTCGGGCTTTTCCATCTGGTCGGCGCGCTGCTGCGCATCGACGAGGGTGAGATAGCCGCCCTTGGCATCATCCGTTCTCGCGGCGGCGAACGGTTCGAAGCACCTGACAAGGCATTAGTCTCCGCGTTCTTGCCGCATTTACAGCGTGCGCTGCAAATGCGGCGGAGGCTCTTGCTGTCTTCGATGGAATGGCACGCGGCGCTTGAAGCACTCGACCGCACTGCGACGGCAACGCTGGTTGTCGGCCGCGACGGCGGTATTCTCTTCGCCAACCGCAAGGCTGACGACCTGTTCCGCGAGGGCGATGCAATCCGTTCCTTCGGCAATCGGCTGACCGTCGTCGGCCGCGGCGAGAGCGGCCGCCTCGCTGACGCGATCCGCGCGGCCGCGAATACGGCATCCGGCCACGGTACTGCCTCCGGCGGCATGGTTGTGTTGGAGCGGCTTGACCGCTTGCCGCTGACGGTCCTTGTCGCGCCCTTCCGTCCCGCGCTCGATGGGTTGGGCACTGCCGTTCCGGCGGCGATCCTGTTTATTCGCGATCCAGAAGCGTTGAGCCCGGCGGGGCAAGCGCTTCAGGCGCTCTTTGGGTTGACTCCGGCGGAGGCGGCGGTCGCGAACGCGCTTGCCGATGGTAAGTCGGTCGATGAAATCGCAGCGTCGGCGGGCATCACGCTCAACACCGCGCGAACCCATCTGAAGAACATCTTCGCCAAAACCGGCACTAACCGCCAAGCGACGTTGGTCGGGCTACTGCTGCGCTCCGTCGCGATTTTGGGCGCCCCGGAAACCGAACGGAATTAGGCGCGGCACCGGCGCGTCGGGCCGACCATGTCAGGGGACGTTTTTCGGCGGTCCCGCCTAGTATACAACCGGGTTGCCGTTACCGACGATCTTCTCGGCGAAGCCCGTTGGCGTCAGTTCGTAATAAAAGTTGACGCCATTGAACCACGCCTTCCACGTATAAGTTCCGCCTGCTTCCGCGACATTACCCGGCGGGGCGACGAAGCTACCGGACGCGTAGTCGGCCTTGGGATTCGCGCCGGCGGTAATCGCGATGACAAAATGCTCACTGTTATTGGGGTAGGCGCCGCAGAAATGGCATGCGCCAGCCGCGCGAAAATCCGCCGACAATTTGGCGATTAGCGCCGCAGTCGCCCGGCGCCGAATTCGTCTGCGCCGCGTGAGCGTTACCGTGAAATGCCCAAGCCCCGAGGATTAGTCCCGCAGCCAACGCGATCGTTGAACGTCTCATTCTGTGTATCCTTCGATACGGAAATGCTGTTCCGGAGGAAACTCGAAATTGTCAGTATCCGCGTCACCCATTCGGGTGTGATGTCGGAAAAATATTTATGCTCGCGAGCCGCTTGCTTATCGTATGGCACCAGTTGGTGCGCACGTGATCCGGCCGCGCAGCAAGTCGTTGAGGCGCGGCTGGGTGATGCCGAGCCGGCGTGCGGCCTTAGCTTAGTTCGGGTCCCAGCCGCGCACGGCGTCGGTGATCGCGGCCATGATATTGGAGCGCACGGTCAAGGGCCGCGATTTTCGCGGCCCTTTTTCATTTCAGCCCCTCCCCCCTTTAGAGGCCTTTAGAGGGGAGGGGAGGGGAGGGTAGGGTGGGGAGTATAGTATCTCCATGCCGAAAGCGATCACCCGAATCGAAATCCTTGACCGTCTCCGTGAGCACGAAAGCGAGCTTCATCGCCGAGGCGTGAAGCGTGTGGCGCTATTCGGTTCCGTCGCGCGGGGCGAGGCACGTCCCGATAGCGACATCGACCTAATGGTCGATATCGATCCGGCGGCACGGATTGGTGTCTTTGAATATGCCGCGATCGTCAATTATCTGGCGGATTTGTTTGTCGGACGCGTCGATGTCGCCAATCACGCCGGGCTGAAGTCCTTAGTTCGGCCGGCGATCAAGCGTGACGCCGTCTATGCTTTCTGATCGTTCGCGGCAGTCGCTGATCGACATCCGGACAATATCCGGCTCGCGCAGTCTTTTATCGCGGGCAAGAGCCATGATGATTTTCAGGCCGACCAACAAGTTTTCTACGCGGTGACGCGCTGTCTCGAAATCATTTCTGAAGCGAGCCGCCGTCTCGACGAAGAGGTCCGCCTGCGCCACCCCGAACTGCCGTGGCGCGACATCCTGACTGCCGGAAATGTTTACCGGCACGGCTATCATAATGTTACGGAAGCCGAGGTCTGGATAACGGCAAATAAGGACCTCGATCCCTTGCTTGCGGCTGTCGAGGCGGAGCTCATATCGTCATAGTGGCGCGAGACGCGCCGGCGAATGCGGCGCCCGCCGATTGCGCGGCGCGTCGTGGCGCGTAAAGTGGTCGCGCAACAGGAGGCTAGCCGATGACCGTTGACCAGGACGATGCCGTGGACCCCGCGATCTGGGACGCGCAACCGCTTTATGCCGACCGCTATTATGTGACGACGACGGAATTGCTGCGCATCACGTTCGGCGAAGGGATTTCGGCGGGGGATGCCGCGCGCTATCACACCGCCATCGTGTTGACGCGGGCGAGCGCCGCGGAATTGCGCGATCTGCTGACCAAGGTGCTGGCCGATCTGGACACGTCCGGGGCTTAGTCAGCCGCGCGTTTCTCAATAGTGCAATAGCAGCCCGTGGTTCGGCACATAACAGGCGTGATCGCCGGTCGATGCGTCGGCCGCGCAGCCGGCTTTGGCGGAATCGTGCTCATAGCCGTTGATGCCCATGCACTGAAGGACTTCGTCGTCGTGAGCGGGCGATTGCAACGGAGACGGATAGGCGTGGCGGGCGTCGCGGTCGCATTTGGCGAGCTGATGCTTCGCCGAGTTGCACCCGCCGAGCGGCACCAGAAGCAACGCGATCAGGAACCATCTCATGGGCAGCCTCCGATGGCGGGCAGGATCAGGCGCCAAATACCCGGGCGAAAATCGTATCGACATGGCGCAGATGATGCGCGTCGTCGAACAGCGCGTCGAGCGCGTCGGCCGACAGCCGCCGTGCCACATCGGCGTCGGCCTTGAGCAGATCGACGAACCGGCCTTGGCCCGCCAGCACCGCCATTGCCTGGCGCTGTACCGCGCGATAGGCATCCTCGCGGCTCATGCCGCTCTGCGTCAGCGCCAGCAGCACGCGCTCCGAATGGACGAGGCCGCCCAACCGGTCGAGATTGCGCGCCATCGCTTCGGGATAGACCACCAGCCTCTCGATCAGGCCGGCGAGGCGGGCGAGGGCGAAGTCGAGCGCGATGGTGGCGTCGGGCGCGATGTTGCGCTCGACGGCCGAATGCGAAATATCGCGCTCATGCCACAGCGCGACGTTTTCGAGCGCCGGCATGACCATGCCGCGGATGAGGCGCGCCAGGCCGGTCAGGTTCTCCGACAGCACGGGGTTGCGCTTGTGCGGCATCGCCGACGAGCCCTTTTGGCCCGGCGCGAAAAATTCCTCCGCCTCGCCAACCTCGGTGCGCTGAAGGTGGCGGATCTCGGTGGCGAGCCGCTCCATCGAGCTGGCGATCACCGCCAGCGTGGCGAAGAACATGGCGTGGCGGTCGCGCGGAATCACCTGGGTCGAAATCGTCTCCGGCGTCAGGCCGAGCTTGGCCGCGACATATTCCTCCACTTGCGGCGCCACATTGGCGAAGGTGCCGACGGCGCCGGAAATGGCGCAGGTCGCGATCTCGTCGCGTGCATTCTCAAGCCGCCGGCGCGCCCGCGCGAACTCGGCGTAAAAGCCGGCGAGCTTGATGCCGAAGCTGGTCGGCTCCGCATGGATGCCGTGGCTGCGGCCGATGGTGATGGTGTGCTTGTGCTCGAAGGCGCGCCGCTTCAAGGCGGCGAGCAGCGCGTCGAGATCGGCCAGCAGAATGTCGGACGCCTCTTTGAGCTGCACCGCGAGGCAGGTGTCGAGCACGTCGCTGGAAGTCAGGCCCTGATGGACGAAGCGCGCCTCGGGTCCGACATGCTCGGCGACGTTGGTGAGGAAGGCGATGACGTCGTGACGCGTTTCACGCTCAATCTCGTCGATGCGCGCGACCTCGAAGGCGCCGCGCTCGCGCAAGGCGATGGCGGCGCTTTTCGGCACCACGCCCGCCTCGGCAAGCGCCTCGGTCGCGTAAATCTCGATATCCAGCCAGATGCGAAAGCGATTCTCCGCCGCCCAAACCGCGCTCATTTCCGGGCGGGAATAGCGCGGGATCATGATGCCGTCCGCCCGCGACGGAAGCCGAGATCGATGAGAAAGCCCAGCAGGACGATGGACACGACCAGGAGCACGGCCCAGGTGACGATGTTGGGCTGTGCATTCTGGTCGAAATAGCCGGTCAAATCGCCGAGCAGCGCAATGACATAGGCGGCCACCAGTAGCCAGATATAGGACAGGCGATCGCGGCGGTCGCGCATCCGCTTCACCGCGATCGCCATCATCGGATACATGAATACCAGCCCGATGATGAAGGCGATGATTCGCAGCCGCCACCCGGTCGGATCGGTGCTCAGCGGCACGCCCAGCACGACTTCGATGACTGTTTGCACAACAATAATTAGAATGAAACCCAGCCAGAATTGCGGGCGGCCGATGCGTCCGCGAAAGCTGAGAAATAAATTGACGATACTCATGGGAAGCCGCGCCGTTGAAGTTCATTGGGAAAGTGCCCGAATCGCTAAATTATCGCGAGATCGGCCGGCTGCCCAGCCCACTCCTTCGTTGCGTTCGATAGCAAAATGCGCGCTCATGGCGCGGCAAATAATAATTATCGGAAAAGGTGTGGGGATGACAAATCTGTCCAAGGCTGTGATCGCGTCGCTGGGAATTTTCCTATTGGCCGGCAATATCGCCGTGGCGGCGGGGTTGTCACCTGCCCAATGCACCAAGCTGGAGCGGGAATACAAGAAGCTCCAGGACAAGGAAAAGCGGCATCAGCTGACGCCGGCCGACCGCAAGCGCATGCATGAGATCGACGACCAGACCAATATCTATTGCAACTAGTCGGGCTTCGCGCCGGGCCGGGACCGGAATGATGCGCTGGCTGTTGCCGTATGTCGCCGTCGCCGCTCTGCTGATCGCGGGGCTGTCGCCCGCGATCGCGGCCGACGGCACGACGCGGCCGGTAGTGGAGCGGCCGCTCGGCATCGCGCCGCCGGCGCCGGTCGCATGCCGCGGCCGCGCCTGCAAACCCGATGCAGCGCAATTGAAGGCGTTCCTTGTCGGGTTCTATGCCTGGTACGTCGATCGCCAGATAACCAGCGCCGCCATGCCGGGCGGCCGCGCGCCGCGGGAAAAATATGACGCGGCGAACGATCGGACGCTCGATAGCCTGCTGGCGCCCGGTTTCGCGGCGAACCTCGCCAAGCTGCGCCGCGAGCGCGACGCGGCCCAAGGCGAGGAGCCGGCGGTCGATCCCAGCCTGTGGATGCTATGCGGTGGGGTCGATGCCGATTCGATCCTGTGCGCCCAGGATTATTCGGGCGATTGGCGCACCGACGCGACGGTCGTCGTTACCGCGCACCGGCGCGGCGCGGCCGATCTCACAGTGACGCTGCCCTGGGCCGCCGATCCGAAAACCGGGCGCCGTCCGCCACCGCATCGGCTGATCGTCGCGATGAAGGCGATCGACCGGGTATGGCGGATCGATCGGATATCGATCGCCGGCCCCTGAGGCGCCTTACTCGCCGAGCGCGTGCTTGAAGGGGCGCAGTCCAACGCCACGGCTAAATCTAACATAATTTGACAGGCCAGCGAGCCGCGCCTAATGCTTTACCGCAAAGGCCGACGCCAAATCTCGGCGCAATCGGCCGACAAAAATTGACGCGGGAGGCGATGAGCGATGGCGCAAGCGCAGACGATCGATATCTCGGCACTGATCGACGATCGCAAGGTCACCTGGTTCAATTGGAGCCTGGTGATCCTGTCGTTTTTCGTCATCATGTTCGACGGCTACGATATCGGCGCCATCTCGCTCGCCGGTCACGGCATGATCGCGGAATGGAAATTCCCGCCGGCGCTCATGGGCGAGGTCATCAGCTCGAGCCTGTTCGGCATTCTGTTCGGTTCGCCGATCTTCGGTTTCGTCGGCGACCGGTGGGGCCGCAAGATCGCGATCACGCTGTCGAGCCTGATATTTGGCGTGTTCACGCTCTTGACCGTGTGGGCGAGCTCCATCGACCAGGTGATCGGGCTGCGGTTCTTTGTCGGTCTCGGTCTTGGCGGCCTGCTGCCGAACGTCATCGCGGTCAACGCCGAATTCGCGCCGAAGCGGCTGCGCGCCACGCTGGTCATCATCATGTTCTGCGGTATCACCTTCGGCGGTTCGCTACCGGCCTTCAGTTCGATTGCGCTCGTCGGACAATACGGCTGGCGCATCCTGTTCTGGATCGGCGGCATCCTGCCGCTGGCGATGGCGGTGCTGGTCTGGCTGTTGATGCCGGAGTCGCTCAAGTTCCTGGTGGTGAAGCACAAGCCGCGCGACCGGATCGTCGCGATCTTGCGCCGGCTCACGCCGGCGGTGTCGGTGCCCGCGGACGCGCAATTCTCGATCCGAGACGAGAAACAATATGAGGGCTTCAATCCGAAATATCTGTTCGCCGATGGATTGGCGCCGATCACCATCACCCTGTGGATCTGCTTCGTCTGCAACTTGATGGCGTTCTATTTCATCATCGGCTGGATGCCGATCATCCTGCCGATGTTCCATTTCACGTTCGTCCAGGGCGCGATCGCCACGGCGCTGTTCCAGCTTGGCGGCACGCTCGGCGGCCTCGCGCTGGCGCGGCCCATCGACACCAAGGGTCTTGCGCCCGTCCTGGTGCTGTTCATCGTCGCGATTCCCGTGACCTGCCTGATCGGTTTCCTCGGGTTGCAGGCGGTGTGGCTGTTGTTCCTGATGGTGACGCTCGCGGGCTTCTGCACGCTCGGCCTTCAGTTCGGGCTCAACGCGGCGTCGGCGCTGATCTATCCGACGGCGTTCCGCGCCAACGGTTCGGGCTGGGCCTTCGCGGTCGGCCGCGTCGGCTCGATCATCGGCCCGATGATCGGCGCGGTGCTGGTGCGGAACAGGGTGCCGTTGCCGTGGGTCTATGTCTGTGCCGCCGTGCCGTTCGCGGTCGGAACCCTGTCGGCGATCGGGCTGACCCGGTTCTATTATCGCCGCTTCAAGGGCGGACTCGGTGCCGCGCAGGACAATTATGCCCGCGCGGCGGGGGCGGGCGACTAAATCAGTCCCAGGCTCTTGAGGCTGGAATGATGGCCGCGCCCGACGATGAGGTGATCGTGGAGCGCGATCCCCACCGGCTTCAGCGCGTTGGCGATGGCGCGGGTCATGTCGATATCGGCGCGTGACGGCGTGGTGTCGCCCGACGGATGGTTGTGCAACAGGATCAGCGCCGAGGCGCCGAGATCGAGGGCGCGCTTCACCACCTCGCGCGGATAGACAGGGGTGTGATCGACGGTGCCGCGCTGCTGGCGCTCATCGGCGATCAGGGCGTTCTTGCGGTCGAGAAATAACAGGCGGAATTCCTCGATTTCGGCGAAGCCCTGGGCGGCGCCGCAATAATCGAGCAGCGCCTGCCATGAGCCCAGCACCGGCCGGTCCTCGACACGGGCGCGCACCATGTGGAGCGCCGCGGCGCGGGTCGCCAGCACCGTCGCCGCCGACGCGTCCTTGACCCCCGGCACCGAGGTCAGCGCCGTGCGGTCAGCCGCCAGCACGCCCGCCAGGCTGCCGAAGCGGGCGATCAGCGCCTTGGCGATCGGCTTGACATCTCCCTGCGGCCGCGCCGAGAACAGCAGGAATTCCAGCAACTCGTAATCGGCCAGCGCCTCCGGCCCGGCAGAGAGCAATTTGGCGCGCAGCCGGTCGCGATGACCGAGATAATGCGGTTTGGCTGGTTTCTCCCCGGGGGCGTTTTTCGTCGCCATTCCGGGTATTGTCGCCGCCGTCGCGCGCTACTTCAACCGATCCTTGATCATATCGAGGCCGGCATGGCCGCATGCCTCGTCCTTTTCGCCGCCGGGCGCGCCGCTGACGCCCATCGCGCCAATCACCTCGTCGCCGATCTTGATGACCAGCCCGCCCGCCGACAGGATCAGGTGCGGCAGCTTGGCGAGAATGCTGGGCGCCGGCGTCGATTTGAACCGCGCCTCGATGGCGCTGGTGTCGGTCTTGAGGCTGGCCGCCGTGAACGCCTTGTCCTGGGCGCCGTCGATGGTGTGGATGCCGGCATTGTCGCCGCGCTCCATCGCTTGGCGCACGCCATCGACATCGACCAGCACGGCGCTGACGGCATAGCCCTTCTGGGCACAGGCGGCGACCGCCGCGCCAACCGCCTCATTGGCAAGCGCCGCCGCGATGCGGTGCGTGGTGATCAGGCCCTGCGCCTGCGCGCCACCCGCCGACAGCGCCGCCGCGCCCAGCGCGGCGACGGCGATTAATCGATGAAGCCTCATGGTTTCCTCCCAACCGGTTAAGCCGCGCCCAGCCTAACGTCCCGCCGCGCCTTTCCCAGCCACTTTCGCGTGACAGTGGCCGCGCTTGGTGGCGTGCCGGGTTTGTGGTTCAATTTTCCATGACCCGCTACATCCTCGCCATCGATCAGGGCACCACGTCGAGCCGGGCGCTGCTGTTCGATGCGGATGGGCAGGTGGCAGCGACCGCGCAGCGTGAGCTGCCGCAGCATTTTCCTCATGATGGCTGGGTCGAGCACGATCCCGAAGACATCTGGCGCGATACAAGCGCGGTGTGCCGCGAGGTGGTCGCCGGCATCGCGCCCGGCGACATCGCCGCCATCGGCATCGCCAATCAGCGCGAGACCACCATTCTATGGGAGCGCGCCTCCGGCCGGCCGCTCTACAATGCCATCGTGTGGCAGGATCGCCGCACCGCCGCCCGCTGCCGCGAGCTGCGGCGCGACGGCCACGATGCCCTCATCGCCGCCAAGACCGGGCTGGTGATCGACCCCTATTTCTCGGCGACCAAGCTCGCGTGGCTGCTCGACCATGTGCCCGAGGGGCGGGGGCGGGCGGCGCGCGGCGAGCTGTGCTTCGGCACGGTCGATAGTTTCCTGCTGTTCCGCCTCACCGGCGGCGCGGTGCATGCCACCGACGCCACCAATGCGGCACGCACCATGCTCTATGACATCCGCCGTCAGGAATGGGATGCCGAGCTGCTGCGCCTCTTCGACATTCCGCCGGCGCTGCTGCCGGCGGTGCGCGACAATGCCGGCGCGTTCGGCACCGCGACGGCGGATTTTCTCGGGCATCCCATTCCCGTGACCGGCATGGCCGGCGATCAGCAGGCCGCGATGGTGGGGCAGGGCTGCGTTGAACCGGGCATGATCAAGAGCACCTACGGCACCGGCTGCTTCGCGCTGATGAATATCGGCGCCGAGCCGCGCCCCTCGGGCCATCGGCTGCTGACCACCATCGCCTATCGGCTGGATGGCCGCGCGACCTATGCGCTGGAAGGCTCGATCTTCGTTGCCGGCGCCGCGATCCAGTGGCTGCGCGACGGGCTGCGGGTGCTGGACGATGCCGGCGCCTCGGCGCGCATCGCCGCCGCGCGGACCGCGCCGTCCGGCGTCTATCTGGTGCCGGCCTTCACCGGGCTGGGCGCGCCGCATTGGCTGCCGGAGGCGCGCGGCGCGGTGTTCGGCCTGACCCGCGACACCGACAGCGGCGATCTGGTGCGCGCCGCGCTGGAGGCGGTGTGCTACCAGACCCGCGATCTGTTCGCGGCCTTCGGCGCCGATAGCGGGCTGGCGCCCCGCGCCATCCGGGTCGATGGCGGCATGGCCCGCAACGACTGGATGCTGCAATTCCTCGCCGACATGCTGGACGTGCCGGTGGAGCGGCCGGCGATCAACGAGGCGACCGCGCTGGGCGCCGCGTGCCTTGCCGCGGTGGGGGTGGGATTATGCGCCACGCCTGCGGATTTTGGCGCCGGTTGGCGGCTCGACCGCCGCTTCGCGCCGGTGATGGACGAGGCGCGACGCGAGACGCTCTATGCCGGGTGGCGCCGAGCGATCGCGGCGGTGAAGGCTCACGCGGAAAGCTGATCCGCGACATAGCTCGCCAGCGCCAGGCTGGCGGTCAGGCCGGGCGATTCGATGCCGTAAAGATTGATCAGGCCGGCCACGCCATGGTCGCGCGGCGTCTGGACCATGAAATCGGTATCGTTCGGGCTGGCATGCGCCAGTTTCGGCCGGATTCCGGCATAATCGGGCTGCAAGGCGCCGTCGGGCAGGCCCGGCCAATAGCGCCGGATCGCCGCGACGAACAGCGGCTCGCGGGCCGGATCGACCCGGTAGTCGATGGTCTCGACCCATTCGACATCCGGCCCAAAGCGCAGCCGTCCGGCCAGATCGAAGCCGGCATGGAGGCCCGACGAGCCCAACACCGGCAGCGGATAGATCAGATGGCGGAATGGCGACCGGCCGGTCAGGCTGAAATAATTACCCTTGGCGAGGATTTGCGGAGGAATGGTCGTGGGATCGAGTCCGCGCAGCCCGCGCGCGACCCGTTGCGCGCCGAGGCCCGCGGCATTGATCAAGGTTCGGCAGGCGATTTGCGTCGGCGCGGCGCCGCCGACATCTAGCGTGAAACCATCCCCCGCGACCGCCCCACCCGCGATCGGCGCGCGCAGGACCAGTGTCGCGCCCGCCGCCTCGGCATCGCCGAGCAGCGCCAGCATATAGTCATGCTGGTCGATAATGCCGGTGACCGGCACATGAAGCGCGGCGATGCAGGCCAGTTCCGGCTCCAACTCATGCGCGTCGGCGGGGGTCAGCCAGCGCATATCCGTGACGCCGTTGCGCTCGGCATTGGCCTGAAGGGCGTACAGTGCCGGCAGTTCCGCCGCGCTGGTCGCCGAGACCAGCTTGCCGCAGCGGCGATGTGCGACGCCGCGCGCGGCGGCGTAATCATAGAGCCGGTCGCGGCCGGCAACGCAGAGCCGCGCCTTGAGGCTGCCGGGCCGATAATAGAGACCGGCATGGATGACGCCGCTGTTGCGCGCGCTGGTCGCCGTGCCGATGGCGTCCGCCGCCTCCAGCACCAGCACCTCGCGCTCGCGCGAGGCCAGCTCGCGCGCGATCGCGAGGCCGACCACGCCGGCGCCGATGACGATGGTATGCACGGATTCCATGGTTCGGCGCGCTCAGGCAAAAGTTAAGGAAAAGATGGTAAATAAACTCCTAAGCACTTGAATTTATGTGTTTTACAGATTATCTTATCATGACGGTAGGAGCGTAGACATGCCGCATGAGCTGCGAAAGATCTACTTCAACGCGGTCGATGTGACCCACGCGGTCGAACGGTTCCGCAATGAGAAACCGCAATTCCTGCCACCCGGCAAGCTCCATCATGTCGAGATCCTGCCCGATCATCTGCTGGTCCGCATGGAACTCACCTACGTCGATAACACCCATCTGCTCGATTACAAGATCGACTATGACAAGCTGGCCGACGCGGTGATCGGGTTCTGCATCGAACGGCGGATTCCCCTGCCCGCCGCCGGCAAGAAGGTCAGCTATGTCGAAGGGGCGGAGGTGGTGCTGGAAATCGTGCTGGCGGATGAAACGGCTTATGGCATCGCCAAGCCGGGTGAATGGTCCCGCCTGCGTGGGGCCGCCGCCGCGACCGGATAATCGGCGCTCGATTCGCGCAATTTCTTCATCGGCGTCAACGCCATGAATTAAAGTACGCGGACCCGCCGCGCCGAAGCGAACGGGATTGCGATAGAGCTTGTTGGGGTTGCCCATGCCGCGTGAAATTCGACGGATCATCATGAATGTCATCGATCTTACCCACGCGATCGAGGGCTTTCGCGGCGAGAAGCCGCAATTCCTGCCGAGCGGCCAGATCACGCATATCGAGGTATTACCCGATCATCTTTTGCTAAAGATCGAGATGAAATATCTCGACAATCAGCATGTGCTCGAATTCAAGGTCGAATACGACAAGCTGGTCGAGGTGCTGGTGGCATTCTGCGTCGACCGGCGGATTCCGCTGCCGACCGGGTGCAAAAAGGCGGCTTTCGCGGTCGATGACGAGGTGGTGCTGGAGATTTCGCCACCCGACGAGATACAAGCCAATCGCCCGGGCGAGCTGACGCGCTGGCGCGACCGCGTCGGAATTTAGCCGAGGGCGGCGTCAATCGCCGCTGTTGACGCCGAGATGGGACAGACGCTCGCGCCATGTCGCCAGCACCTCGGGATTGCGAAAATGCAGCGGCGGCTCGCCGGCGAGGCCGCGCATCGTGTTCTCCATGGCGGCGACCGGCAGGCTGGCATAGGCCGCGTCGGAATGGCCGATATTGTGGCCGGTGACGATGATTCGGGGATGGGCGCGCAGCGGGTTAGCCAGCGGCGGCGGCTCCTCTTCCCAGGTATCGATCGCGGCGCCCGACAGAATGCGGGTTTGCAGCGCGTCCAGCACCGCCATCTCGTCCACGACCCCGCCGCGCGCGACATTGATCAGGAACGTCCCGTGCTTCATCAGCGCGAATTGCGGGGCACCGATCATATGCCAGGTCTCGTCGGTCAGCGTCACCAGCATGACGATGCTGTCGGCGGTGCGCAGCAGCGTGTCGAGATCGACCATCCTGACATTGAGCGGCGCGGCGATCGCGGGATCGATATAGGGGTCGGTCGCGATCAACTCGCACTCCCAGCCGGCGAGCCGACGCGCCACCGCCTGGCCGATCTGCCCGAACCCGACCAGCCCGACGGTCGAATGCCGGACCATCAGGCCGGGTTGCCGCGCGCGCCAGCCGCCGCTGCGCACCGTCTCGTATTTCGACATGAAGCGCTTGCGCCATAGCGCGATCAGCATCACCACCGCCTCGGCGACGCCGAGAATATTTTCCGGCGTGGCGCCATAGCCGACCGCGATGCCGAGATCGGTCGCGGCGCGCACGTCGATATGCTCGGTGCCGATGATCGGCGAGACCACGACGCGCAATTTCTGGGCGGCTTCCAGCGCGCTGCGCGGCAGTTTGGTATCGGCGAAGGTGCCGACCAGCGCCTGGGCCTCGGGCAGATAGGTTTGGATCAGCTCGCGGGTCCAGCCAGTCGCGCCGGCGGGCAGGCGCACCACTTCGCAGCCCTTGGCTTCGAGCATGCCGACGAGGTCGCCGAATACCGGCGGCATCGCCCCGACCACGACACGATAGCTCATTGCGGCTCTCGATTTTGCGTGTTGATCGGCGCGCATTCTAGCATGCCACGGGGCCGGGTCGGAACGTATTGCGGTATCCGCCGCGTGCGATGCTGCTATGACACCGGCGGCGGATTGCGCTCCGCGAAGGTCATGCGCTGGTGCCAATAAGGATAGATCGGCCGGCGAGCGCTGGCTTTGTCGAGGCGCGCGATCTGCTCGGGCGTCAGGCGAAACTCCACCGCGCCGAGATTTTCCTTGAGCTGCGCTTCGTTGCGCGCGCCGATGATCACGCTGGCGACGCTGGGCCGGTGTAGCACCCAGTTGATGGCGACCTGCGACACGCTGCGCTCCGCCTCGCGCGCAACCGCGCGCAGTGCATCGAGAATGTCGTAAAATTGCTCGGACGGAATATCTTGTCCGGTGCCGCCGCCCAGCGCGGCGGTACGGCTGCCCTCGGGGGCGGGGCGGTCGCGGCCGATCTTGCCGGTCAGCTTGCCGCCCGCCAGCGGACTCCACACCATCGTCCCCACCTTCTGGTCGAGCGCCAGCGGCATCAGCTCCCATTCATACTCGCGGGCGCTGAGCGCGTAATAGGCTTGATGCGCGACATAGCGCGGCCAGCCATGGCGATCCGCCGCCGCCAGCGATTTCATCACATGCCAGCCGGAAAAATTGGAGCAGCCGACATAGCGCACCTTGCCGGCGCGCACGAGATCGTCGAGCGTGCTCAGCGTTTCCTCGACCGGCGTCTGCGCGTCGAAGCCGTGCATCTGCCACAGATCGATATAGTCGGTGCCGAGCCGGCGCAGGCTGGCCTCGCAGGCGCGGATCAGATAGTGGCGCGACGCGCCGAGATCGTTGGCGCCGGGCGCGCTGCGGAAGCTCGCCTTCGTGGAGATCAGCACCTTGTCGCGCCGCCCTTTGACGGCTTGGCCCAGAATTTCCTCGGCCTGGCCGGCGGAGTAATTATCGGCGCTGTCGAACATCGTCACCCCGGCATCGAGGGCGAGGTCGATCAGCCGCGTCGCCTCGGCGAGCTTGGTGGTGCCCCAGCTCTTGAAGAACGGGTGGTCGCCGCCGAAGGTGCCGGTGCCGAGACTGAGCGCCGGCACCTTGAGACCGGAGCCGCCGAGGGAGCGATAGTCCATGGAAGATTCCTTATATTTGCCAATCGATTGGGGGATGCGCGATTTGGGCGTATGCGTTTGCGGCAAGACCGCACTAAACTAGCCAGCAAAAGCCGGTTGGGAGAAGCGCGATGAAATTCTGCTGGTTCCATCTCATGCCCTATACCAAGCTGCCGGACGATTTCCGCGAGAAATATCCGTCGGTCTGGGTCGATATTCCGCGCTCGCTGTTCGATCCGGCGCTGGCGAACCAGATGTACAATGATTTCATGGACGAGCTGGAATTCGCCGACCAGGTCGGCTTCGATGCCATCTGTGTCAACGAGCATCATTCCAACGGCTATGGGCTGATGCCGTCGCCCAATCTGATCGCGGCGAGCCTGGCGCGCCGCACCACCAATGCCGCGATCTGCGTCATGGGCAATTCGCTGGCGCTGTATAATCCGCCGACCCGCGTCGCCGAGGAAATGGCGATGATCGATTGCATTTCCGGCGGGCGCTTGATCGCGGGCTTCCCGGTCGGCACGCCATGGGACACGTCCTATTGCTATGGCCAAAACCCCAGCCAGCTGCGCGCGCGCTATCGCGAGGCGCATGATCTGGTGGTGCAGGCCTGGACGCGCGAGGAGACGTTCGCCTTCAACGGCCGCTACAATCAGCAGCGCTACGTCAACATTTGGCCGCAGCCGGTACAAAAGCCGCGCCCGCCGATCTGGATTCCCGGCGGCGGCTCGGTCGAGACCTGGCAATGGTGCGCCGAGATGGATTACGTCTACGCCTATCTCAGCTATTTCGGCTATCAGATGGGCCGCGAAACCATGCGCGGCTTCTGGGGCGAGATGGACAAGCTGGGCAAGGACCGCAACCCTTATCGCGCGGCCTTCCTGCAATTCGTCGGCGTCGCCGAGACCAAGGAAGAGGCGATGAAGCGCTATAAGGAGCCGGCGGAATATTTCTTCCTGCGCTGTCTCCATGTCGATCCGAAATACGCCTCGCCGCCGGGCTATGTCACCGAGGCGACGATGCGCGCCAAAATGGCGTCGATGGCGCAGGCGGCGGCGGGCGGCGCGCGGCCGCAGGCGGGCTTCGCGCCGCTGACCTTCGAGGAAATGGTAGAGAAGGGCTATGTCATCATCGGCTCGCCCGACGAGGTCGCCGAAAAATTGCGCGAGGTCGCGACCGAGCTCAATGTCGGCCACCTGATGCTGCTGCTGCAATTCGGCAATATGGGCAAGGACGTCACCAACGAAAATTCGCGCCTCTTCGCGGAAAAGGTGGCGCCGCAGCTCAAGGGTCTGTTCGACGACAAATGGGAAGATCGCTGGTGGCCGAAGCCGCTGGCGCGCCAGGACCGCGCGGTGCCGGCGGCGCCGTTTCAGCATCCGCTCGCCAGCGGGGGCTTGAGGGCGGCCGAATGAGCGAGGTCTTCGAAACCTATGTCGAGGTGAATGGCCTGCCGTGCCGCGTCTGGGAAAAAGGCGAAGGGCGCAAGCTGTTCTACCTCCCCGGTGTCACCGGCCTGCCGCGCTGGACGCCGTTCCTCGACAAGCTGGCGGAGACGCGGCGCGTGGTGGCGCCGTCGCTGCCCGGCTATCCCGGTGCCGAGGGCCACGATCTCTTGGATTCGCATCTCGATTGGATCGTCGCCGCGCTCGATCTGCTGGCGGCGGCCGGCGCCGATGGCGGTGAGCCGATCGATCTGGTCGGCGCCTCGATCGGCGGCAGTTTCGCCGCCGAGATCGCCGC
>Ga0208357_1000553_pt1 | contig 29921 bp, 26 predicted proteins | sample NGESurdeep092012_6_FD_184487 | JGI IMG/M metagenome (GOLD analysis project Ga0208357, IMG submission 184487) | Arctic peat soil microbial communities from Barrow, Alaska - NGEE Surface sample F52-2 deep-092012 (SPAdes) | ecosystem: Environmental > Terrestrial > Soil > Wetlands > Peat ...
ATCGGCGGCCATCCTTTGCTCGCGGCCATCCGTCAGATGGCGCCGCCAGACGTCCTCCGACGGCGCCGCGGAAATGCTTAGTCGATGGAACATCCCAGGTGACAGGTATTATTCCCTGTTGCCCCCGCCCGCCCCGGTTGTGTCGACCCAACCTCATGGCCGCCGAAGTGCCTACGGGTGCAACCACTGCCTGGGCGGGGGGTGGCGGCCCGGGGCCAGTTGGGGGAACGTTGGGCCGGCGTTCGGGCGGCTCTGGGCTGCGGCGATCGCCAGCAATCTCGCAGACGGTATCGGGCGCACGGCGATCCCGCTGATTGCAACCACCCTCACCAAGGATCCGTTGCTGATCTCTGCCGTCACGGCGGTGGCGTTCCTGCCGTGGCTGCTGTTCGGTCTGCCCGCTGGCCTGCTGATCGACCGCGTCGACCGACGCCGCGCGATGGCCGTGGCCAACGGACTGCGGGTGGCGATGGCGCTTGCGGTGGCGGTTGCGATCACGACCGGTGTACTGACCATCTGGCTGCTTTACGCCTGCATCCTGATCTGGGGTATGGGTGAGACGGTGTTCGACACGGCGACGAATGCGGTGCTGCCGAGCACGGTGCGCGTGTCGCAGCTCGAGCCGGCCAATGGCCGGATCCAGGCCGCACAGCTTGTTGTCGACACGTTCGTCGGGACGCCGTTGTCCGGCGTGCTGTTCGCGCTTGCGATTGCGGTGCCGATCTGGTCCACCGCCGGCGGATTCGCGGTGAGCGCGCTGCTTGTTCTGTTCCTGCCCGTGTCCGTCGCGCGTGCTGCCGCAGCCGCGGACGCAACCGCAGCGGACGCGACCGCAGCGGATGCGACAGCCCCGCCGCGGCGCGGCATCCGGCGACTTGCGCATGAAGCGCGCGAGTCGCTGTCATTTCTGTGGCAGCATCGGCTGTTGCGCGGACTGCTGGTGTTCACGACGCTGGCCGGTGGCCTGCTGGCATTTGGTCAGGCATCCGAGATTCTGTACCTGCTCGACACGATGGCGGTGCCTCCTGGGTTGCTCGGCTTCGCACTGGCCGGGATCGGCGTCGGCGCACTGCTCGGAGCGCTGACGGCAAGTCGGTTGGTGGTCCGGTTCGGCAGGGGGAAGGTGATGTGGACGGCGACTGCGCTCGGTGGCGTCGGTCTTGGCCTCGTCGGCCTTGTGCCCACGTTGCCTGTTGCGATCACTTCGTGGGCGATCAGCGCTTACGCAATCTCGGTGTGGAATGTGCCGTGGAGTGCGCTGCGACAGCAGCTGATCCCGCATGTAATGCTCGGGCGCACGATCGGCTTCATTCGCAGTCTCACGTGGGGTATCATCCCGGTGGGCACGATCCTCGGCGGTTTCGTGGCGCGGCTGGATCTGAGGTTACCGTTCCTGATCGGCGGGGTCGGGATAGTCATCGTCGTGCTGCTCGGGACGAGGCTGCTGCTTTCGATCGATCGGCGAACGGCCGACTACTCCTCTTCATCGAACGCGTCGGGCAACCCCTCAGCGGGCTGAGTGATCGTTGCGGAGTCCTCAGCGCGGTTGTACTGGATGCGCGTGCCGTCGTCGAGCTCGATCTCAGGATTGTTCTCGAGCCAGGTCAGTGTCCAGCGCCAGGTGTCGGTGGCGGCGTCGAGTGCGTCAAGTTCCTCTTCGACAGCGGCGACGGCATACCGCACGACCTCGGGAAGATTTTCCGGCGGCGGTGTTCCGACGGCCCACCGGGTGCCGAGTTGCATCGTCTGAGGCCTATTACTTCGCGAGGTCTATTTCGTAGGTCACCCAGGGGGTGCGCGTGGCGACATCGTCGTAGAGGCGCTGCGCCTCGGCGTTGTCCGCGGCCGTGATCCATTGCACGACGCCGTGCCCTGCCGCGCGGGCGCGATCGCTGACGGCGTCGATGAGTGCGCGGCCAACGCCGGTGTGACGCGCGTCGTCTTTCACGAACAGATCGTCGATGTAGCTGCCTTGATCGGCTTCCAGCGGGCGAGTGAACTCGCGGAAGTGCACCAGGCCGACCAGTGAGCCGTCGTCGACGGCGACGAGCCCGTTCTCCTCGTGCGAAGCATCCGTTAGCCAACTCCACAACTGCAATGCACGCTGGTCGGTCAGCGGTTCCTCGTAGAACTGCGCGTACTCCTCATACAGGCCGAGCCAGTCGAAAAAATCACCGTCACTTGGTGTACGTATCGTGATCGACATCACCGTCTCCTTCAGCCCGCCCCCGCGGAAGGCTCATTATTGTGGTGCTCAATGACCATACCGCGCCAGCGCAATGCGCGGAAAGACAGACACGGCGCGAACCATGCCCGTCGCACAGCCCGTCGGCACCCGACCGGCCGCGCGTCAGGGCCGATTACGCTTCGACGTGCTCCAAGACGACGTCGCTGACGGCCAGCGTCTCGCCCGGTACGAAGGACAGCCGGGCGATGCGACCGACGGCCCTGAGATCGTCGGACACCAGCCGCAGGCCGGTCAGCTGGGCCTCATCGCCGGTCAGTGTCGCCGACGCAACCGGTGTCTTCTGTGAGACCTTGGCATCCGTCTTGGCTCGGCGGATTCCGGTCAGCGCAGCACTGGCCAGCCTCAGCACGTCAGCTGGCGCGGATGCTGCTTCACCAGCTTCGCGCTCTCCTCCTGAGGTGCGTTCGTGGCCGGGCTCCGGCCACGGCGCGTGGTGCACCGAGCCGTCGTTGAACCACGACCAGGCCTCTGCTGTTGCGAACGGCAGTGCGGGCGCGAACAGCCGAAGCAGTGTCGACAACGCTTCGCGAAGGGCCGCCACAGCAGACTGTTGTGCCGCTGACGCAGCGGAGCCGGCGGACTCTTGGCCGTAGGCGCGCTCCTTGACCAGTTCGAGGTAGTCGTCGCAGAAGGTCCAGAAGAAGGTCTCTGTCACTTCGAGCGCGCGTGCGTGGTCGTAGTTTTCGAATGCGGCAGTGGCCTCGGCCACCACCGTGTCAAGTGTGTTCAGCATGCTGACGTCGACCGCAGCACTCACCCGAGAACCCGGTGTGTCCGGGAAGGCGAGGATGAACTTCGCGGCGTTCAAGATCTTGATGGCGAGCCTGCGGCCGATCTTGATCTGCGTCGGGTTCTGCGGGTCGAAAGCGGAATCGGTGCCGAGCCGGCTGGTGGCGGCCCAATACCGCACCGCGTCTGAGCCGTGCTTCTCGAGGATGTCCGCCGGTGTAATCACGTTTCCCTTCGACTTGGACATCTTCTTGCGGTCGGGATCGACGATGAAGCCGGACAGTGCAGCGTGCGCCCACGGCGCCACGCCGTGCTCGAGTTGCGAGCGCAACATTGTTGAGAACAGCCAGGTGCGGATGATGTCCTGTCCCTGCGGGCGCAGGTCGAATGGGAACACCGCGTCGAACAATGCACTGTCGCGCTCCCAGCCGCCTGCCAACTGCGGGGTGAGCGAGGAGGTCATCCAGGTGTCCATCACATCGACCTCACCGACGAAACCGCCGGCCTGACCGCGCTGGCTTTCCTGGAAGCCCGGTGCGGCATCCGATGAAGGGTCGACCGGCAGCAGGTCGCGCGTCGGCAGGATCGGCTCGTCGAAGACCGTGTTGCCGTCGGCGTCGAGCGGATACCAGACCGGCAGCGGAACGCCGAAGAAGCGCTGGCGGGAAATTAGCCAGTCTCCGGAGAGCCCGCCGACCCAGTTCTCGTAGCGCACGCGCATGAAGTCGGGGTGCCAGCTCAGTTGAGCGCCGAGCTCGAGCAGGCGGGCCTTGAGTGCTTCGTCGCGCGCACCGTTCTTGACGTACCACTGCCGGGTCGAGACGATTTCGAGAGGCTTGTCGCCCTTCTCGAAGAACTTCACCGGGTGCGTAATGGGCCACGGCTCTCCGATCAGGTCACCCGACTGGCGCAGCAACTCGACGACGGACTGCTTGGCCGAGAACACGGTCTTGCCGGCGAGTTGTGCGTACGCGGCGCGACCGGCCTCCGAGGTGATCGCCTCAGGCGGATCGGCCAGAATGCGACCGTCGAACCCGATGATCGCGCGGTTCGGCAGGTCCAGCTCCCGCCACCACACCACGTCGGTGATGTCACCGAACGTGCAGATCATCGCGATGCCGCTTCCCTTGTCCTGCTGTGCGAGGTGGTGCGCGAGCACGGGGACCTCGACGTCGAACAGGGGAGTGCGCACGGTCGAGCCGAAGAGCGCCTGGTAGCGCTCGTCGTCCGGATGTGCGACCAGCCCAACACACGCCGGCAGCAGCTCCGGGCGGGTCGTCTCGATGTAGACCGGGCCGTTTTCGCCGTGGAAAGCGACTCGGTGGTAGGTGCCGGGTTGATCCCTGTCCTCAAGCTCGGCCTGCGCGACGGCTGTGCGGAAAGTAATGTCCCAGAGCGTCGGCGCCATGGCCTGATAGGCCTCACCGCGCTCGATGTTCCGCAGGAAACCGAGCTGAGAGGCCAGCAGTGCCTCGTGCCCGATCGTGCGGTATGTCTGGCTCCAATCGACAGAGAGGCCGAGTGCGCGCCAGACCGCCTCGAACTGCTTTTCGTCTTCGATCGTCAACCGCTCGCAGAGTTCGATGAAGTTGCGCCGTGAGATGGGTTTCTGGTCGGCCGCCTTTGTGCTCTTGTTATCGCCGCCTTCGAACGGCGGCACGAAGTCGGTGTCATAGGGCAATGACGGATCGCAGCGGACGCCGTAATAGTTCTGCACACGGCGCTCGGTCGGCAGGCCGTTGTCGTCCCAGCCCATCGGGTAGAAGACGTTCTTTCCGCGCATGCGCTGATAGCGCGCGATCAGGTCGGTGTGCGTGTAACTGAAGACATGCCCGATGTGCAGCGAACCGGATGCGGTGGGCGGCGGCGTGTCGATCGAATAGATCGCGCTGCGGTCTGTTGCAGCAAGCGCCGCTGAGCGGTCGAACTGGTAGGTGCTGTTGTTCTGCCAGAGCGAACCCCACTTGGCCTCGAGTCCCTCGAGTACCGGCTTGTCCGGGACTCCCGATCCGAACGCCGAGGGCAGTGCGGCTGCGGGGTTCTGTGCGTCGTTCATGGAGGCGTCCGGCTCTCGCTATAGGCGGCATCGCGTCAAGGATGCCTCAGTGTGGGGTGTCCTCCCATGCTACAGAACCCCGGCTGTGCAGATTCTGCGCTGAACGCGGTGACAGCGCGGCATTCAGGCGGATGCCGGTGTCTCATCGAGCTGCTCCGCGAGTTCTGCAAGTGCAGCTTCCTCATCTGCGGCGGCTTCCGCGCGGCGGCGCGTCAGTGGCACGGCGATCAGAGCGCAGACCAGCGTGATCACCGACAGTAGCGCCAGCACGATTCCGGGGTGCCACCATGCGGCATTCGTCGCAGCCGCGAGGCCGGCGGTTGCCAGCGGAATCAAGCCGGACAGTGCGGCGGCAATACCGTATGCGATCGACAGCGCGCTGTAGCGGATCGAGCTGCCGAAGACATCCGCCATCAATCCGCCGAGTCCGGCCCAGCTGAGGGTGGGCAGGATGCCGCCCACGATCATGGTGCCGACCAGGATCGGGAACGTTGCGAACTGCAGCAGGTAGTACATCGGGAACGCGATGAGGAGCGTGCCGAGCGCCCCGATCCACACCACGCGCGCCGATCCGATCCTCGTGGCGAGGAGCCCGAACAGCGGAATCGTGATCAGTTGGAGAAGGCTGCCGATCAGCGTTGCGGTGAACAGGTCTTGATACGAGAACTTGAGGATCGTCACGCCGTAGCTGATCGTGTATGTGTTCATCAGCGAGTACGAACCGATGCCGAGCATCGCCGCGCCGACCGCGAGCAGCAGGGTGCCGGGCTGGCGACGGAACACCTCGAGAACGGGGGACTTGGTGCGCTGCTTCGTGTCGACGAGGTGTTCGAAGACCGGCGTCTCATCGATGGTCAGACGCAGGTAGAGCGAGACGGCCAGAAGCGGGAACGCGAGCAGGAACGGCAGTCGCCAGCCCCAGGCGAGCATGTCCGCGGGGTTGAGCGTGACGCTCAGAATGAGGAACAGTGCGCCGGTGATGATCGTGCCGACAGGGGAGCCCAGTTGGGGCAGAGCGGCGTAGAACCCGCGACGCTTCGGCGACGCGTGCTCCACCGCGACGAGGATGGAGCCGCCCCACTCGCCGCCGAGGGACAGACCCTGGATGACGCGCAGCAGCGTGAGCAAGAAGGGCGCCGCCAGTCCGATCGTCGCGTAGCTCGGGAGCAGGCCGATCACACCGGTCGAGACACCCATGATCGAGATGGTGAGCAGCAGCGTGCGTTTGCGGCCGATCCGGTCACCGAGGTGGCCGAAGATGATCGCACCGATCGGTCGAACCAGATAGCTCGTGGCGAGCACGAGGAAAGCCGAGATCGTGCCGGCCACTCTGTCCTGCTCCGGGAAGAACAATTGGGCGCTGAAGATGGCGCTGAAGTAGGCGAAAACGTAGAAGTCGTATGACTCGAGCGAGGTACCCACGAACGAGGCGAGCGCGACGCGAGTGGCTTTGCGCGCAGGCAGCGCTACGGCGGTGTCGGGCAGGGGAGAAGACATGAAACCTCGCAAGGCTGTGAAAGGGTGGGCTGCGACGGCCGGGATGAGCGCGGCGTCGACGGCAGGTACATTGTTGTACTGAGACCAATAATAGAGCGTGAGGGACACGGTGCGTCAAGAACGAGTGAGTCAAGAACGTGTGCGTCCAGAAGAAGGCGTCCGAGCTGGGCGCAAGCGTGCGTCCTCCCGCGGCATCCTCGAAGAAGCTGCAAGCGAGTTGTTCCTCGAAAACACCTATGACGGCACCACGATCGAGCAGATCACCCAGCGGGCCGGCGTGAGCCGCAACACGTTCTTCAACTACTTTCAGGCGAAGAGCGACGTGCTGTGGGCGAGTGTCGATGAGGCGATCGACTCGCTGCCCGACGAATTCGCGGAAGTTCCAGCCGCGACTGCACCACTGGACGCCGTGCGTGCCGCGCTGGTCGGCGCATCGACCCGCTTCGGGCCAGATCGCCTTCCCCTGGCCGTCACCCAGTACGACGTGATGGGCACTCACGCAGAGCTGATCACGTCGGGCCTACCCCGCTTTCTGCGCATAGCCGGCGACGTCGAGCGGTTCTTGTTCGACCGGCTCGGGACGGATGCCGCGCTTCGCGCCCGCGTCATCGCGTTCGCGGTGGTCGCGGCGCTCGCGGCGGCAGCAGACGGCTGGGCGCGCGCCGGCACGGGTCGGCATCCGCTGTGCGACTACGTCGCCGAGGCGATCACGCCGATCTGTCGCGGCTTCGCCTGACCTGGGCGCGCACCCTAGCGGTACACACGGCACACGCGGGTGCCGCCGAATGGGTAGACTTTTGGCTAGCGACTGTGATCCGGCCATCACCGGGGAGTCTTCGGAAGAACCACGGTGCCTAGTTCGATCGGGCGTCCGCGCAGTAGAACCGAACGGGGCTGGCCCGTCACAGCCAATGAAGAAGCGGTCGTGCGGTGTCACCAGACACGCAGCACGGCAAGCGGGGTGGTACCGCGACGCTTGCCGGAAACGGCGGGCGGCGTCCTCGTGCAGAGCGTCAAGCTGCCAGGAGAAGAATGCCGTACCCACTGTCTAACCCGTCACCGAACTTTCCGGACATCGAATCCGGAATCCTCGCCTTCTGGAAGGCCGACGGCACCTTTCGGGCCTCGATCGACAACCGAGCGGATGCCGATGAGTGGGTTTTCTACGACGGCCCGCCCTTCGCGAACGGCCTTCCGCACTACGGGCACCTGCTCACCGGCTATGCCAAGGATCTCTTCCCGCGCTTTCAGACCATGCGCGGCAAGAAGGTCGAACGCCGATTCGGCTGGGACACGCACGGACTTCCGGCCGAGTTGGAGGCCGAACGGCAGTTGGGCATCACGGACAAGAGCCAGATCGAAGAGATGGGCATCGCCGCGTTCAACGAAGCGGCGCGCGAATCCGTCTTGCGCTACACCCGTGAGTGGCAGGAATACGTCACGCGCCAGGCACGCTGGGTCGACTTCGACAACGACTACAAGACCCTCGACATCACGTACATGGAATCGGTGATCTGGGCGTTCAAGCAACTGCACCAAAAGGGGCTCGCCTACGAGGGTTATCGCGTGCTGCCGTATTGCTGGCGCGACCAGACACCGCTTTCGAACCACGAACTGCGCATGGACGACGACGTCTACAAAATGCGCCAGGATCAGACCGTCACTGTCACATTCCCGCTGATCGGCGCAAAGGCCGAGGCCCTCGGGCTGACCGCCGTGCGTGCCCTGGCCTGGACGACCACGCCGTGGACGCTGCCGACAAACCTCGCACTGGTCGTCGGCCCCGACATCGAGTACGCGGTTGTGCCCGCCGGGCCGAATGGCACGTCGGACCAGGAAGGTCTCAGTGCCGAGTATCTGCTCGCCGCAGACCTCGTCGGAAGCTACGCGAAAGATCTGGGCTACCCGTCGGCGGAGGCCGCCGTCGCAGCGGTGAGCAGAAGCATCCGAGGGGCTGAGCTCGAGGATGTCAGCTACGACCGGCTGTGGGACTACTACGCGGATGCGACGGAATACGGCACGGAGAATGCGTGGCGGATCCTGGTGGACGACTATGTGACGACGACCGATGGAACCGGCATCGTGCATCAGGCGCCCGCCTACGGCGAGGACGACCAGCGTGTCTGCGAGGCCAACGGGATCCCCGTCGTCCTGTCGATCGATGAGGGCGGCCGCTTTCTGCCGAGCGTGCCCGAGGTGGCGGGCCTGCAGGTGTTCGAGGCGAACAAGCCGCTCACCGGGCTGCTCAAGGCACAGGGTCGGCTGCTGCGTCAGGCGAGCTACGAACACTCGTACCCGCACTGCTGGCGCTGCCGCAACCCGCTCATCTACAAGGCGGTCTCCAGCTGGTTCGTGCGCGTGACCCAGTTCCGTGACCGCATGTCCGAGCTCAATCAGCAGATCGAGTGGGTGCCGGAGAACGTAAAGGACGGCCAATTCGGCAAGTGGGTGGCGAATGCTCGCGACTGGTCGATCAGCCGCAACCGCTACTGGGGGTCGCCGATCCCCGTCTGGAAGAGTGACAACCCAGACTACCCGCGCGTGGATGTCTACGGTTCGCTCGCCGAGCTCGAAACCGACTTCGGCCGTCTGCCGCTGGATGCCGACGGGATGCCGGATCTGCATCGCCCATACATCGACGAGCTCGCCCGGCCCAATCCGGACGACCCGTCCGGCGCCTCGATGATGCGCCGAATCCCGGATGTGCTGGACGTGTGGTTCGACTCCGGCTCGATGCCGTTCGCGCAGGTGCACTACCCGTTCGAGAACCAGGACTGGTTCGACACCCACAGCCCCGCGGACTTCATCGTCGAGTACATCGGTCAAACGCGCGGCTGGTTCTACCTGTTGCACACGCTGTCGACGGCGCTGTTCGATCGTCCGGCGTTCAGCTGTGTGATCAGCCATGGCATCGTGCTCGGCAGCGATGGCCAGAAGATGTCGAAGTCGCTGCGCAACTATCCCGACGTCAACGAGGTGTTCGATCGTGACGGTTCGGATGCGATGCGCTGGTTCCTGATGTCCAGCCCGGTTCTGCGCGGAGGCAACCTCGTCGTCACGGAAGAAGGCATCCGCGAGGGCGTGCGCCAAGTTCTGCTGCCGCTGTGGAGCACGTGGTACTTCTTCTCGCTCTACGCAAATGCTTCCGGTCCTGACGGCTATCAGGCGCGCCGCCGCACCGACTCGACGGATGTGCTCGATCGCTACCTGCTGGCCAAGACCCGCGAGCTGATCGCGGCCGTCACAGACGATCTCGAAGCCCTCGATGCGACGCTTGCCGCGGCGAAGCTGCGCGACTTCGCGGACGTTCTCACCAATTGGTACGTGCGCCGTTCGCGGGACCGGTTCTGGGCGGGGGTCGCGCCCGACGGCCGCAATGCAGAGGCGTTCGACACCCTGTATACGGTGCTGGAGACGGTGACCCGCGTTGCGGCCCCGCTACTGCCGCTTGTCACGGAGCAGATCTGGAAGGGCCTGACCGGTGGTCGCAGCGTCCACTTGACCGACTGGCCGGATGCTGGCGAGTTTCCGGCGGACGATGTCCTCGTGATCGCCATGGACGAGGTGCGGCGCGTCAGCTCCGCCGCGCTTTCGCTGCGCAAGCACGCCGGATTGCGCGTGCGTCTGCCGCTGGCGAAGCTGACTGTCGTGACGACGGATGCGAGCGCACTGGGCGAGTTCGAGGCGATCCTGCGCGAGGAACTGAATGTAAAACAGGTCGAATTCGTTCCGCTCGAGGAAGGTAGTGCGGCCGCGTACGGCATCACTCGGCGGCTCATCGTCAACGCACGGGCGGCCGGCCCGCGCCTGGGCAAAGCCGTGCAGGTCGCCATCCGAGCCGCGCGTGCCGGTGACTGGAGCGACAACGACGGTGTTGTCAGCGCCGGAGGCCTCCAGCTGGTGGATGGCGAATTCGACCTCGTGCTCGAGGTCGCCTCCGCTGAAGATTCCGCTGACACCGCTCTGGCCCTGCTGCCCGACGGCGGCTTCGTGCTGCTGGAGACACGGACGAGCCCGATCTTGGAAGCGGAGGGTCTTGCCCGCGACGTCGTTCGGGCTGTGCAGGATGCCCGCAAGGGCGCTGGGCTCGAGGTGAGCGACCGCATCCGATTGGAGCTGCAGTTGGACTCTGAAGGGGCGGCGGCAGCGCGCGCCTTCGCCGAATTGATCGCAGCCGAAACGCTCGCGCTAGAGTTGCACGTCACCGACGCGCCGCTGCGCGCGGGCGAAGGTTCCGCGATCGGCGTTGGCGACGCATCCGCCCTGATTGTGACACTGGAGAAAGCATGAGCCCGCGAGAGACTACAGGCGACGACGAGTTCCGTGCCGCGAGCGATGCCGTCTACGAGGCGATTCTGGAGCGGCTGGGCGAGGGATCCCCGCAGCCGCGACTAGCGCCGACCCGACGGGCGCTTGAATTGCTTGGCGACCCGCAGCGGGCGTTCCCGATCATCCACGTGACCGGCACGAACGGCAAGACGAGCACGAGCCGGATCGCCGAGAGCATCCTGCGCGCCTACGGATTGCGCACTGGACTGTTCACGAGTCCCCACCTGGTGCGCTTCAACGAGCGGATCGTGATCGACGGTGAGTCGATCAGCGATGAGGCGCTCGTGCGCAACTGGGTGGACGTGTTGCCCTACCTGCGGATGGTGGACGACGAGTTGACCGGTGCAGGTGACGTGCGATTGACGTTTTTCGAGGTGCTGACCATCCTCGCCTTCGCGTGTTTCGCGGACGCGCCGGTGGATGTCGCGGTCATCGAGGTCGGCATGGGCGGGGAATGGGACTCCACCAACGTGGGCGACGGCGACATCGCGGTATTCACTCCGATTTCGTTGGATCACCAGAATCGGCTGGGTAATACCGTTGCCGAGATCGCTCGAACCAAGTCTGGCATCATCAAGCCTGCGGCGATCGTCGTCAGTTCTGCGCAACCCGCTGAGGCGCTCGCCGAGCTGGAGAACGCTGCAGCCCTGCGCGAGGCATCGCTCACGGTGCAACCAGAAGGGTTCGACGTGCTGTCCACTGCGGTTGCCGTCGGTGGACAGCTGATCAGCGTGCGTGGACGCGCCGGCGTGTATGAAGACCTGTTCCTGCCGCTCTACGGCGCTCATCAGGCGCAGAACGCGGCGGTGGCGATTGCGGCGGTCGAATCCTTCCTCGGCGACGGCACGCAGGAACTGGGGCATGACCTGATCGAAGAAGGTCTTGCGACCGCGACCTCGCCCGGTCGGCTGCAGCTTGTGGGCGTCGAACCGACGATTCTTGTCGATGCTGCACATAATCCGGCTGGCGCGCAGACGTTGGCCGCCGCACTGCCCCGCTATTTCGACTTCGACGAAATCGGCTTCGTGGTCGGTATCCTGCGCGACAAAGATGCCAGGGGCATCATGGATGCGCTGTCACCGCTTGCGACGCGGATCTTCGTGACGCAGTCGCATTCCGAGCGCTCCGCACCGTACGACGAGCTCGCCGAGAACATCGAGGAGTGGACACACGAATCCGTCACCTCGTATGACGACCTCGGCGAGGCGATCGAAGCCGCACGGGAATGGGCAGCGCTTGCGCCGCGACGCGCCGTTGTGGTCACCGGCTCGATCACGCTGATCGGCGACACGATGGCACTCGCGCGCGATCGCGCGTGGAAGGCGACCTCGTGAGACCGCGCGCCCGCTCCGCTCAGCAAAGCCTGGGTCAGATCGTGCTCGGGTTCGAATTCGTCGTGGTGTTCCTCGGCGCACTCGTCGCGTTCGGGTTGAAGGCCGTGCCACCGGCGATCGCGCTCGGCGGCGGAGGCGCCCTCGTTGTCATCATGCTCGCTACGGTCGGCCTACTTCGGTACCGCTGGGGTTTCGCGCTGGGTTGGGCGCTGCAGGTGATCGTGATCGCCTCAGGGTTCCTTGTCGGCATGATGTTCATCGTGGGTGCGATCTTCACGGGAATGTGGGCGTATGCCATGATCGCGGGCGAGCGCCTCGACCGCACGAACGCAGCGCTGGCGGCTTCGGCCGCTGCATCCGACAACAATGGCACCAACGAAACGGAGAATCCCGAATGAGCACACTCGTCGAAGAGACCCTGGTCCTCGTCAAGCCCGACGGTGTCGCGCGCGGCCTGACCGGTGAGATTCTGCGCCGCATCGAGGCGAAGGGCTATTCGCTCGTCGACCTCAAGATGGTGCAGGCGGATCGGGAGCTGCTCGCCAAGCACTACGCGGAACACGAGGGCAAGCCCTTCTATGAGCCGCTCGTCGAGTTCATGGAATCAGGTCCCATCGTCGCCCTGCGGGTGGCGGGCAACCGCGTCATCGAAGGATTTCGGTCGTTGGCCGGAGCGACGGATCCGACGACCGCGTTGCCGGGCACTGTCCGCGGCGACCTTGGCCGCGACTGGGGACTGCGGGTGCAGCAGAACCTCGTGCACGGCAGTGACTCACCGGAGTCGGCCGCGCGTGAACTCGCGCTCTGGTTCTGAGGGCCGGTTACCGGAACGCGTACGGGATCCAGCTGACCTGAATCTGCGCGAGCACAGCAACGATCGCGTAGCACACCAGGGTGATCAGCGGTACCCAGGAGTACGCCTGAGCGAAGAAACGGCGAACGGATGCCGGAACGGGAATATTGCCCTCTTTGAGGTTGTAGAACGTCACAAGCCAGAACGTCGGGATCGTCACAACCCAGGTCACCATGCAGTACGGGCAGAGCACCAATAGCGAATACAAGCTCTCGGAGATGAGGAAGAAGATCAGGGCCATTGCACCGATCACACCGAGATTGAACAGCATCCAGAACCAGCGCGCGAATCGTGCTCCGGCGAGAATTGAAACACCTACGGCGATCGTCGCGGTCCAGCCGGCCACGCCGATCAACGGGTTGGGGAAGCCGAGAATGCTGCCCTGCCACGACGCAAGATTCTTGCCACAGCCGATCAACGGGTTGATGTTGCAGCTGAGTTGAGCGGCCGGATGCTCCAACTGCTGGAACTTCTCCAATGTCAGGATAAAGGCCGCGAAAAAACCGATCACCCCCATCACGATCAGCGACACGGCAAGAATGATGGGGCGTTTGGCGGATTCGGTGATCGACACTCTCGGATTATGGCATAGAGGGTTCCGCCCCTCCGTGCCGCCCGGGCATGGCAGGCTCGCGCGGCTTCGCGGCGCGCTCCTGCACGGTCAATGACGTTCCCGGCAGAGCGAGCATGCGATAATAGACTCCGTCGCCTGGGCCGCGCTCGGGCAGACACCACCAAAAAGGCTTAGCAGGCACCCCTGGTGCCCAGTATGTAAACCCAGTATGTAAACCCAGTAAGTAAACCCAGCAGGAAACGCAGGACCGAGATGCACGGCCGACGGTCGAACCGATGGGTCGGAACCGGCAGCTCACCTGAAATAGACAGACAGGCAGCCCGAGCGAACAGCCGGCCGCTGTAGCCCAAGGATTGGCGGGGGGATCGCGAGGCGCGAGAATCCCGCTCGAGAAAAGCACCCGGAGACGACGGCGCGGCTGCCGGATCCGGTCGAGGAGTTGCACCAGCGATGGTGGATAAAGACGAAAACACAACAAATTCAAGGAACGAAGCGGAGGCGGACGGCGGCACCAGAAGGCGCAGCAGGCTGTTCGGCGGCCGCAAGTCTCACAAACGGGCCGAGCAATCTGCGCCGACACTACCGCCTGCCGGCGTCGGAGCGGCGGACTCGGCTGCTGCCAGCGGGACTGTTGCCGGCGGCGCTGTTGCGTCCGGCACCGTAGCGGATGCGTCGGTTGCCCCGACCGCGGATGCTGCGGCTTCGAGCACGCCGACGAACCTCGTTGTGCCAACTGTCGGCACTGAGGTGTCGGCGGTAGTGGAAACGACCGCCCCCGGTCTGCCCAGCACCGCGATCCTGTTCAAAGCGCCGGAGATCGCGTTCCTGCCCGGGTTGCCATACGACCAAGGCCATGAATCGGAAGACCAGGGCTCAGCCGACGACGATGCACCGACACTGCGTCGCCGCTCACGTCGTCGTTCGGGGGAGAGCAGCCGGTCGGGCGCGAACGACCCGGCGAACACCGTGGTCAAGGTGCGCACACCGCGCGAGCCTGAGCTGATCACCGAGCCGCAGCGGATCAAGGGCTCGACTCGTCTTGAAGCGAAGAAGCAGCGCCGCCGTGACGGTCGCGATGCCGGACGTCGACGCCCGGTGATCACGGAAGCCGAGTTCTTGGCACGCCGTGAATCAGTTGACCGGCAGATGGTCGTGCGGTCGAAGAGCGGTCGTATTCAGATCGGCGTTCTCGAAGACAAGGTGCTCGTCGAGCATTATGTGGCAAAGTCACAGGAAGCATCCCTTATCGGGAATGTCTACCTCGGTCGTGTGCAGAACGTACTGCCGAGCATGGAGGCGGCCTTCGTCGATATTGGTCGTGGCCGAAACGCCGTGTTGTACTCCGGCGAGGTCGACTGGGATGCGGCAGCCGAGAACTCTGCAGAAGGCAAGCAGCAGGCACGTCGCATCGAGCTCGCGCTGAAGCCGGGTGACAAGGTGCTCGTTCAGGTCACCAAGGACCCGGTCGGTCACAAGGGCGCCCGGCTCACCAGCCAGGTGTCGCTGCCCGGCCGGTACCTGGTCTACGTGCCGAACGGCTCGATGAATGGAATCAGCCGCAAGCTGCCGGACACGGAACGTTCACGGCTGAAGAAGATCTTGAAGGCGGTGCTCCCCGAGAACGTCGGTGTCATCGTGCGCACGGCGGCCGAGGGCGCCACGGAGGACCAGCTCACGGTCGATGTCAACCGTCTGACCGCGCAGTGGGCTGCGATTTCCACGAAGGTTGAGTCGGCATCCGCACCGGCACTGTTGCACAGCGAGCCAGACCTGCTGATCAAGATCGTGCGCGACGTCTTCAACGAAGACTTTCACAAGCTGATCATCTCGGGGGAGGATGCCCGCGAGACGATCGAGGGGTATCTCGCGCAGGTCGCGCCCGATCTGCTCGATCGGGTGGAGGAGTACGAGGGCGATCGCGATCCGTTCGATCAATACCGCATCACGGAGCAGATCGAGAAGGCGCTCGAGCGCAAGGTGTGGCTGCCGTCCGGCGGCTCTCTTGTGATCGACCGCACGGAAGCCATGACGGTCATCGATGTCAACACCGGCAAGTTCGTCGGCTCAGGCGGAAACCTCGAAGAGACCGTGACCAAGAACAACTTGGAGGCCGCGGAGGAGATCGTGCGGCAACTGCGGTTGCGCGATATCGGCGGCATCATTGTCGTCGACTTCATCGACATGGTCCTCGAGACCAACCGCGATTTGGTGCTGCGTCGACTGGTCGAGTGCCTCAGCCGTGACCGCACGAAGCATCAAGTTGCAGAGGTCACCTCGCTCGGTCTGATTCAGATGACGCGTAAGAAGCTCGGCCTCGGGCTTCTGGAGACCTTCAGCGAAGCGTGTGAAGTGTGTGCGGGGCGCGGTGTCGTCGTGCATCACGACCCTGTCGTGAAGCACCGCACAGCGCCACAGCCGCAGAACGATCGCAGGCGGGGCAAGGGCGGCATGCCGAGTGGTTCGGGCGGAGGCCAACAGCAGACTGCGCCCGTCACACACGCGATCACCGACGATGCGAAGAACGCACTCGCCCAGATCGCGGCGAGCACGATCGCGCACGCGCACGACGAGAGCGCAACGACAACGGATGCCGGTGCCCCGGCAGCACAGGCTCCCGCAGCCGACACACCTCGTGCGAAGCACGTTGCAGAGTCCGGCGCAGACGTTCCGGCGCCAGTCGCAGAGCCCGTCGCCATCCTGGACATCCCGGTGACGGTTACGGCGCCCTCGAAGCCGCGGCTGGCCAGCGAAGAGGCGGAGCACCTGCTGGAGACCGTACTCGAGGCGCTGCCTGAGCCGAAGCAGCCCGGTCAGGGGCGCAACCGTCGACGCCGTGTCACCACCGCATCGCTCACTGGCGGGGTCGTTACGCCGCAGCAGGCCAGCAACACGGACGTGCAGCGACCGGCCGACTGAGCCGAGCGACGACATCCGTTCGTGTGCGAGGCCTATCGACCTAGCGCCCGAACGGATCCGTCCTGCGCTGCGCTGCGCTGACGCGCAGGCCACTGGCGCGCAGGCGCTCCACGAGTTCGCGCATCCCGACCGGATGCGCCCCAGCGGCCACGAGTTCGTCATAGCGTCGCTGTGGGACGTCGTAGTGATCGCGGTCGAAACTCCGCGTCGGTACGTCGTTCGCGGTCGCGAACGCGTGGAGTTCCGCCAGCGATTCGTCGCTGACCAGATGCGACCAGAGCGTGCCGTGGGCGGGCCACACCGGCTGATCGATGAGCACAGTCATGTGTAGATTCTAAGAACGGGCAGAGCATCCGCGCACTGACGGCGGAGATCTGGCCGGGCGTGGCGTCTCTGCGTTTGACCGAGGGCGAAGCATCGAGTAAAGTCGACTGTTGGTGTGTGTTGGGCGACGTCCGCACGATCATCCACGGTTTTCTGAGCACGATCGGCTGCCGTATTAGGCGGCCGACTTCTGCCGGTGATTCATTGCAAACAATGGCTAATTGCGAGCGATGACCGATCACGGGCAGCGACTCAATCAGCAGTGTCATCAAGCAGTATCAATCAAGCAGTGACTTTCCGAAAATAGTGCAGCAATCGGAGCCGTCGGGCTCCCCAGAGAAGTAGGTACCTAGAGTGGTTTACGCAGTAGTGCGCGCCGGTGGCCGGCAGGAAAAGGTCGAGGTCGGCACCATCGTGACGATGGATCGGATCAAGGCCGACAAGGACGGCAATGTCGAGTTGGCCGCTGTGCTGTTTGTTGATGGCGCGAAAGTCACCAGCGACGCCACGTCGCTCGCCAAAGTCACCGTCACCGCCGAGGTGCTCGAGGACCTGCGCGGTCCGAAGATCGTGATCCAGAAGTTCAAGAACAAGACCGGATACAAGAAGCGCCAGGGACACCGTCAGGAACTGACGCGTGTCAAGGTCACGGGTATCAAGTAGTCAGGCGAGGAAGAGAAACTCATGGCACACAAAAAGGGAGCAAGCTCCACTCGTAACGGTCGCGACTCGAACGCACAGCGCCTCGGCGTCAAGCGGTTCGGCGGCCAGGTCGTCGGCGCGGGCGAGATTCTCGTCCGCCAGCGCGGCACGCACTTCCACCCCGGTGTGAACGTCGGCCGCGGCGGTGACGACACGCTGTTCGCCCTCGAAGCGGGAGCGGTCGAATTCGGCAACAAGGGCGGCCGCAAGGTCGTCAATATCGTGGCACAGGCGTAGCCGACCGGCACACCTCACGTGGCTTTCGGATGGGCGAGCTTCGGCTCGCCCATCCGTGTTTAGGCCACTATTACGCAGCACAAGCACAACCACACACAAACACAACCACACACAAGCAGGAGGAGCGCACATGGCCACGTTCGTCGACCACGTCACGCTCTACCTGCGTGCCGGCAACGGCGGTAACGGCTGCGTATCCGTTCGCCGTGAGAAGTTCAAGCCGCTCGCGGGGCCGGACGGCGGGACCGGCGGCAACGGCGGCGACATTGTGCTGGTCTCCGATGCGCAGGTGACCACGCTGCTCGGCTTCCACCGCAACCCGCACCGTTCGTCAGACAATGGCGGATTCGGCATGGGCGACCACCGCAGCGGCTACACCGGCGCCGAGCTCGAGCTCGCGGTTCCCGTCGGTACCGTCGTAAAGGACGCCGACGGCCTCGAACTGATCGATCTGGACGAACCCGGCATGCGCTTCGTCGTGGCGCCCGGCGGGCAGGGCGGCCTCGGCAATGCCGCACTGGCCAGCACGAAGCGCAAGGCTCCCGGCTTCGCCCTGCTCGGCACCCCCGGCTGGGAAGGCGAGGTTCTGCTCGAACTGAAGACCGTCGCGGATGTCGCCCTCGTCGGCTATCCGTCGGCCGGAAAGTCGAGTCTGGTCGCGGCCCTGTCCGCCGCGAAGCCGAAGATCGCCGACTACCCGTTCACCACGCTGCATCCGAACCTCGGCGTCGTACAGGCCGGTGATACTCGCTACACGATCGCGGATGTCCCCGGGCTGATCGAGGGCGCAAGCGAGGGCAAGGGGCTCGGCCTCGAGTTCCTGCGTCACGTCGAACGCTGCAGCGCGCTGCTGCACGTCCTGGATTGCGCGACGCTGGAATCCGGGAGAGACCCAGTGAGCGACCTGGAGATCATCCTGGCCGAGCTGAGCGCCTATCCGGTGCCGGAAGGCCAGACCCCGCTGCTCCAGCGCCCGCAGCTGGTCGCACTGAACAAAATCGATGTTCCGGATGGCCGCGATCTCGCCGCTCTCGTGCGCCCGGAACTCGAAGCTCGCGGCTTCCGCGTTTTCGAGATCTCGACGGTGAGCCACGAAGGGCTCAAGCCGCTTTCCTACGCCCTTGCCGCGCTTGTCGACGACGCACGCAGAGCGGCGTTGGCCGCCGCAGAGGCCAAGCCGCGCATCGTCATCCGACCGAAGGCCGTTGACGAGGCAAAATTCGTGGTGAAGGTCGAGGGCGGGTCGTTCGGCAACGTCTACCGCATCCTCGGGGCGAAACCGGAGCGCTGGGTTGCGCAGACCGACTTCACCAATGACGAGGCGATCGGCTTCCTTGCAGACCGACTCGCGAAGATCGGCATCGAAGACCAGCTCTTCAAGGCCGGCGCCGCTGCCGGTTCCACCGTCGTGATCGGCCCCGGCCGCGGTGTGATCTTCGACTGGGAGCCCACGCTGACCTCGACCGCCGAGTTGATGACCGCACCGCGCGGTACCGACACCCGCATCGATCCGAACCCGCGCGCGACGCGCAATCAGCGTCGTGAAGATTACTTCGAACGGATGGATGCGAAGGCCGCAGCACGCGCGGAGTTGGAGCGCGAGCGTCAGGCCGGGCTGTGGCACGACGACGAGGTGCCTGTCGCCGAAGAGACTGTCGCAGAAGAGTCTGTCGCCGAGGAGTCTGTCGCCGAGGAGTCCGTCGACGAATGATGATCGCCGAGCGCAACTTGATCCCGTCGGCCAAACGCGTCGTCGTCAAGGTCGGATCTTCTTCGATCAGCGGTGAGAATGCCGGGCAGATCGTCGCACTCGTCGATGCACTTGCTGAAGCGCACGGCCGCGGTGTCGAGGTGATCCTGGTGTCCTCTGGCGCGATCGCGATCGGCGTTCGCTTCCTGTCGTTGAACGGGCGTCCCGACGACCTGGCGACCCAACAGGCGGCAGCTGCGGTGGGCCAGAATGTGTTGATCTATCGCTATCAGGACACGCTTGACCGTTACGGCATCGTGGCAGGCCAGGTGCTGCTGACCGCCGGAGACCTTGAGAATCCGTCGCATCGCAGCAATGCGCAACGTGCGATGGAGCGACTGCTCGACCTGCACATCCTGCCGATCGTCAATGAAAACGACACGGTTGCCACGCACGAGATCCGGTTCGGCGACAACGACCGCCTGGCTGCACTTGTCGCAACACTCGTGCACGCCGACCTGCTCGTTCTGCTCTCAGACGTCGACGCACTCTACACGCGCCCGCCGCATGAACCGGGAGCGAAGCCGATCTTCCGCGTGCCGGCAGACGACCCGTTGGAAAATGTCGAGATCGGTTCAACCGGACCGGCCGGCGTCGGCACCGGCGGCGCCCTGACCAAGGTGTCCGCCGCGCGCCAGGCGGCGGAAGCCGGCACAGCGGTGCTGCTGACCTCGACTGCACTGGTCGCACAGGCATTGCACGGCGACTTCGTCGGGACCTGGTTCGAGCCCTCGCTGCCGCATGACTGACGCGATCGGCCCGGACGCCGCCGGATAAGCTTGAGACATGTCCGCTTCTGTCTTGGCTAACGCCGTTGTGAAATCACCAGACGCGACCCGTACCTTCGAGGAGACGGTCGCGGCAGCGAAGACCGCCTCGCGCGCGCTCGCGATCGCGACCACCGACGAGAAGAACCGCGCACTCGAAGCCATCGCGGCCGGCCTGCGCAATGACAGTGAGGCGATCACAGCAGCCAACGAACTGGATCTGGCCAACGGTCGCGAGATGGCGCTGTCCACGGGCCTGCTCGATCGGCTCACCCTGACCGCCGCGCGGCTCGAGGGCCTGGCGGATGCCGTCGGCGCGGTCATCGGCCTTGCCGACCCGGTCGGTACCTCCGTTCGCGGGAGCACGTTGCCGAACGGCGTGGCGATCCAGCAGGTGCGCGTTCCGTTCGGTGTGGTCGGCACCATTTATGAGGCCAGGCCGAATGTGACGATCGACATCGCGGCCCTTGCGATCAAGAGCGGAAACGCGGTCGTATTGCGCGGAGGCAGTGCCGCACTGAACACAAATGACGTCTTGGTCAGCGTCATCCAGCGGGCGCTGGAGAGCGCGGGGCTCCCGGCAGACGCGGTGCAGACCATCGATCGCTTCGGCCGCGACGGCGCAGCGCAGCTGATGCGTGCACGCGGCTTCATCGACGTTCTGATCCCCAGGGGGAGCGCTGAACTGATCGCAACCGTCGTTGCAGAGTCAACGGTCCCCGTGATCGAGACCGGAGCAGGGGTCGTCCACATCGTGCTCGACGAGAGTGCCCGCGAGGACTGGGCGGTCGACATCGTACGCAACGCCAAGGTGCAGCGGCCGAGCGTCTGCAATGCGGTTGAGACGGTGCTTGTGCACGCGGCATCCGCTCAGCGACTGCTGCCGCCCGTACTCGCGGCGCTCCACGCAGACGGCGTAACGATCCACGCCGACGATCGTGCTCGGGCGATCTTCCCCGACAGCGTGCCTGCAACGGACGAGGACTGGGCAACCGAGTACATGAGCCTGGACATCGCCGTCGCCGTAGTCGACTCGCTGGATGACGCGATCACACACATCCGCCGTTACTCGACGCAGCACACCGAGTCGATCGTGACGAACGACCTGAGCAATGCCGATCGTTTTCTCGCCGAAGTCGATTCGGCCGTCGTCATGGTGAACGCCTCGACGCGTTTCACGGACGGCGGTGAGTTCGGGTTCGGAGCGGAGGTCGGTATTTCTACCCAGAAATTGCACGCCCGCGGGCCGATGGGCCTCCCCGAATTGACCAGCACGAAGTGGATCGTGCGCGGTTCCGGCCAAGTGCGCGGCTAGACTGGCTGTGTGTACCGGCCCCGCCGAACGGGCCGATTGCAACGAAAGGATTCGCCGAATGTCATTCGCAGCCGCAGTGCTCGCAGAGGGTGCGACCGCTCCGCTCATCATGGAGCCCTGGGTTTTCGGCGTGATCGCGCTGTGCGTCTTCGCTGCGCTCGGGTTCGTGCTCTTCGCCTACCGCGACGTGGCCAACCGGCACCCGCACAAGGCTGCGCCGGATGCTGCGGCACACGCAGGTGCGCCAGGCGCCACCCACCACGGAGCCGGTCACCCTGGGCCAACACACGAGTGAGCCTTCCGCGTCTATGAGTTCGCCGGAGCGGTCTCGCCCGCGGGTCGGAATCATGGGCGGTACGTTCGACCCGATCCATCACGGCCACCTCGTGGCGGCCAGCGAAGTGGCGCAGTCCTTCGAGCTCGACGAGGTGATCTTCGTTCCGACGGGGCAGCCCTGGCAGAAGGGCGCGGTCAGCTGGAGCGAGCATCGTTACCTGATGACCGTCATCGCGACGGCCTCAAACCCGCGATTCACGGTGAGCCGGGTCGACATCGACCGCAAGGGCCCGACCTTCACGATCGACACGCTGCGCGACATCCGAGCGGACCGGCCCGATGCGGAATTGTTCTTCATCACGGGGGCAGACGCGCTCGCGCAGATCCTCAGTTGGCGCGACGTCGGCGAGTTGTGGGCGCTGGCCCACTTCGTTGCTGTGAGTCGTCCGGGACATGACTTGAGTATTTCTGGATTACCACACCAGGACGTAAGCTTGTTGGAGGTTCCGGCCCTGGCGATTTCTTCGACAGATTGCAGGAGCCGGGTGAAGAGGGGATACCCCGTTTGGTACCTGGTGCCGGACGGTGTAGTGCAGTACATCTCCAAACATCATCTGTATCGGAGCGTGGCATGACTTTGTGGCAAGACCCGCCGCCACAGTCGCGGCGGCAAGTTCGTGAGCGCGAGCGCGCCGTCGCTGAGCAAGCCGAACTCGCCGGTCGTTCACGTCGCGCGGCGACCATCGCGCCGACTGCCGCCGGCCAAATCCCCGATGTCAGTACGCCGTACGGTTCAACGGCCAGCACCCGGACCGATTCCGTCTCCGCGCCATCCGCGGTGCGACCAGTGCCGCCGCGCTATGACGGGCTCGCCTTCGACACGCTGGTGTCCGCGAACCCGGCCCCCACGGAGCTGTACCAGGCGGCGCCTCCTCCTCCTGGTCGGCCCGAACCTGTCACGTCGCCCCTCGCGATCGTGGCTCCGGTCCCGACTGCCCGGCCGGCAGACCCTGTGGCCGACGCCCTCGTGAACCCGCCGAGCGTACAGACGTCCACCCCCGGACACACACTCACCCGGCGTGAGTTGCGTGCCATGCTGCAGGCACAGGAGGCCAATCAGCAAGCCGCTGCACCAGTAGCGCCAGTTACACCACAAGCGCCAGCCGCACCGTTGGCGCAACCGGTCGTTGCAGAGTTCACTCCCGCTCCGATCGTCGTTGGGCCACCTGCGCCAGCGCAAGCCGCCGTGATCCCGATCGCCGCGCTCCCGGTGCCGACAACACCTCGCGTGGAGCAGCAGTCCCTTTTCCCGCAGCCCGCGGTTCAGCAGCCCGTTGCCGCACCGCCGATACCGGCACCCGTCTCCGATTACGTGTCGGCCGCGGCTTCGACGGTGGCTCCTGCGCCGGAGCTGACCGTGACCACGACGCATCACGCGGCGACAGCCCCGCGACCGTATGCACCGGCGAGCGATCCATGGATGCTGGCGACGTCCGGCTCGGAATCCGGGTCCGGCGAGGCCGCGGCACCGGGCTACGCGCGTAGCACCGTGACAACGGGCAGCACGACCACTTCGAATGCGTTGATCATTCCGACGGTTCCGTCGGCGGCCGACGCGCTGGGGCCACTGACGAGCACAGGAGAAATCCTGGTCACCGGCTCGATCGATCTTCCCCGCAGCCTGGCTGCGACCGGTCAGCACTCCGATCGAATGGACACCTCCGCGATCGACAGGCTGTTCGAACAACCGGAGGCGGGCGAGCACACGCCGTCATCGGTGGCACCGATTCGTGCCAGTCGCGCCGTGAGTTCGCACACGTCGACGCGCGATGTCATCACGCCGCCACGCGGTCGCGGCAACAAGCTTCCGACGATCTTGGCGATCACCGCTGCCGTGCTCGCGCTCGGCGTCATCGGCCTGCTCGTGGCCGGCTACGTGTTCAAGGCATTCTGATCGTCTTCTCGCGCACAATCCCGCTTCAGATAGGAGCTTTATGACCGCGTCTTCGTACGCCCGCGAACTTGTTCAGCGTGCGGCTGCTGCCGCCGACTCGAAGGCGGGTGAAGACCTCGTTGCACTGGATGTTTCAGGTCCGCTGCCGCTGGCCGACATTTTCCTGCTCGTGTCCGGACGCAATGAACGCCAGGTGCTGGCGATCGCGGATGAGATCGAGGACGCACTGGGCGAAATCGGCGTTAAGGCGTTGCGCCGAGAGGGTCGTGGCGAGGCTCATTGGATCTTGCTCGACTTCGGCGATCTGATCGTGCACGTCTTCCATCAAGAAGACCGCACCTACTATTCACTCGAGCGCCTCTGGAAGGACTGCCCGGTCGTACCGATCGAATTGCCGGTCAAACAGGGTGCCGGTTCGTGACTCGGCTCCTCCCGCCTGTACTCGGGCACCGTCAAGATGTAGTAATCTGAACGGGTTGCTTTCGCTGGCTGGGAAGCACCGAATGGGTCTGTGGCGCAGCTGGTAGCGCACCTGCATGGCATGCAGGGGGTCAGGGGTTCGAGTCCCCTCAGATCCACCCAAAGTCCTGATCAGAAGCCATTTCGAAGTCCTTATTCAAGGAGTTCGAGATGGCTTCTCGGCACTTACTGGGCACTTCAGCCACCTCCATCGGCCCGGCCCGGACGGTTCTCGGCCCGCCTCGGCGCTTCTCGGGTCGGACGGCGCACCTATCACTCATGGACACCGAACAACCGCACCAGGACACCCTCGAGACCGTGCTCACCCTCGCCGAGCTGGCCGCTCGCCTGGGCGTGACCGCCCACACCCTCTACGACCTGCGCAGCCAGGGCCGCGGCCCACGCGGATTCCGCGTCGGCCGGCAGCTCCGCTTCCGCACCGGCGAGGTCGACAAATGGCTACGGCACCTGGAAGACGAAGACGCCGAACGCCACCCGGCCGGAGGCACCCGGTGAGCGGCGGACGGCCGCGCACCGCGATCGGCACCTACGGCACCATCTCCATCCGCTGCGCCGGAAGACACTACGTGGCAGAGACGCGCTTCCGCGACGCCGATGGTCGACTGCGGAAGGTCCACGCCACCGCCGCTTCCCGCGCCAACGCACGCACCCTCCTCAAAGAACGGCTGACGGATCGTCCCGCTACGGCAGCGGCGGCATACTGAGCCTGGCCAGCCCCTTCCGGGACCTCGCCGCGCTCTGGCTGACCGACCTGGAGACGCGTGAGCTGTCTCTGCCTCGTCAACCTGCTGAACCCAATGTTCGCGGGGGAGTGTCCGCAGGAGGTCCGTTTTGCGGGCGTCGATCCGTCACATCCGTGCTGTCGTTTTCAGGAGTCGTCTGCACGAATGTCCGAAGTCGCCTGCACGGCCATTACGAACCCGATGGAACCATCCCGGCAAAGCCGAGACGCGGACCCCACGGGACTGAATGATCTGCCGTTGCGGGGCAGATATTCGTGTGACGAAAAAACGCTTGCCATGTTATTGATTCCGTTTCGTGAACTGGCCCCTCGGAGTCCGGACACGACCGGACATGGGTTGACCGCAGGTTGTGTCATTCGGTCGTTTCGCCACGTCGCTGAGGTCGTCGCCATCCCAGTGCGCCTGCAAGTGCGACCGCGGCTATCTCAGCGATCAGGTCGATGCCTCCCTTGAAGTCGATGGGTTCCCCTGCGCCAATGCTGAGGCCGACGGTCTCGTCGGCACCATGACCGTTATCGAGAGGAAGGCCGACGATCACGGCGTAGATGTAGATGCCGATCAGCGCGACGTTGATGATGATGATCGCGCTCATCCCGAAGCCGGCGACGAGGTCGGGAGGGCCGACGATCACGGCGGCGGCAAGGACGAGCTGAGCGATGCCGGCCGCCAGGAAACCGGCGCCGAGGAGGGGTGACGCGTCGAGGTGCTCGGGGGTGAGGATCAGGTGGATGCTCGCGGCGAGCAGCAGCAGCAGCGCGAGTACCAGCCGGACGACCATCCGGACGCCCAACCTGCCAGGCGTTGAGGGTGCCAGCGCCGCTGCCGCGATGATCGCGAGCGCCCCGGCCGCCATGATGTAAGGGCCGACGCCCGCGACGGGCATCGTCAGTGCTCCAGTGGTTCCAGGCGCGGAGGCGTATGACTGGATGCGGATGGCGCTGTACACGCTGTCGAGGAGTACGCCGCCGCCTGCAATCGCGGCGATGGGCTGGAGCACACGGGCACCGCCGTGCCGATCGGCGATATAAAGCGCTGTCGCCGCGGCGAGCATGGTCGCGGCGAGGAATCCGCCGTCCAACGAGAACCCACGAATGATCGTGAGACCGTTGAAGACGGTAAGCCACGGGAGCGCGCAGCCTGCTGCCACGAGCGCGAGCGCGAGGGCGATGAGAGCGTGAGTTGCAGCGCGGCGCGTCACGGTGAAGCTGGACATCCGGAGGGCGAACGCGTTGCTGTGTGAAGTCATTTCGTGAACCTTTCCTTTCGGGAAGAGGAGCAGCCGGCGTGATGAAGCCGGCGTGGAGGGTGAAGTCGGGGAGGCATCCGGTGAGCCACGGTCGGGCCGCGACGTGGGTCGCGTTGCGGTCCGACCGCAGTCACATTGGGGTCAGCGCGTTCCGACGACGTTGAAGAAGAGGTACAGGTTCGTCGGGATCGGGCCGAGCACGCCGCTTGATGGATCAGCGATCAGGCTGTTCATGACCGCTTCCGACTTCCCGGCGGCGAGTCTTGACCATGCCGCCTGGTTGGTGACGGCGACGACCTTCACGTCCCACCATCCGCCGGCGGGGCCGTCGAGGATGTGACTGTGGGCGGGAAGAGCGACATCGGCCACGGCGTTGGGCGACGCGCCAAGCGCGCCGGCAATACGCGAGAGGTCGATGTTCAGCGGGTGGTTCGGGCACGACGCGACGGCACACATCGGCGCGGGGCTCGGGTTGCTGAACAGCGGGACCAGCACATAAAGGGTTGAGCGGTCGGCGTTGGCGACCGGCCCGCGATTGGCCGCGGTGCCGACTTCGCAGCCGCTCGGCGCGCTGGATGCGACGCTCGAATCACAGAAGAAGTTCTGTGAGTACTGGATAGTCACGGTCTCGCCGTTGCTCCATGCCGGCGTCTGAGCCGACGAAACGGGTTGCACGGTCGATCCGGCTGCGAACGCCGCGGTCGAAATCGACAGCGATGCGATGATCGCACCGGTGAAGAGCGACGCGACGAGCCTGAGGCGGCCTCTACCGCCACTTGTTGTTTTATCCACGATCTTTCCCTTCGGATTCGCGGCCTCTGATGGGGTACGAATGATCGTCGATACAGCGACGGGCGACCGCGGACTCGGCACTGATCTCGGCATCGGGTAATTCGGAGCGGCCGCCAGAACTGGATTGCTCCGTCACGGAAAAGTTATGGAGTGGACGCATCGAAGCAGTCAACGCCCTTCGTCGTCGCTGAAAATGCGGCATCCGAGTGGCGGCGACCGGGCGGGAGTTGGACAAGCTGTGATTGGCTGATTTCGATGCGAACGTGTCGTGGATCGCTGGGCAATCGATGCATTTGATCGGTTGGTGTACTGACCTTAATCAGCTACTAGTGCCCTGATCACGCGCCGGCGCACACGACAAGCGGCCCGCCACCGTAGTGGCGGGCCGTCGCGCCCTTGTGTCTCGGGGATCAGTTGGCGGGCGGCATCAACACGGTGTCGAGTAGGTACACCGTCGCATTAGCGGTGTGCACCCCTCCACAGATGACGTTGGCGTCGTTGACCTTCATGGTGTCGCCACTGCCGGTGATCGTGACGTTCTGGCCTTCGACGGTCGCGTGTGAACCGTCGATGGCGTCAGGGGCCAGCTGGCCGGCGATCACGTGGTAGGTCAGGATCTTCTTGAGTGTGGCGGCGCCCGCCGCGGTCTTCAGGGTGTTGATCGTGGCCGGGTCGATCTTGGCGAACGCCGTATCGACCGGGGCGAAGACGGTGAACTGGCTGCCATCCAATGTGTCGACCAGGTTGACAGCCGGGTTCAACTTGCCGGAGACCGCCGCAACCAGGGTCTTCAGGAGTGGGTTGTTCGACGCGGCCACTGCGACGGGGTCCTGAGACATTCCGCTGACCGAGCCGGCACCGGACGGGACGGCCTTGGCGTATGCCGCGCAGCCGGGGCCGACCAGGTCCGCAGCGGGGTTTGGCTTCGCCGGTGCACTCGCGGAGGGTGTGGTGTCCTTCTTCATCGACGTCGTTCCGGACGAGCTGCCGGTGGCCGAGCACGCCGAAAGGCCGAGCAGTGCCACCGCGGCCAGGCTGATGACGGCGATGGTGTTGCGCTTGTTGACTCGCATGAGCTTCTCCTTTGATGTTCTGGCTGAGTGGCCAGTCGGCCACGCGCTGTGCGGCCTTCATCAGCACATTCGGAACGCCCGATCGAACCGGTTTGGAATTGCCCGCACGCAATCCGCGGACGCCCAGCGTTCCGAACTCCGTGCATAACCATCCGTGCACCGAATTCTGTGTATCGCGCTCCGCGCATCAACCATCGCCTTGGAGGCATCCCGTGTACCTGACCCTCGCTCTGATCGGATTCCTGGGAGGACTGATCACGGGAATCTCCCCGTGCATCCTTCCCGTGCTGCCGGTCATCTTCTTCTCCGGTGGCGTGCAGGCCGCCCGATCCTCGGCACGCTCAGGCACCGTCGCGACAGCAGCCACGCCGTCGGCGGGCTCCGGCACTGCGACCGCGACCGCGACGATCACGGTCGGCCCGCCGGGGGTCTCGCGCTGGCGTCCGTATCAGGTGATCCTTGGTCTGATCGTCAGCTTCAGCGTGTTCACCCTGCTCGGTTCACTGCTGTTGGCTGTGCTGCATTTGCCGCAGGATGTACTGCGCTACGCCGGAATAGTCGTGCTCGTGCTGATCGGCATCGGTTTGATCGTGCCGCGGTTCGAATCGATCCTGGAAAAGCCGTTCTCCTGGATCCCGCAGAAGAACGTCGGCACGGATCGTGGCGGTTTCGTTCTCGGAATCGCGCTCGGCGTCGTCTATGTGCCGTGCGCGGGTCCCGTTCTGGCTGCGATCACAGTCGCCGGTTCGACCGGGCGGATCGGCGTCGAGACGATCGTGCTCACGGTCACGTTCGCGTTAGGGGCTGCGATTCCGTTGCTGATCTTCGCGTTGGCCGGGCGCCGGGTCGCTGAGCGGGTGCGGTCGTTCCGCAAACACCAACGCGGTATCCGGATGACCGGCGGCATCCTGATGATCGGCCTCGCGATTGCGCTCGTGTTCAACCTGCCTCAGCTGCTGCAAACCCTGGTGCCGGACTACACCAGCGGATTGCAGGACCAATTCTCCAACTCACAACAGATCACCAAGGCGCTGGACCTCGGCGGCATCGTGAACGATCAGAACAAGGATCTGTCGAAGTGCCGCAACGACGCCACAGCGCTCGAGTCCTGTGGTACGGCACCGGAGATTACCGGTATCCAAGCCTGGTTCAACACGCCGGGCGACAAGCCGATCGTGCTCGCCCAGGAGAAGGGCAAGGTCATCCTGATCGACTTCTGGGCCTACTCCTGCATCAACTGCCAGCGTTCGGTTCCGCACGTCGTCGCCTGGAACACGGCATACAAGGCGGCGGGACTTCAGATCATCGGCATCCATTCGCCCGAGTACGCGTTCGAGAAAGAGGTCGGCAACGTCCGCGCCGGCGCAAAGCAACTCGGCATCACCTACCCGGTAGCGATCGACAATAATCTGTCGACCTGGACGAATTACCGCAACCGCTACTGGCCCGCGCACTACCTGATCGACGCGACGGGCGTCGTGCGCAACGTGCAATTCGGTGAGGGGAACTATTCTTCGACCGAGGATCTGATCCGGCAGCTGCTGAAGCGGGCGAATCCGGATGTCGTCCTCCCGCCGAGAACTGAGGTGGCCGACACGACACCGGCCCTCGGTTCGATCACACCTGAGAGCTATCTCGGCACCACAAAACAGGTCAATTTCGGCGGCAACGAGGCCTACTCGACCAAGACCACCCAATTCCTGTTACCGACGAAGCTGGCCAAGAA